>ERZ807291.5692-NODE-5692-length-15490-cov-7.009329_pt1 | contig 15490 bp, 12 predicted proteins | sample MGYA00521257_ERZ807291 | MGnify/ENA primary metagenome ERZ807291 (study PRJEB31413, sample SAMN03169783) | marine metagenome | biome: Marine; feature: Water; material: Subsurface seawater | place: North Sea | collected 2011-04-28 | depth 1 m m ...
CTCCAACAATAGAACCAAATTCGTCAACGACCATACTTAATTGGCAGTGTTCTGATAGTAGGAGCCTTAGTGCCTTATCAGCTGAAGCATTTTCAGGCATAAAAACCGCTTCTTTTGCTAATTCGAAAAGTTGTTTTTTGCCGTTATTTTTAACAACAGCGTTGTGTAAGTCTCTTCTTCTTACCATACCAGAGATAGTATCGATTGAATCTTTAAAGATTGGTAGGCGTGCAAATGGTACATTGGGGTGAATCTTAAATACCTCGTTAACCGTGAGCTTTTCATCTAAAGAAGTCACCACTGTTCGCGGAGTCATGATATCTCGAATAATTACTTGATCTAATTTAAGGGAATTGGTGACGAGGTTACTTTCTGCATTGGTCAATGTGCCTTCTTTAGCCCCTTTCTTTGCTAAGAGAATAATTTCTTCTTCGTCACTACCATCTACCCTTTTCTTGATTGGCACCACAGCTTTAACTGTAGCTTTACAAATTTTGGAAAAAGGGGACATGATTACCCTTACTAGTAGGAGAGGATAAACAAATTTACCAACTATTTCTGCTCGGTAAGAAAAAGCTAAATTTTTGGGTAGAATTTCTGAAAAAAAGAGGATTCCAACCGTTAAACCACAGGCAAAAATTAATAAGTTGTTTGATCCACCCCCCAGAACATTTTCTGCCAAACCACCAACAAGGGTTGCTCCTAAGGTGTTTGCTATGGTGTTTAGACTTAATATCGCAGAACTTGTTTCTTCAATTTCTTCGTGGAATTTTTCCAAGAGAGAGCCTTTTCTTGGAGATGAGATCTTTAGGTTTTCAATTTCAGCTGAGGTGACACTAAGTATCAAGGCTTCTAAGGTTGAGCAAAGGGCAGAAACACCTATTGTTAGAGAAACAGCCAATATAAGGTCGTAAATCAAAAGTTATAAATTGGTTTAGTACAATATTTTGTTACTCTTTTTGTTAACTTTAACAGTAGCTTGCAAAGAAATATATTTAACATTAAAAAACTAAGTGCTACAAGTTAATGTTTTTTTACATGACAAAATCACAAAAATTAAACTTACACGATTTTCATAAAGATAAATCAGCCAAATTTACAGAATTCGCCGGTTGGCAAATGCCAGTGTCCTATGGCAGTTCTGTAGATGAGCACCTTCATACGAGATCTCATTGTTCATTGTTCGATGTGTCTCATATGGGTGAGATAATAGTACAAGGTGCTGATGCAGGTAAGTTCCTTGATTTTATTCTTACAAATACAATTTCTAATATTCAATCCGGACAAGCGATTTATTCCCCTTTTTGTGATGAAAATGGAGGGACAATAGACGATATAATTGCTTATAAAAAGAGTGAGGAAGAGTATTTCCTGTGTGTAAATGCTTCTAATACTATAAAGGATTTTAAACACTTTTCTAATTATGTAAAAAAATTTGATTGCACGGTAGAAAATGTTTCTACTTCTTTTGGCCAAATTGCATTACAGGGGCCATTAAGTGAGAAGGTTTTATCAGATATTGTTAAACAAGACTTATCTAAAATGCCTAAAATGTCATTTTTGAATAATACATTTTTTCCAGGAAATGCACTTATTGCTAGGACTGGATATACTGGTGAAGATGGGTTTGAAATTTATTGTAATGTAAATGATTCAATCTTGTGGGCAAATTCTTTTAGTGAGTATGAAAAGAAAAAAATTGTAAGGTGGGCAGGGCTTGCCGCTAGAGACAGTTTGAGGCTTGAAGCCGGGTTTCCATTATATGGTCACGAAATATCCGATTCAATTAGTCCATTACAGGCTGGTCTTTCTTGGGCGATTAAGTGGAAAAAGGAGTTTGTTGGAAAATCTTCGCTATTGGCAGAAAGAGAAAAAGGTCTCGCTGGCAAAGTATGTTTTTACGAAGTTGAAGACCGCAAAATACCTAGAGATGGAGCCGCAATTTATTTTGATGGTAGTGCAGCTGGTAGGGTTTTGTCAGGTGGTTATTCGCCTGTTTTAAAAAAGCCAATTGGAAGTGCTTGGGTCGATTCCGAATTTTTGGGAGACAAGGAATCTTTGAGTTGGGAAAGTGAAGTTAGAGAAACAAGGGTTTCCATTTCGTTTTCATTACCAGTAATGAAGAAATAAATCTTACTTTAATTATCGCTCTGAAACCCTTTAATAATAATGTCGCATCCTTGAAAGTTATTGAAACTCAAGTTTTGTACCATAGTTTTCTCTATCGTATCTTTTAGATTAGAACGAATTTCTTTGATATCACAATCTTGTTTGATGCGAATTCTGACATTCAATCGTACGCAACCTCGTTTTATTGATATGGTAGTCGATGGAGAAAAAACACCTGAAATTCCATCGCAGGCTTTTCCTACTAATTCGTGCAGTGCATTGTGGGTTATCTGAACTTTACCATCATCATCAGAAAATATATTTATCAGTTCCTTTCTTAATTTACGGACAAAATACAGGATAAGGCAAAGAAGTAAAAATAGCCCAACTGCATACTGATACAGGGGGTTGTTGATCGCTTCACTAAATGACCAATTTGAGAATCCCTGCCATTTTATATCGAACATTTAAAATTTTTTATGCTGTAGATTCACTTGCCCACTTTGTATCTTCTTCTTTTTCTTGAGATTCCATTTTTATGTCATCGATAATTATATCAATAGCACTAGCATGGTTTCCGGTCATAGAAAGAATTTGGTCTCGAATGTTTTCCTGAATTAGAACACCCGTTTTGGCTAAATCCACACCAAATTCGAGCACAACTCTTACTTCAACTTCGTAGCCACCATCGTTTGACTCAGTTACTTTTACTCCCCGCTCAGATTCTTTTTTTGAAAAGAAATCGGTTAAACCTTCAACAACTCCAGCAGATCCTACATTTACGACGCCTTTTACAGATTGAGTTGCCAGCCTTACAATTCCAGCAATAACACTGTGATTAATACGAATAGTACCTAACTCGCTCGATTCTTCAGATATGGTCGGTATTATTGTTTCTTCTACCTCTTCTTTTTCTTTTTTACTCATTTTATTGAATCTTTTACAGGGTTTTCTAGTAAATCTTTGGGTGCCCGGGATAAGAATTCCTCGATGTAGGATGTGGTTGCTTCACCTTGCCGAAATGCTGGATCAAGAATGACAGCTTTGAGAAAATCAATATTTGTATCTATTCCGCGAATAATGTACTCGCTAAGAGCACGATACATTCTGTCCAAAGCAATTTTACGGGTTCGACCGTATGTGATGAGTTTGCAAATCATGCTATCGTAATGAGGTGATACTGTATAACCACCATAAGCATGTGAATCTACCCGAACTCCATGACCGCCCGGAGCATAGTATAGATCAATTGTACCTGGAGATGGGATAAAGCCTTTAGCTGGATTTTCAGCACAAATTCTGCACTCTATTGCGTGTTTATTAATTACAATGTCTTTTTGGGAAAAAGAAAGTCTTTTGCCGGAAGCTATTTGAATCTGTTCTTTAATCAGATCAATACCGGTTGCTTCTTCGGTGACCGCATGCTCAACTTGAATCCTCGTATTCATTTCGATAAAATAAAATTTCCCATTGGCGTCTACAAGAAATTCAATTGTACCAGCATTTACATAATCCGCTGCTTCCGCAGCTTTTATAGCGGCTTTACCCATTCTGTTTCTGAGGCTTTTATCCAAAAAAGGAGATGGAGCCTCCTCGATTACTTTTTGATGACGTCGCTGGACAGAGCAGTCGCGTTCACCAAGGTGGACTATGTTTCCATGCTTATCAGCCAAAACTTGAAATTCAATATGTCTAGGATTTTCGAGATATTTTTCGACATACAAAGATCCATCACCAAATGCCTTTTCAGCTTCCATTTTGGCAGAAAGAAACTCTTTTGCAAAAGTAACAGCATTGTGAGCAATACGCATACCTCTACCGCCTCCTCCGGAGACTGCTTTTATAATAACAGGGAAGCCAATTTTCTGTGCGACTTTAGTGGCTTCAATTTCGTTGGCTAGTGGACCGTCACTACCTTCAATTATTGGAACACCAACTTTTGAAACAGTTTCTCTGGCCATTGCTTTATCACCCATTTTTTTGATGGTCTCAGCTTTAGGCCCTATGAATTGTATGTTGCATGATTCGCATTGCTCAACAAATTCAGCGTTCTCAGAAAGGAATCCATATCCAGGATGAATTGCATCAATGTCACCAACTTCAGCTGCACTGAGAATTCGGTCGGTTCGAAGATAACTTTCAGATCCACTTGCAGGACCAATACAAATCGCTTCATCAGCCAATTGAACATGAAGAGATTGTTCATCAGCCTCCGAATATACCGCAAGGGAATGGATACCTAATTCTCTACAAGCTCTGACGATACGGAGAGCAATTTCCCCTCGGTTGGCAATGAGGATTTTTTTAATCATAATAAAATCTCATTAAGTACGAATTTTAAAAAGTGGTTGCCCGTATTCAACGCTAACACTATCTTCGACTAAAATTTCAACAATTTCTCCATTCTGATCAGATTGTATCTCGTTCATAACCTTCATTGCTTCGATAATACAAAGTACCGATGAATTGTTGATTGTGTCACCAATTGAGACAAATGTAGGATCGTCGGGAGATGGTTTTCTGTAAAAAGTACCAACCATTGGTGATTTGAAAATATAGATTCCTTCTTCTTCTAGTTCCTTGGTTTGTGTTATCGTAGGAGGTGCTGGAGTTAGAGGAAGAACCTGTCCGACAGGCTGTGTATTTACCACAGCGTTTTGTCCAGGGCGACCTAGGCGAAGTTTGAGGTCCTGAGTTTCGATTTCAAGATCGGTCAAATCTGATTTTTGCATCAGGGTAATAATCCCTTTAAGTTCACTTAAGTCCAAAATAATATCCTCCAATTAAAAATTAATAATGATCTCATTCAAAAATTTAAACTGAGTAATGGCAATGTTTGAATTCATAAAGTGCAAAGTAAGCTCATTTAATTTCACTTAATTGAATTTTCCAGTTAGGCTTTTCCCAATGCCCAGAAAGTTTTATGTCAGATATTATAGATAATGGATCAATTTTATCAACAAAAGGAATCAAGTTGCCGACTATATTTAAGTTCGATGTGAAATTTATTGTTCCACTGTTAAAGTTGACATAACCTTTACTAGTTAATTTGGACAATAAACTCGATAATATTAATTTATCAAAATGCATCTTGTCATTCTCTAAATTAAAATAACCACTTAATTCGTTAAAATTTAATGTTCCTATCGGCAATGGGATTGGAAGTATATCCAAACTTTCTGAAAGAGTCCCTAGTAATTGAATTCGTCTTAAATTTTTGTCACTTACAACGAGCTTACCACTTCCTTTCAATGAAGAAAAATCTAATACACTACCTTGACCGTTGAATGAAAGATTAACTAAACCGGTTAGATTATCATGATAATCAAAATTATTTGGTAGGATAGATTTTTTTGTGGAATTTTGATAGTGTACGGCAGAAGTTAAAATTTTATCAAACGGTGTATCTTTAAGGTTTAAGGAAACCAAATATTTATCCATGTCATAAAAGTTTGACTTAAATGAAAGTTCAGAGCTTCCAGAAATCATTTGCGGTATATGTATCGAAAAATTATCATCAACTGAAGTGATTTTACCCCTGATCATGTTATATTTTATACCATTCCATGAACCATTTTTATCAGTTGAAAAGTTTATCTCATAAGCAGAAGAATTAGTGGTAAAACTTTCGTTTGATTCATTTGATTGTATAGGTATTGAACCATGACTGCTAATATTGATATCCGAAGAGTTTAAATCGTTAATGTAATCTTCAATTTCAGGGCCAAAAACTTTAACACCATTGTTGACTGGGAAATTACCATCTAATTGATAGGTAATTGTATCTTTTTTATTATTAATCCTTGGGATCTTAATACGACCACTAATATCCCCAAACTCGTGAGTGATTTTAGGGGATGATATTAAAGATGAATTTTCGTCAACTTTGATTGAAATTTCGGTTTGATTCAATTTTAAATCTCTAAATGAAATATCATTTGTCTTTACGATGCCAAATAAATGAAATTCTTCGCTTTTCCCCCAAATTCCGTCGATTTTGAAATCACCATGTGGAATAGAATTTTGATGAAAATGAAATTCAGACCAAAGTTTTCTCCACCAATTCCCAAACCAATTATTTAGGTCATTAGGTTCACAATCACCAGATACTCGAAAAGAATAACGGTGAGGGAAAAAGTCTTGGTGGAAAGAACCTTGCACCAAGCTATTACCAATTGATGCAAATGATTTTGAGAATTCAAAAGAAAAATTATTGTCCAATATACCTTCACCTTGGTAATTTCCAGGTGGAGAATCTAAAACAGAAAAGTTTATCGCATTAAAATCAATGTGTGAAACTACATCTTTTTTTGCATTCAGACTAATTCGAATTTTTTCACCTTTAATTATATTCCGAAATTGGTTATTTTTCTTAAAAAGAAGATTAAAATTATATGGATAAATTTGAGAAATTCCAGTTAATGAGAACTTCTTATTTGGTTGATTGAAATTTAATTCTTTGGAAATCTCAGATTCATTAGAATCAGAAATAAAAGATGTTTTTATTTCATGATTTTCTTCTTCAATGTAAATATTTACACCGTTCATATTACCTTCAATGTCTCCACTAAATATAAATTTATCATTTGAGATAAAATATAAATGATGAGAATCATATTCATTATTCATTGATTCTTTCCTTTTAAATCTAAGGTTTTTGACTGTAATAAGCGTATTTTTAAAAAATATATTTTGATTTTTAATAAAAAGTGAAACAATAATATTTTTTGGATCAAGAAATGGAATTTTGATTAAGGAACTTAATCCTTCAAAATAAATTGAAGTATTTTTTGTAGAGTTTAATTGATGTGCGTGAACAATTATATCTTGATTGATATTGCAGTTTAATAAAAGAGTTAACAAATTTTCAGAAGATTCAATTTTTGAATACTGTAATTTAATGAATTGTTGAAAATTATTAATAAATTCGGTGTACTTCTGTCCTTTATCATTTTTAAAATTAGAAAATGTAATTAATGCTTGATTGTTAATCATACCGTTACATTTGATTTTAGAGAATTTATTTGTAAGAATAAAGTTATATCTAAATTCATTTCCTACTTTTCTAAGGTAAACATCTTTAAGCGAAAGTTTACTGTCTGAAATTGTTAGATCAATTTTTTTAATATTTAAGTTTAATAAGTTATTTATTTTAAAACTGAGATCTTTATCTAGTTTTAATATTATATTTTCAATTTTAAATGAAACAGTTCCTGTTCTACCACTTAAATAATCTATGGAAAAAGTTTTATCTGGTTTTATGAAAATATCAGAAACAGTTAATCCGGTATGTGGAAAATAACTTTTAGAGAAATGACTTACAATGAGATCCGGGACCTTAAAGAAATTATTTTTACTAAAATATATAATAAATTGGAAAATTAAAATAAATACCAATATAAAAAACTTTTTATCGTATATTCTCCTGAAGTTGTATGCTTTATGAGGATTCAATTAATTATGAATTGATAATTTATTATTTGGGGAGTGTGTTTATTATGGTTTGAATGTTTGAGATTGGTAATTCAAATGTTAGGTTGTTGTCACTCATGTTTCCAAGAAAGTTATCTTCATTTATTGAATTGCTGAATCTTAAAAGCTTGGTAGGGGAATTTGAATTTGTTGATAGTGTTAATTCGTATACCCACGGTACCCAATCTCCACCGTTCCATGTGCCTTCCTTTTTGCTTTTGTTATTTATGTAGTCTTTTACTTTAAGCTCATTAATGATCTCATTCATTATCTTGAGTTTTTCATCAGTGAATTTAATTGATGTTTTATTTTGATCCAATGAGCTAAATTGAACTAAATTTATTTTTTCATTTTCAGAGAATAATTTTCTGTTTTTATAATCGTATATTTTTCGTCTGAAAATTTCCTCCCAGTTTTTTTCCACTAAACATAGTAAGGATTCTTCTTTTATAAATGTTTTCCATAATGAAGCATCTTTATCACTTTTCGAAATAATAAATGTTCTTCGCGTAGTATCATACATAGAAATTATTAATTTAAATTTAGAATTTATATTTTCTGTAGTTTTATTATCTGTATCCAATGAATTAATAGAAAGAAATTCTTTTACTTCTAATCCATTCAACATTGAAATAAGATCTTTAATGGATTCACTGTCACCAGTTATAATTTCATTAGGTTGATTTTTATTTATAATACTCCAATTATTGTTATTTAGGTTTGAAATTGTAAATTTGCTATCAGGCAGTATGAACTCAATTGTATTTATTTCTTTTTCAGTATGTTCAAATATTTTTCTTTCTCTAAGTTTTGATGACCAATCTGATAGCAATTCAATAAAAGAATCGTTTATTTGTATAAGATGATTTGATTCGTCTGTTAAGCAATGTCTGTAGTTAATATTTCCTTCAAGGATATTTTCCCCAAATTTAAATGCAGATGTATCATTATTTGCGGTTATTTGAAGTTTGATTTTCCAGTCTTCTCTTATTTTTCCATTTAAATCATTCTTGTGTTCATTTATATTTATATTAGAAATTTTTTCAGTTAGTAGTTTATTTAGAAGAAGTCTTACTTTTTCGTCGTTTGCACTTGATTTGAATGGTTTTATGAATTGCCATTCTCCATCTAATTTTTTGAGCGTTGTTTCACTGAATTTGTTTTTTGCTAATTTAAAAATAACCGTTAATTCTTCTATCGAATAAATGTTTTGGTTTATTAATTCTTCTTGTATCCAATCATTTATTGTCATGTTTGAAATTTCTTCAATTTCTGTTGAAATTCTCCATAAATTTTCTGATTGGATTCCATTATTCTCAAAAGTTGCAAAATAGAATTTTTTGTCTCGAGTCTTTTTTCCAATCAAAAGTTTTGTTGTAAATTTGGTATTTTTAATTGAAAAATTTGTAGAGTTTATGTCTATACCATAATCTTTTAAAAGTTCTCCTCTTTGTTGTATTTCTTCAATTGATAACAACTTTTCTAACTTTAAATGAGAAAAAATAGCGATAAATTTAGAAATCGCTAATTCATTTGCTTTCCAGTAAAAGGGGAGTTCGATATCCCATTCATTGTTACTTTTTTTGAAACTTATGTTTTGGTCATTTTTATTAATTGAAAATTCCTGAATATTGTAAATGTTGTCTAACAAAATTTGATCATTTGAATTACTTTGATCAGATTTATTCATAGTTATATAAATTAATATAAATACACCTATATTTCCTAGAACTAATATTTTCTTTATATTTTTCATTACAATTCTTTTCTCAACCAACCTACAAATAATCCAATAAGTGCAATCGTTATTGGTACTACTGAAAGGGCATACATCAAATTTTCTAGTTCCGGTTTATTAAGCGTCAAATTATATAATGGGATTTTTTTTGGTTCAATATCCATCATGTTTTGTTTTTGTGTCAGCCAATAAATAATTTTACTTGAGAGAATTCTATTACCACTGCTATTCTTTAGTTTTTTATTAGATAATATTGTTGATGTTCCAATTACAATTATCCGGCTACTGAACTCCGTTTTTTTTGTTTCATTACTTCTTTCTGAGATTGTTATGACGGGTAGTGGTCCATCTATATCTAAAAGAGAGTTTTTCTCTGGCGGAAATTTTCGATTTGACCATGATGTAACACCCCAGGATGTCCTGGAACTATAAATTAATTCCATTGATATGAATTCCGAATCAGTCGTCGGAATTGATTCAATTGGCCTTAGTCTATTCGATTGAACAGAGTAACCACCTTCTCGTAAACTGTTTACAATGCTATGTTTAGAATTTTTTGAATATGTTCGCAATGAATAATCACCACTGAATATGTCGAAATTTCTTTCGTCAGGATCATAGACTAGTATGTCGTGGCACCTTATTCCCCATGCCCTCAATGTCTCTCTAAGTCCAAATGCAGGTTTATCCATAAGTGCTATCTCTTCAGTCGGGTCTATTGTTACTAGAAGGCTTCCTTGTTCCCCATTAATAAACTCTCGTATAATGGAAACCTCTTGATCTTGAAATATACCTTTTGGGTTTGCTATGACTAGTAGTTTTCCATCATCTGGTACTTGATCGACTGTACTTAAGTCTATTGTTGAGACGATCAAATTCTTATCTTCAATCATAGTTCTAAATTCTGAATAGCCATTGAAGAGATTAACATCTGAAGGACTAGCCTCACCATGACCTCTCGTGAAGTATACGACATGCCTTTGGGGTTTAGGGGTAGCAATTTCAACGATTGATTTAACCAGTAATTCTTCTCCTTTGAACTGAGTGGGTACCAGAACCGCATTTGTGGATTCTTTCCAATTATCATAAAGACCAGATTCCCAAACTGCTTCCCTAGCTAATGAATTTTCTGATCTGTAGATTTCGTCTGTTTGAATGCTGTCTAAATCTTTCTGTAATTCGTATTGAAAAAGAACTTTCTTACTCCCGGTGGGAGTGGATACAATTATTGAATTTCTTTCAGTAATTTTATTTTTAATTACTATGTCTGAGTTATCATGAATTGTGTCTATATTTATATAGTGGAATTTTATCTCATGTCTTAGATTCAGGTTTTCAATGGATTCTGCGATTATTTTAAAATCGTGTAAGAGTTTTTGAATTATTTTTGGTTGGTTTGTATCTTGAGGAATTGTAACAAATATATTAACTGGTGATGTTATTTGGCTTAATTGGGCCGTTGATTCAAAAGAAAGAGAATGAATTGATTCTGGAGTTAAATCTAAATTATAGTTAATTTTAGATACTATGAAGTTTGAACCTAGAAAAAGAACTGTCAGTAATGTCAAAGTTAGCCATACATCAAGTTTCTTATTTGTTTTTGAGCGCCTAAAGTCCATTACTTATTTAATCTGTTTAATTGTATGGTGGATAATACTAGAAAAAACATAATAAATATAATTTGGTGAAAAATAGTAGCTACATCTATAAAGCCTACTGAAAATTGTTCCAATTTCTCAAATCCATTCGTTAGTGGTGCTAGGGATTGTTCGAGTAATTGGTAATTACCATCTAAATTTCCGTTGTTAATATTCGACTTAGATGAAATCGACATTAAAGAGATATAAAGTGTTATAAGAGTGAAGCTTAACATCCCCGCTACCATTTGGTTTTTAGTCATGATACTTGAAAAAATACCGATGGCTGTGAAACTCCCGCCATAAAGCAGTAGGAACAGAGAGCATCCAACCCAGTAATGGGGAGATGAGAAACCAAGATTAAAACCTTGTTCGGGGTGTAAATAGATGAGAATTAGAGGGTATATAAAAGAAAGAATACAAATTATTGAGAAGAAAATAAAGCACGCACTCCATTTGCCAATTACTAAAATTCCGCTATCGATAGGGGTAGTAAGAAGAGTTTCTAATGTCCCGAGTTTCCTTTCTTCCGCAAATGATCGCATTGTTAAAAATGGTACAAGTGCTGGAGCACCAAAAAACAACCCAACGACTAAGGAAGAAAGGGGAGGGAGGATCCAATCAGTGTAAGAGAAACTTTCCAAAAAGAATTTAAAACCTATTCCTAAAAGTGTTAAAAAATAAAATGAAGCAATATAAGTTGAAGAAGAAATGAAAAGCGAAAAAAGCTCGTACTTTAGTATTGTGGTAAATGGCCGCATGGTTATATAAATTGACTGTTTTTATTTATATTTAGATAGTGCCTTTTTTTCCCAATTTTGTTTCGTTGCCCTTAGGAATATTGTCTCGAGGTCAGGTCTGGCAATTTGAAACTCGGAAACTTTTAATTCTTTAGAAGAAAATAAATGTTGTATAATTCTTTCGGCTGATTTTTCCCCATTGAGTGTCGAAAATGAAAATCTTCTTTTACCTGTTATCTCAACCAAGTCGTCTAGTAGTAGTTCGCATGTATTATCAATTTCTCTAATTTGTTTTTGTACTTCGATTTTATCTCCTTTTGTCACAATTTCAAAAATAGTTTTATCAATAAAGGATTTCTGTAAATCATGTAGAGTACCTTCTGCAACTATTTGCCCATGACTTAATATTACCATTCTGTCGCAACATGCCTCAACCTCAGATAATAGGTGACTAGATATCAAAAAAGTGACATCACCTTTTAGTCTTTCCATCATTTTTCTAGTTATAGCCGATTGATGGGGATCTAAACCTATCGTTGGTTCATCTAGAATAACTAATCTTGGTTCTGCTAAAAGTGCATCTGCAATGCCTACTCTTTGCCTGAACCCTTTCGATAAATTCCCGATCTTTCTTTCTGATACTTTTCTTTCAAGGTCACAAATTTCAAGAACAATTTTTGTCCTTTCTTTGAGCCTACTTCCTTGTAAGCCTTTCAACCGAGATCGAAAATTGAGGTATTCAATTACACGCAGATCCTCTGGTAGTGGATTGTTTTCAGGTAAATATCCTATGTGGTGCTTAACTAAGCCTTCTTCTGCGGCTAGATCGATACCACACACCTTTGCTTCTCCACTGTCTGCATTAATAAGCCCAGAAAGAATACGCAGGGTTGTGCTTTTTCCAGCTCCATTGGGACCCAGGAAACCAACAATTTCCCCCTTACCAATTGAAAAACTAATTCCTTTCAAAGCTTTTGTATTTCCAAAGTTTTTTTTAAGATTTAAAACTTCAACTATCGCCATAGGTTTATTATCACTTTTCATAAAGGGAAAATTTATAATTTAGTTGTTTAGCGTGAATGCAAGTGCTAGTCCATTGAGAGTAAGATTCGGTAGATAATCAATCTTATCATGTATTTTTAGATTTTTGCTTCCTCCAGTTGAAATAATTTTAGTTTTTTTATCAAATATTTTTACATCATCAATAATTTCATTTAGAATACCTTTTACCATCGCGGGATAGCCAATTGAGGTACCAATTTTCATAGCTTCTTCTGTTGATTGACCAATTTTATTGTTAAAGTTTTGTTTAGAGTATTGAAGTTTGGGGAGCAGGGCAGTATTTTGATGCAAGAAGTCAAGGAAGCCTTGTGGTCCGGGTGCTATTACGCCGCCAATATAACCTTCATTTTCTGTAATAACATCAAAAGTTGTTGCAGTGCCAATATCTACAACAATACATGGTAAATGATGGGTGAAGTAAACAGCTAATGAATTTGCTAGGCGATCTTGTCCGATTTGATGTGGGAATTTATATGAAATTGGCAGTTCTCTAATCGTATTTATATTCAAATTGAATATTTTGATATTATGACTTTCAGTATATCTATTTAACTCAATTTCTGCTTTTGGTACTACAGAGCAGTAAGAAAGCGGAACATCATATTTAAGTAAATGGGAAAGAGGAAATTCTTTTGAATTTACTAAATCAATTGTGGATATATGAGTTTGTTCATGAATTTTTCCGTTTTCATAAATTCCAATATGAGTTCTGGTGTTTCCGATATCAACACATTGCACTCTTTGTAAAACTTCCATTATTTAAATGAGAGGACTTCACCGCTGTGAAATGTTTTTAATTCTCCACTACTTAATTTAATTTTTAGCCCTCCGCTTGAGCTTATTCCCATTGCAATTCCCTTAAAGGTTTCTTTTCCGACTAATAAACTTACCCTTTTATTAAATAATGCGTCCAATTTATTCCAATCCTTGGAAAATTTAATTGGGTTAATTCCCTTATAGCATTCTTTATATGATGCTATAATTATTTTAATTAAATTTGCAGTAATTTCGTGAATTCTATATGATTCTTTTTTGATTTCGAATAAAGAATATGCCAATTTCTTTATTGATAGAGGGTAGTGAGATATTTTCGAGTTTATATTTAATCCGAATCCAAAAATTAAGTATCGTATATTTTCACAATCAATAGATGCCTCAGTAAGCATTCCGCCAAGCTTTTTTCCTCGAATGACTATGTCATTCGGCCACTTTAGCATTATTTCTTTATTCTTTGTGAATGATTGAAGATAGTTGCAAATACATATACCTTGCCACAAGGTGAAAATTCTTAATTTTAACGCGTCGATATTTGGTCGAAAGGCAATCGAGAGGTAAAGATTTCCATTGTTGGGGGGACTATGCCATTTTTTTCCAATTCTTCCACGCCCAATATTTTGTTCTTTTGCTATTACTGCAAAAGGACCCGACTCACCGTTTACCAAAAGTCTTTCTGCTTCAGAGTTAGTACTGTCAATTGTATTATAAACATGTATTTTACAATTTTCTTTCACCTTCATTAACCAGGCTGTCAGTAATTCATGATTAAAGTTGTTAGGTTCAGAGGCTAATCTGTATCCTCGGTTTTGATATGCTTCGATTGCAAATCCTTCTTTTCTCAATTTTGATATTCTCGCCCATATCGCTACTCTAGAAACATTTAATTTATCTGCAATTGCACTTCCCGATACATAAAAGGGTGAAGCATCAAGAAGAATTCTTAATAAGTAACTATTAGGACTTTCTTCAGATTTAAAATCATGCTTTTTGTTTAGACCAAATCCTTTTTTTCTTCCTTTTGGGTAATTTGACACAATTATAATTTTTTACAACCAATCCAAACCGATGTCGACCCATCGACTGGCGTAGATTGGTGAACCAGTTGAAATGAAATGTGGTCTTGTCTGTGCGTATTTTTCTAATGAATCCTTCTTAATTCCACCGCTAGCCTCTAGCACAACTCTTTCTTGATTTATATTTACCGCCTCTCTCACTTTTTCCGGGGAGAAATTATCGAGTAATACTGCATCAACCCCACCTTTGATTGCAGGTATTAGAAAATCAATTGAATCAATCTCAACCTCCAAAATAACTTGATGCTGATTTCCTTTAATATTTGTTAGCATTTTTGTGAATGCTGTCGAACTTTTTATTTTTTTTGCAGCCAAATGGTTATCCTTGATTAAGATACGATCAAATAGCCCCATTCTGTGGTTAAAACTACCGCCGCAGGAAGTCGCATATTTTTCTAACAGTCTTATTCCTGGTGTAGTTTTTCTAGTGTCTAGTAATCCGACTTCATATCTATTAACAATATTTGAGTATGCCTTGGTTTCAGTTGCGATACCAGAAAGTTTTTGGATGAAGTTAAGAGTTGTTCGTTCTATTAATAAAATATCTCTTTGATTGCCCTCAATAGTTGCAATAATTTCCCCTTTTTTTATCTCGTCGCCATCTTTAATATTGGAATTTACAGAAATTGCTTTTGCTGAAAATGCTTTGATAATCATTTCAATCATTGGGATTCCACAAACTACTAAATTTTCTCTAGCCACAATATTAGCAATTCCATGGTTTGAGATTCCACACACTTTTGTGGTTATATCTTTATCTAAGTTGTTACCTGCACTCTCACCTGTTTCTTCAATCAGGCAAATCTGTAGGTAAGACATTAAACTTCCCTGATCAATGTCCTCCCATGAAATCCTAGTACGAAATTTTTCTAATGCAGGTGG
>ERZ807291.5700-NODE-5700-length-15470-cov-8.002465_pt1 | contig 15470 bp, 13 predicted proteins | sample MGYA00521257_ERZ807291 | MGnify/ENA primary metagenome ERZ807291 (study PRJEB31413, sample SAMN03169783) | marine metagenome | biome: Marine; feature: Water; material: Subsurface seawater | place: North Sea | collected 2011-04-28 | depth 1 m m ...
CACGCTCAAAGGCTTGAAACCAAGTTCTTTGCCTTTTTCCAAGGCTTTGCGGATCTCGGCATCATAATCTACTTCTGCTTCAATTCCTAATGTTTCAGTTTCTGCGGTCCTCCGATTATCTTCAATTTTTTTATACTCGACCACAAGTTCCTGTACTTCAGAAACTTGGCCCTTCAACATAGCTTCCCCCATTTTGTACCATGTTATTTGCTGTTTTGCTTTATATAAATCACTAATGAGTGCGATGGTGGAGTACCCTTCTGGAGTCAGAGATAGGGCTTCGTCAAGAAGCTGCGTTGCCTCCTCGTAACGTCCATCCTCGCCAGATTTTCTAGCTTTTAGCAACAACCGCTCACTGGTTCGCAGGGTGCTGCTCACTTTAGCCTGCTCCTGTTCCATTAATCTTTCCAAATCAGGCTTAGCGTCATCTTCCGGCAAACCTGCTTTGGCACGAATTTCCGCAAGGTCCTGCTTGGCTTTATCAAGTTCCTCAACCAATTTGCCCACCAATGAAACATCACCTGAGCCATCCTTTTTTAGAACAACTTCTCGTTTTCTTTTACGTTCGCTTAGTTCAAGAGCAATGTTGTCTTTATATCTATCTAGCAATTGGCTAGCTAAAGAAAACTTCTTTTCTCGCATAGCTTTGGTAGCCAACTCATAATATAATTTTGTTTCCTGCTGTCGTATTTGGGAGAGATAAAATTGATTCTGCTCTGTTCTCTTGACATTCGCGAGAGCAGATTGTGCCAATGCTTGGGCCTCTTCCAAGTCGCCATTATTCAATAACCCCCGAATTTCTTGCAGAATGGCAACTAGGTTTGTATCCTCTCCAAAGTTGAAAACACGATCATTCGTGACGGAAGGTACTAATGGGGGAGGAGGTGCCTGACTTGGAATTGCAATGTAGGGAATACTCGAAGCCTTTGAGTTTGATTGTCCAAGACTTAAGAAGACAACCGATAAAGAAAAAAAGAAAATGGCAAAATTAAGTGGTAGATATGACATCGAACAAGCAGGGCAAAAGTCGTACTTTAACAAACTCTCATTGCATACATTCAAGACCGAGGGTCAATCTCGAAAAGGATTAAATTAAGGTAAACTCAATATTTTCTCTACATGCTGATCTTGGATAGGTCCTTTTTTCTTAACCGTGATTTTTTTTGATGCTTCGTCAATTTCCATTACCGTGTAGACCCTATCTCCAAAATCAAAAGAGATACCTGTGTCTGAAGTGGTAAAGGTAAAGACCTTATCATCTATTTCATCTAAAGTCATACGTACTTCTATCTTAATATTTCCAGCATAAACTTCTTTCATTTGATTATTAATTTCAAATGACTTCCCCCCTAGTTTAAAATCTTTCACTAGGGCCCGTCCGATTATTTTCATGCCACCAGATTTTTCGTCTTTATACTGTTGCACCACAAATTTTTCGACCATCAACTCCTTTTCATTGTCTTCCAAAGAAGTTGGCACAAGCGAAGGTTGCCCTCCTACCCTTTGGGTGTTTTTCTTATAAGGAATGCCTACTTCAAGCCTATTCCTAACAAAAGATCTAGATACTGAGGATTTCCTTGTTTGGGTATCCTCAAAGTAAGGGATTTCGCCAATCCAACTTACTAATTTGTAAGGGTAAGGTTCATTGGAGAATCTGATAAGTTCCATTCCAAATTTCTCCTCACTTTCTTGGGTAACCAATGACTCCTCCGGGATGATGTTGGATAGTTTTCCGTCAACAAGGTAAATAACTGGAGGCGTGAAAAGATCATACTTAGTTTCATTATTATCCAGGCTCTTTTTTTCCCATTGAGGCCTTTCTGGTATTTCAAAATATGAAAGCTCAATATCTTTTGACTGATAGAAGGAGAGTCGAAAATCTTGTAAATCAATATCTTTAGGTGTTTTAAATAAAACTTTGTGATCACTTTTTATACCGTCAATCTCGGAGAAAGAAATGTTGATTATTTTTCTATCTTTAGAAAGCGAAAGGGGTTGCCTCTGTTTTTTCCAATCATTTCTCAAACTTAAGTCCTCCTGGTTAGTAAGCCTTCCTTCAATCTGCTCACCATTTTTAAGAATAACCACCACTTCAGACTTTCTTCGGAAAATAACTTTTTCTATTTCCAGAACATCTAGTTCCGTGCCATTAGCTTCTTGGACAGAAATGGAATTGCCGGGCATCAACTGATGGGAATTACGGAGGGTTAACTCTGTAAAACCATTCACTGTTTCTAGTTCGAAAGGTTCCGCATCATCCAATGATAAGCTTTTATCGGTCGTTTGGTCATCATGAAGCAAGATACCCGTAAAAAGACACGCTAGTAATATCAGTAATAATGCTAGAAGCAGTTTATCAGAATAATCTTTTAGTTTATTCACTTAAAAATATTTTTGACTTGGCTTCCTCTAAGATCTCGGAATTGCCTGAGGAGGTTAAAAATTCACTTAAAACCACTTCATCTGCATTTTCCCAGATTGATTGATTTTCAAATAAAGCCTGAAGGTCATTTGAGATTTCAGTGATATATTCTATGAGAAAGACAAATTCTGAGCTTGTATCTCTTACGATTGGTTTGGTTTGGCTTTGGGGTACTGATTGTTCTTCTACTGTACCCCCAAATGGGTTAGGGACAAAATCCAAGTTCTTCTCTACTTCCTGCTCCATTTTTATTTCCCTTTTTACGGTGAAGTTCCTTAACATAAATGGTGGCTTTAATTGGTTTATAAATGTTCTTGCATGACTTGATTGCCCGTTAATGGAAACTTTGAATGCTAGGCTTTCAATCCCTCCTCCACTTCGTAGTAAAAGTTTTCTCTGTGCCCCAAGGCTTAAGAGATCCTCTTTAATGTGCTTGCGGTCGACCTCTCCAGCACTCTCTCTTAAAATTTCAATAAGAGTAAGGTCAGAAAAATCAGAAACAGATTGGGAAAGGATTTCTACGATTTCTTTGATTATTTTAGCCTGTACCCCTAAAATTTTAGCTTCTTCTCGAGTAAAACTTGGCCAAAAACCATCATAAGAAGAAAAACCAAAGCCGTAATTATTTTCTGGTTTTCTGTTTGCAGACCCAAAACCAATTGTTGGCGACTTGTTCGCCGTCGATGGTAATTCTATTTCCTTCGAGCGACAACGGGCCCTTAGTGAAGAAAACAATCTTGTAATATCAGCATTTACAGATTCTGCCGAGCTGTCTTTCCACTTAACCATATGGTTTTCCCTTGGATTAAGTATTTTTTTCCAAAAAAGCCTTTGTTGTTTTTCGATCGTTGCAAGCTGTTTTAACTCGCTTTGTGCTCGGGTAAAATCATTGGTCAAATTACTGTAAATACTAAGCTCTTCAACATACTCTTTTTGGAGTCTTATGGCCCTTTGAATTTCAGCCTTTTTTTTATCAATTTCCTCCGAAATACCTGATTTGTAAATTAACAATATTACAAAAGCTAAAAGAGCAGTTATGCAAAATAGGGAAAGAACTATGTTGTCTTTAATGATTTTCATTCACTCGAACACTTATAAATTGGTACTTACTTGATACTCAAAGTGAGTGAAATACTTACCAAAAAGATCTCCTTTTCCTTCAATTGAAAAAACTTTTCGGTCAATTTTTTCGACTACGGATATGTTATTAATGTAAGTTGTCAAAGCTGCCTGCTTCTTACTATTGAGGTCTATGAGGGCATTGCGCTTTTCTGAATCAGGTCCAGATAATATATTGTCACTAGCCTTTACTAAATATCGACCAGATAATTTAATTTTAAAATTATCTTCTTTTCCTCTGCTTGCTGCCCTTATGTTTTCATTTTTTTCCGGGATAATAATTTCAAAATTATCAATCCAGGCATCGTTAACTTCTTGATGATCCAACGAGCCTTGTAGTTCGTTCAGAATTCCATGAATTTGCCAACATTGTTTTTGCTTTTCAAGAAAGGGAAGGTTTTTTTTGGCGATCTCATTCCCTAACCTATCAACAAATAAGAATTTGCTTTTTAGATTTTTTTGGGACTTCAATTCTTGTGACAACTGCAGAGAATCTGTCTTTTGTTCGGATAAGTTTTTATTCAAAAGATTAAGATCACTGTGTGACCTTAAAAGTCCCGGCAAAGGCAAAAGTGCAAACAAACAGCAGGCCAAGCAAAAATAAGGTTTCTTTTTTTGAAAACCCAAGCTTGATAATTTCGATGAAGGCAAAAGGTTTAAGGGCGGAGCAAATTTACTGTCACCCACATCCATAAAAATAGAGCTGGCTAGCCCGACAGGTTCACTTAACATAAAAGGAAGTAAACTTTGCATTTCAGGAGAAACTTCGGGAGCAATTTGAATGATCTGGGTGGGATCAAAGTAATCAATACTCAGTTGCTGGCTATGGCTTATATACTCGGGCAGGTTACGCAACAATGCTCCCCTCCCAGCTAAAAATATTCTTTCTGGGGATTTTCCTTTTTTAAGTCTCTTGTAAGTAACAATGGAACGAGTAATTTCTTGGCTAGCCCTCGCCAAGAATTGCTGGGCACAAGACTCGATATTCTGCAAATTTGGGTCATCCGGAGAAAAATTCATATGACCAGCAAAATAAGACTTCTTGAGTTCTTCCGCTTTACCAAAAAGAACCCCCAGTCTGTCAGCTAAGTTTTGTGAAAGTGAATTGCCACCAATGGAGATACTTCGAATTAAAAAACCTGTGGGGTTTATGAAGAGTAAATTGGTTGATTTTGCTCCCATGTTAACGACTAGGGTTTCACTGTCATTTAGTCCAATTCCTGAAGCCCTCAAAGCATTGTAGTCCAAGATAGGTGCGGGCGTTATTTGAATTGGAGTTAATCCCAACTCGACTATTCGTTCACAAAAAGTCTCAGCCACTTCAGGTTTTACCGCAAAAGCTAAGATTTCTTGTTCTACCCCATCGTCGTCAATAATTTGATAGTCCCAAATTAATTCCGCCAGCGGAAAAGGCATTTTTTGAGACAACTCAAAACCCACAATTTTATCCTGTTTGTCTTTTTCTACTTTAGGAACTCGTATGGTTTTGGTTAAAAGAAAACTTCCAGGAAAAATAAATCTGACCTCTCCTTTCAATTTGAGGTCTGTACAAAGGTTTTTAATCCCAGAGACGACTGAATCCAACCAGAGTGAATCTTGGGTGTAGTCATGTGCTAAGGTGTGCAATCCTACTTTTAACAACTTGAGGGTATTATTTTCATACCCAAAAACACTCGCGGAGACATGCGATATTCCGCAATTAATGATTAATTCATGCTTAGCAGCCATAAACTATGATCCTTGTTTACTAAACATCTTCAACATCTTACTTGCCCACATTCACTGGACCCATGCCAATGAGATAATTTGGGTTAATTTTGTGAGCTGGTATCAAAATACCATCGTTTTCTGAACTCTTAGAGATAGCTTCTGATGTAAAAGTCTCTAAAATCTTTTCGGTTACGCCTCGAAAATTAAAGTAAACGGCATTTGATAATTCAAGCTTAGATTCTTCGTGTAAAATTTCTATGACATAGCCAACAGGTTTTATGGACGATTGCAAAAAGCCATCTCTCTCCGCAATGGCTGTGGGAAAAAGGAATGTTGCATTTTTAGTAGACCTGTCAAATTCCAGTGTAAGGTATTCTATTTCAGAACTATAATATTGGTAAAAATCTGCATCCTTTAAATTATTTCCTGAGCCCAAAAGGTTTTGTTTAAATTTATTGGCGAAACATATCCATAGTTTTACTTTTACATTATCGATGAAATCAGGATTAAAGGCTTGGTTTAAGCTACTGGGCCTGCTTCCTTGAAGGGCTGCAATTTTCGGATGTATTAAAAACTTAAATGGTACAGATATTCGAAGCCATTGATCGCTTTCTTTTTTAATCGGAAGTTTGTTACTGCTGATATCTAATTTTGCTATTTTATCAGTTTCACCAAAAGCAAAAAAAGCCCCAATGAAAAAAAAGGAAACGAAAAGGAGGGATGATAAAAATATTTTCATAGAACTTGCCGTACATTAAGATTTTAAATGACCTTATCCTTCCCTAAGTTATGACATTTTAACAAGCAAAAAACTAAATGAATTTTAAAATTTCATGCCTTCTCTTCATTCGCGACCACAATAACAGAATTCTTATGCTTAAAAGAAAAAGGTCGCCAAATATCGGTAAGTGGAGTCCCCCGGGCGGTAAATTAAATATGGAAGACGGAGAGTCTCCTTTTGAATGTGCGATAAGAGAAGCCAGGGAAGAAACAGGTATGCTCCTTTCGGAAACTGATTTACATTTATTTGGATATGTATCTGAAAAATGCTATGAAAATAGCGGTCACTGGTTGATGTTTCTTTTTGATTGTAAAAAGGAAATCCAAAAGCTTCCTGCCAGTTTTGATGAAGGGTTTTTTGAGTTTTTTGACGAAAAAAGTATTAAGGATTTAGATATACCAGAAAGTGACCATGATTTAGTTTGGCCTTATTATTTTAAAAGAGGCGAAAGGTTCTGGGGACTAAGAGCAGAATGGATTGATGGTAAAGCTAAGATTAAGATTGAAGCAAAAGCGTAATAAATAGATAATAAATTTCTTTAAAACTTATGGAAGGACTATATCACGACGCCACTATCGAAGAATCTAATGTTAAAAAACAAAAGAACATAGATCCGAATCAATCTACAACTAAGTCGGTTGATTCTGGTCCTTCCAAGATTAAGTTTTCCGAGGCTGAATGTAATCTCAATCTTAGTGCATCTACGAAGATAGATCTGCTTACCCAAATGATTCGAATTAGAAGATTTGAGGAAAGGTCTTTGCGGGCTTATCAACAGGGTCATATTGGGGGGTTTTTACACCTTTATATTGGTCAAGAAGCAGTAGCTGTTGGTTCAGTTTCCGCGATGGGCGAAGACGATCATATCATTACAGCATACAGAGACCATGGCCATGCATTAGCTGTTGGTATGGATATGGATGAATGCATGGCAGAATTATTTGGTAAAAGAACAGGATGCTCTAAAGGTAAAGGTGGTTCTATGCACTTTTTTGCACCGGATAAGAATTTCTGGGGTGGGCACGGTATTGTTGGGGGCCAAACCCCACTCGGGCTAGGGATGGCTTTTGCCTTAAAGCACGCTGGGAAAAAAGGGGCATGCTTGTGTTACATGGGAGACGGTGCAACCAACCAGGGTCCTTTTTACGAATCACTCAACCTCGCGTCCCTTTGGGACCTTCCTGTTATTTATATTATCGAGAATAATGGTTATTCAATGGGCACAGCAGAGTCCAGACACTCGGCCGGAGAACCCCTTGCTAGAAGGGGTGATGCCTTTGATATAGATTGGTCTGTTTCGGAGGGACATAATATTTACGAAGTTAGAAGTACAATAGCAAAAGCTCTTGAAAATGCTCATTTGAATTGTCGTCCTTCTGTCTTGGAAATTAACACTTATCGATATCGTGGACATTCGGTTGCTGATCCAGACCAAACCTACAGAAGCAAAGAAGAGATCGAAGAATACAAAAAAAATAAAGATCCCATCAGTATTTTCAAAGATCAGCTTTTAGAAGAGGGCCTTTTAACAGATGATCAATTTACAGAAATAGATTCCCAAGCAAAAGATGAGGCAGAAGCTTCTGCTGAATTTGCTCTTGCAAGCCCATTTCCGGAACCCGCAGAACTTATGGATGATATTTATTGGGAAACCGATTATCCAGATGAAACAACTTCAAAAGGCACCATGTTCTTTGAGTATCCTGTTACAAAATCATAAAAGATGGCTACCATTACCTATAGAGAAGCACTCAACCAAGCTCTTTCTGAAGAAATTGAAAGAGACCAAAATGTTATTCTACTCGGAGAAGAGGTCGCCCAATTTAAGGGTTCCTACAAAGTATCTGAGGGAATGCTTGAGAGATATGGTCCAAATAAAATAATTGATACTCCAATCAGTGAAGCCGCTTTTTCTGGTTTAGCAGTCGGCGCTGCCATGATGGGAATGAGACCTGTTGTGGAGTTTATGTTTTGGAGCTTTTGCTATGTAGCTTTTGATCAAATTTTTAATAACGCAGCAAGTGTTCGCTACATGTCAGGGGGGCTTATAAATGTTCCCATTGTTTTTAGGGGTCCAGCGAATGGAGGAACAAATGTTGGGGCTACTCATTCCCACACTCCAGAAAACTTTATTGCGAACACACCTGGCTTAAAAGTTATTTGTCCAGCAACACCTGCTGACGCCAAGGGAATGTTAAAATCTGCGATAAGAGACAATGACCCAGTTTGCGTAATGGAGAATACGATCCTTTACAACATGCAAGATGAGGTGCCAGAGGATAACGAATTCCTTATCCCCCTCGGTAAAGCTAATGTTTTAAGGGAAGGTACTGATATTTCTATAATTGCCCACGGAAAGGCTGTACACACTTCTCTGGAAGCTGCTTCCGCTCTAGAAGAAAAGCATAATATAAATGCCGAAGTTGTAGACCTGAGATCGATTCGGCCTCTTGATGTAGATACCATCTTACAAACAGTCAAGAAAACCAATCGAGTACTTCTTGTTGAAGAAAACAAGCCATTTTGTGGCGTGGGTGCTCAAATTTCATATCTCATTCAAGAACAAGCGTTCGATTATTTGGATGCACCCATTAAGCGGCTTTCTGCCGTAGATGCACCCCAAGCCTACAGCAAGGCACTAGAAAATGCACAAATCCCTGACAAAAATCGCGTCATCGCCTCTGCACTCTCAATTCTTTAAAATTTTTTAATACAATGGCTCTAGTAATTGAAATGCCAAAATTAAGCGACACCATGGCAGTCGGCACAGTTGTTAAATGGCACAAAACAATAGGTGAAGCAGTTGTAAACGGTGATATTCTTGCAGAAATAGAAACCGATAAAGCAACTATGGAGCTCGAGAACTTTGAAGATGGCGTATTGCTTGATATTTTTGTTGAGGAAGGTCATGAAGCTCCGATCGGAACCCCGTTGGCGGTTGTTGGAAACCAAGGTGAAGATATTACTTCTCTCATTCCTGCAGTTGATTTAGCGAGCAAAGATGTTCACATAGAAAATAAGCTTGAGGATATAGTTGAATCAAAAATTGAACCAACAGCAGCCCCCAAAGATGACTTACTTGACTCCGAAAGTCCTTCCCGCCAGGAAACTAATATTGACCAAAAACCAACAGATCGGCTTCTAGTTTCTCCTTTAGCCAAAAAAATTGCCGAGGAGAAAAATATTGATTTGGCTTCGATAAAAGGTAGTGGGCCAAGAGGCAGAATTATTAAAAAAGATTTAGAAAATCAAAATCAATCAACCAGTTCGATCCCTATTGGTACCTCAATTGACTTAGCGAATAATTCAAGCGGGATTTTATCTGAGAAGTCTATACCTCTTTCAAAAATGAGAAGTGTAATCGCTTCAAGATTGTTGGAGTCTAAAACAACAATCCCCCATTTTTATTTACAAAAGGAAATCAATGCACAGTCCATCAAGCATGCACGACTTTCTATTAATGAGAAATTGGCGAAGGTCCAGAAACTCACAAACTCTGCTTCCCTTAAAATTTCTGTAAATGATTTAATTCTCAAGGCATGTGCTGAGACAATAAAATGGCATCCTGAAATTAACACTTCGTGGGATACCGACAAAATAAAGTTTCACAAAGATGTAAATTTGGCTTTCGGGGTAGCAATTGAGGATGGTTTATTGACACCAGTCATTCGAAAAGCTAACACACTTTCCCTCCGTTCTATTTCTACAGCAGCTAAAGAACTTATTTCAAAGGCTAGGAATAAGAAATTGATGCCTGATGAGATGGCTGGTTCAACCTTTACTGTCACTAATTTAGGCATGTATGGAGTAGATTTTTTTAGTGGTATAATAAACCCCCCAAATGCTGCTATTTTATCCGTTGGTGCAAGCAGGAAAAAAGCAGTTGTCGGGCCTAACGGAGAAGTTACTGCGGGGGAAACAATGATGCTTGGCCTCAGCTGTGATCATCGCCTCGTAGATGGTGCTATAGCAGCGAATTTCTTACAATCCCTTGCGGAGAACTTAGAAAATCCTTCCAGTATGCTTGTTTGAGCAGGTTTCTCTTTTAGTCACTATCCTTCAGCTCTTTGCTTGGCATCCTCAACCAACCAATTTGCAACTGTGGATATCAATTGATTAACCCTGTTTTTTGATTCAGACAAATCTTGAGACCCCTTTGCTTCCGAACCAAAAATGTAATATTTTATTTTTGGCTCTGTTCCGCTTGGCCTTATCGCTACTGAAAATTCATTTTCTAGACGAATAATTAAGAAATTTTCTAGAGGAAGATTCTCATCTTCCTCGTCTACATGACCTGATTGTAAGAAATCCTTAATACCAGTTATTTTAATATCTGAAATAGTAGAAGGTGGAGAATTTCGGTAAGATTCAGTTAACCTTTTAATCGTTTCACTTCCTTCTGCTCCCTCAAAATATATATTTTCTGTCTTCTCTGCGTGATAACCGTATTTTAAATAAATACTATCAAGAAAATCTACAGCGGTAGAATTGGAAGATTTTAAAAACGCAAATAATTCTGATATTGCAAGAGCTGATGCATTTCCATCTTTGTCTCTAATCAAATCGACGGGGAGGTAACCATAACTTTCCTCAGCAGCAAGAAAGGCATACTTAGAGTATCTGCTTAAGACATCAATCCTAGTAAATAGATCCGTGTTATCATAATCTAAACCCAAGCCTTCTTTCTCTTTAATTTCGGATGTTGCCTGTTCCTCATATTTCCTAAGCTTTTGTGCCATCCACTTGAAACCAGTTGGAGTATTGATGCACGAAACTCCATTAGCATGAGCAATCTTTTGTAATAGTGGACTTGTCACGAATGTTTTTAAGAGAGCAAACCCTTCCTTGTTTTCATCCTTCAAGAGCTGTTTTCTCTTTAATTGCAAAAGGCGATATTCTGCCAACATACAGGCAATCTGATTGCCAGTTAAACATTGGTACTTGTTATCATTATCGCGGGCCGCTACCCCTATTCTATCGCAATCAGGGTCACTTCCTAAAACTAAATCTGAACGAGTCTTTTTAGCTACTCCTATTCCCATCTTGAGCGCTTCTTCATTTTCCGGATTAGGCGAATTTACAGTACTAAAATTTGGATCTTGAATATTTTGTTCATCTACGACACATACCTCTACACCGTGATCCCAAAGTGCTGGCACAGCAGTAATAGCTCCTGTTCCATGGATTGGGGTAAATACCAGTTTAAGCCTTTGATTTTTTAACATTTCGGGATCCAGGACTGCCTCTTCCAGAACAGCTCTGTAGGCAAGATCTTCAGAGGTTGGTAAGGTGGTAACTTCGGATTCCTTGAATTTAAAATTAAGGCTCGGTATAAGTTCATCTAAGGAAATTTTGTTGTAAATATCAACGATTAGGTTGGCGTGTGGTGGGACAAACTGCGCACCATCATAAAAGTAGGCCTTAAAGCCGTTGTCATGAAAGGGGTTATGGCTTGCAGTAATGACAACACCAGCATGAGCAAAATTATTTCTTACTGCATAACTAAGTTGTGGTGTCGATCGAGGGCCATCAAACTTCATTGAATAACCTCCTAATTGTTTCCATTCATTAGCGACTAAGTCAGAAAATCTTGGAGAAAAATGCCTTACATCATGTGCCACCACCAAACGTGGTTGCTCGAAAATCCCCTCTCCTGCCATCCATTGCTGAATATATGCAAACAGGGCTTTTGTTGCTCGGATTACAGTGAGTTCGTTAAGGGTGTTAGTGCCAATTGCTGCAAACTCAGGGCTTCCTTTGGGTGAATTTTTGCCTTTCTCCGCTTTAGTAACAACTTTTCCAATGGTTCGGCCCCTCATCCCACCGGTTCCAAAAGCCAAATCTGTGTGAAAACGATTGTTTAATTCTTCCCAATTCTTTTCTACCAGTAATTCCTCTATCGAATCCAAAAATCTTTCCGGAATATCTTTAGTATTTAAAAATTCTGTAATATTTTCAAAAGATTTTTCTAAAAGGTTTTTACTTTTAAAAGCCTCTTGGGCATTAATTTTCACTTCATCAAGTTTTTCGTTATCCATTTTTTTAAATTTTATTATTCTGCGGGAAAACGATAGACTCGCTCTCCTTTTGCTCCATAACCCAATTCTTTTCTAGCAGTTGCGTCTTGAAAGTCTGGGTTTTTTCTAAGGTTATCCAAGTAATTTCTGTTGTTGTTTGCTTCTTTGCGAAATTCATAAATATCTTTTTCAAGAACTGCTTTGTTACTTTCTCGAAAAGAAAGTTCATCAAGTGCATCTTTATAGCTGATCAATAACCAAACGGCTGCACTAATTGTGATGCACGCAATAATGCCTGTAAAAATTCTGTTTTTCTTCATAACTTTGCTTATTTTAACCGTTTAAAATATCATGAATTCTTATCATTCCACTGACGCCCTTTAAGGGTGGGTCGATAACCGGTAAAACAGATATGGCTGATTTTCTTTTTTCCATCTTTTCTAGGGCCGTTCCAAGAGAGGTATTTGGTTCTATTACAACCGGGTTTTCAGTCATAATATCACGAGCTTTAATATCTTTTAAGTCTTGGAACTTATGAAGTGCTCTTCTTAAATCTCCATCTGATATTAAGCCTACAAGTTTTCTTTTATGATTTAGCACACAAGCCGCCCCTAGTGGGTGGGTAGTCATTTTTACGACTACATCTCTAATGGTTGCATTTTCATCAACAATAGCTGTTTTTTCTACTGTATGCATAACATCTTTTACAGTTAAAACTAAATTTCTTCCTAATTGACCTGCAGGATGTGTCACCGCGTAATCAGTCTCTGTAAAACCTCTTCTGTTCATTAAGGCAGAAGCAATTGCATCGCCAATAGAAGATGCCACCGCAAAACTTGCTGTTGGCACGATTCCTAGAGGGTCTGCTTCTTTTCCAACACCAGCATCCAGGGAAACATCTACTAAGTCGTTTAATTTTCCTTCTAAACGACCAAAGATTCCTACAATCTGAGCGTTTCTACTTTTTAAAATCGGTGCTAAAGCAATAAGCTCTGGGGTTGAACCACTATTGGATAGAAAAATGACAGGATCTCCTGTTTGATGAATCCCGAGGTCTCCATGAAGTGCTTCCGCTGGATGTAAAAAGGAGGATGGTGATCCTGTGCTACATAGGGTTGCTGATATTTTTTTACCTAAATGACCTGACTTCCCAATCCCCGAAACTATTATTTTTTGATTTTTGGTTAACAGAATATCAATAGCTTTTGCAAAGGTTGAAGAAATGCGTTCCGAAGCTTTCAAAATTGAAGACGCTTCTTTTTGTAAAACGGTTTTTGCAATATCTAGATCTTTATTATCTTCCATTGGGATTAAATTGATCACAACCTTATACACTATTCAGCAAAACTCCCATGAAAAAGTTGTAATTCTTTTAATTCTTGTTTGCGAAAAAGAATTTAATCGTGTGTAACTTTCTAATTATGTTTCAAGTAACTTTTTCTGAGCAAAGTTTATCTATTCTCAATGATCTTACCCAAAATGATCAATTAAAACTGATGGACACACTAAGTTCCTTAACAAATACAATACTCAATGAGTCTGATTCTGATATTGGAAAGTTTAGAAGGAACAACAAGTTGTTTTACAGACTTCGAGTTGATGATCTAAGGATTTACTTTGAGAAAGTTAATCTTGCATTGCATTGCATATATATACTTCCAAAAAACTCATTAAATGACTTCCTCTTTCGTTGTAAATTACCATCTTCCGAGAAGGCTGTGCTTGAAGATCACCAGAGCTTTTGGGATTATTTGGATTCTCTTAAAAGAAAATAGGTTCATTTATTGGGCATAACCTTGTGAGAAGCTTATAATTATCAAGATTAGTAACCACTTGCTTCTAAATTTTGTTATTTATCTTTTTTTTACTAAGACGAAATTATTCCTCTTTACCTTGATATAGAAGCGTTTAAAAAGATATTGTGCTTATTAACTCCTATAATAAGAAGATTGATTATTTAAAAATTCTTTATCTATAGTAATTGAAGATTGTTTATTTGTTGATTTTCTTTCACAAAAGGAAATATGAAATTTAAAATTAATCGGGATCATTTTAGTTCGGGTATCCAACTTGTCATGAGTGTCGTTGGATCCAGAAAAACTATGCCCATCCTGCAAAATGTTTTAATCGAAGCAAAAGATGGTTTGGTCTGGCTAACTACAACGAATCTTGATCTCGGAGCAAAATGCAGCGTAAAAGCGGATATTTCAGAAGAAGGTTCCATAACACTGCCTGTTAAAGAATTAGGAAGAATAATCCGTGAACTGGCTGATATGGAAGTTAGTATAGAAACGGGAGATACACCAAAAGCAACAATCAGCACTCGAGGATCAATCTTCAATGTTATTGGAATGGAAAGCAAAGAGTTTCCTCCCCTTCCTGAATTAGATGAACAAATACAGTTTGATTTTGACCGCGAGGATTTGATAACAATGCTTAAAAGTGTATCCTACGCCCAATCAGTAAATGAAGAAAGGTATATGCTTAAGGGAGTCTTTTTTCAGTTGAGTCAAGGGAAACTGGCTCTAGTGGCAACAGATGGAAGGAGATTGGCTGTAACAAAGAGCGATATAGAGACTAAAGGAGAGGGAGAGTTCATATTACCTTCTCTTTCTGTAAATGAAATTGAAAAACTTCCTAAAGTGGGAAACAGAATAAAAGTATCTTTTACTGACAGACAAGTATCATTTGAGCTTAAAGTAGAAGAAAATGATGATTCTGGCGGATTTAAAAATTCAATATATTTGGTCTCCAAGGTAGTTGAAGGGAAGTATCCTAATTACAAACAGGTTATACCAAAAGATGATTTTAATAGCGCAGAGGTTGAAAGAGAATTAATGCAGGAATGCGTCCATAGAGCAGCTCTTGTTTCAGATGAAAAAGTAACATTACGCATAAAAACAGGGGTTATGGAAATAACAGGGCTAAGTACTTTAGGGGATGCCTGCGAATCCATGAGTGTTAATTACGAGGGAGAAGATGCTGCAGTTTCTTTTAATCCAAGATTTTTGTTAGACCCTTTAAAGTCTATACCACAAGATAAAATAACATTAGATTTTCGTGATGATATGAGTCCAGGAGTATTTAAAGTAACCACAGAAAAAGATGAGGTTATTTTTCTGTGTGTGGTGATGCCAATTCGGACCGATTAAGAAAAGAAAGTAAAAAAACCTTTTACAGAGGTTTAACAATTCTAGGATACCTGAAAGGTTTATCCTCAAAGTTTTTTAGCAGAAAGTGTTCATCAGTAATATCACTTACATAATTAGGGTTGATAGGAATCTTCCCACCCCCTTCAGGGGCGTCTATAACAAATTGCGGAATAGCATATCCCGTGGTGTGGCCACGAAGTTTCTTAACAATATCTATTCCCACAGATGGATCTACTCGTAAATGTGAACTTCCTTTAACTAAATCGCAT
>ERZ807291.5707-NODE-5707-length-15460-cov-11.104187_pt1 | contig 15460 bp, 13 predicted proteins | sample MGYA00521257_ERZ807291 | MGnify/ENA primary metagenome ERZ807291 (study PRJEB31413, sample SAMN03169783) | marine metagenome | biome: Marine; feature: Water; material: Subsurface seawater | place: North Sea | collected 2011-04-28 | depth 1 m m ...
TTGTATGTGTGATTCCATGTTTTTGTGAAAATCCATCAATTTTTTAGCACATATTTTTCTCAAACTATATAAATGGGAAGTAAAACACAGAAAAAACGGTCACACAACAATAAAACCATGAAACTTAAACGAGGCGGGGCGACAAAAAAACAAAAAGCAAAGATTGTCGAGACATTTTTAGCGATTTTAAACGCGGTCAAACTCTATCATTGGAAAACGAAATCGTATGCACAACATAAAGCAACCGATCAACTACATACAAAGTTGTCCGAAGACATTGATAGATTTGTAGAAATACTGATTGCCAAATCTAGGAAACGGATTGATATGTTTACCAAAACATTGAGACTATATGACTTTAACAACAAACGACAACTCAAAACGAAAATGTTCGAGTTCCGCGAATTTTTGTTGGATTTGGACCGCGTTTTTGATCCGAAAAAAGACTCTGACTTGTTCAGTATCCGTGACGATATGATCGCAGAAGTCAATCAATTCTTGTATCTGCTCACATTAGATAGATAAAGTAATCTAATCATAGATAAATACAGATACATCACAGAAAAATATGAAGTGGTACTTTTTACTTTTCTTTTTTGTTATGTTTGTGTTGATACTTGTCTCATATTACATGTTTAGAGAAACAACTGAGACAAAATCACCATTGATGAAAACAAATACGACCGATCATAACATACAATTTTTAAGCAAATCTCATTTTACCAAATTGTTAATTGAGAACAAAGACAAATACTATGACACGTTTCATGAAAACGATCTCAAAGTTCGTCATGTGAAATCCGTGAAAGCATATCAACCAATTATACGTAACAGTACTTGTAGCGGAACGAAACAACTACAACAGAAACTAATCAACTGTATTGAAATCGTCGATACCAAATTGAGACAAATGGAAGGGGAAACCAAATTTGGAATTGATATTTCGAAGTTGTTGAAGATCCCGTGGAAAATCGGGTTTACTTGTGATCGGAAATACGAAAATGGGTATCCACACACCAGAGGTGACGTGATTGTTGTCAATGTAACCGAAACATTTAACCGATCCGAAAAAGGACTATGCCAATTGCTCATTCATGAAAAAACACACGTGTACCAAAAACAATACAAATCAGATATGGATGCTTATTTCAAGTCAAAAGGGTTTCGTGTAGTAGATACAAAAACGAGACAAAAAACGAACCTACCCGCCAATCCAGATATCGATTCGGATATTTACGATGATTTAGAAACAAAATTCAAGTTCTACGCAAAATACCGGAAAAATCCCAGCAGTTTTCGAGACATTGTATACTCAAATGATCATGCCAAGAATGAACATCCTTTGGAAAGAACGGCATATGATATGGAAACTATTATTATGTGAGTATATATAAAACAGATAACATGTTGGCTTCCAGAACAATTACAACTAGACAAAGTAAGAAAAAACAAACTGTTGATGAGACAAAGAACATGCTCATTGGGTTCATCTCTTGGAACATTCAGAACAACATAAATCAATCGAAAATGGACGAACTCATTCAGAAATACTTCTACAATGTTGAGTTAGAACCGGATCTCGTTATAGTTGCTTTACAAGAAGTACCGGTAGATATAGCGATAACAAAAACACGAAAGTCCTTCAAAGAAAAGTTTTATAAGAAAATAGGAGATATGCTATCGAATTCATTGAAAAGTTACACTATCATCGACTCGTACGACAAACCATCTAATTCATTTTTTACCAGTACGAATACAAAACAAAAAAACTTGAATCTATTCACTTGTGCAAATATTGTCTCGGGAGTGGCAGGTGGATATGGGATTGTAACATATATATTCAAACGCGAACACCTCACCATACCTATTATACCGACCGCAGTGAAAGAAAGATGCATCGATCAAACAAAAGGATATTGTGTAGTTACTTTGCAAATAGGAGACAATCAATCCATTGATATCGTCAATACACATATGCCATTTCGAGATGAAAAAACAACATCCTCCTTTACCAACGAAATGCTTCGATGGTTGCGTGTACACAATTTCCGTTCTGACGCACAAGTCGTATTAGGAGACTTGAATAGTAGATCTTTGTTGACGCCCGAATGCTATGCCAAAAATATTACAACTTGTGAGGACGACGACCAATCGAAATATTGTTTTATAAAAGATTACTTGGAAAACATGACATTGGATGAAAGTATTGTAGTTGACCCTGCATATTCCAAAGTTCGATTGACAAAATTGACCAAAGATAATTGTGATATATCTGATCGCATTTCGAAAAATAGACTTCTTGATGGGAATGACCTGTACAAAACCCAAGCGAAAGACATGATTCGGATTTTATTGAAAAGCGATGTGTTACATACGAAAATGAATACACTTTTTCCTGGCTTCAGAGAAGATATCATTAGCTTCTTACCTACTTATAAACGTGATGAAAGTACCGGAAAGTTTTCTTTGTTAAAAAAAGAAAGTTCAACTGTACATGGTAGATTACCTGGTTATGCGGATAGAATATTGTTTAAAGGGAAAATGTTTACATTCAATTCACATTACATGCCATTAAGTGTTGTAGGGAACGATCATTTGCCAATTGCCTCTATGGTTCAATTTAAATTAAGTGATACAAATCAACACATACAATCGGAAGAACCCGAAGAACCCGAAGAACCCCAAGAATCAGAAGAATCAGAAGAATCAGAAGCCCCACTACAATCGGAACATTCGGAACAACTAGAAAAAGAAAAAAGAACGAAAACTTCAAAAATTCCAAAACGAAAAAAAAACACAGCCACCAACAAAATCCTTAGTCCAACAAGAACACGGTCATCCAAAATTCCAAGAAGGACAACAAAAAAAAGAGGAGGGCGATCCAAATCATGTAAATCAAAGGCAAAGAAACAAACGAGAAGACTCAAACGAATCTAACAATAAAAAATATGAATTCATAGTGTTCATATTTTTTGTCAATACAATTACCGCTTTCTTGTCCTTCTTGATTTTCTTTTTAGACGTATGCGCTTAGTGGGTGGTTGTTTACCTTTTTTTGTTTTATTCCCACCTTTTGTTTTTCTGCCTTTTGTTTTTCTGCCTTTTGTTCCTTTTCCTTTTCCTTTTCCTTTTCCTTTTCCTTTTCCTTTTGATGTATTGGTATTTTTATTTGTATTTGGGGGTTTAGATGATATTGATGTACCTGTTTTTCGTTTTTTAGTCGGGTTTTTATCTTCGTCTTCTTCGTCTTCGTCTGCGTTTTCTTCGTCTTCGTCTTCGTCTTCGCCCACAGTAAAAATAGCTCTTGAAATAGCTTTACGTTCATTCGCCTGATAAATAGCTTGAAATGTTTGTGTAAGCGCAGTAGAAATCATCGCACGTTCCGAAGGGTAATCAGATTGATTCAAATTATGTTTTTTCTGTTCATAAATTTCTTCAAAACCCGTGTATTTTTCCTTATAAACTTCTATCGAACCTTCTAAGGACTGACTTACCCCTTTTTTCCATTCTTCTTTTTCAAATTCTATTTCCCATTTTTCTTGTTCGCGATCTAGATTTCGTTGTTGTTTAAAATAACCGTCAATATCCATTTCAACCTCGTCGGTTTCCATATCTATTTTAACGTCTTCTATTTTAACTTCGTCTATTTCAACTTCTTCCATTTTATCTGGATCTGTTTTAACTTCGTCTGTTTCCATTTTATTATTGTTTGTTTCCTTAAGCTTGTCTACAACATTCTTAGGCAACGATACTTCTAATGGTAATTTTTCGTCTAAATGTGTTTTCATCGTGTCTAATCGTACTTGGTTTGACCCAGCCTCTGATCTCTTATCGTTTCTTTCAAACAATGAAATGTGTTGAATAATCGAGTAAAATGGCACTTCATCTATAAATTCCTTTGTTGATATAACATTCAAATCAACACCCGCAACCTCGATGAATTTGTTTGGTTTTTTTTCATCAATATATTTTTTCTGTTTGTCTCGTAAGATTTTCAAAAAGTCATTTTCATTGTTTGTATGTAGCTCTTCATACATTTCTTTGCCATCTAGGTTCGTTTCATTTTTGATACTTTTATACACATAATCATTGTGTTTTTCGATCTCTTCTAAACGATTAAGCAAAGGAGTAAAATCAAACATTTCGAAAAACAGAGTACGTGTATTATATATTTTCGATTTGAATTTTAAGGGTGATTCAGATTCTAACGCATTGGTAGGTTTGTATATGTTATCAGCATGATACATACTCATTAAATGAATGTAAAAACGTTTTAAATATATTTTTTTGTTCTCTCCGATATACGTCGAGTTTTCAATATTGTCAATAATAACCGCTATTTCTTGACGAGATACCTTACAATAGTGTTCCAATCTTTTATACAATGTCAATTTTTTCTTTTCTTCATAATATTCTAGGTTATATGTTTCAACATTGGCTTTTAACCACACATAATATTGTTTCAGAGTTTGTTTCATACCATCAGATAATTCTCGAAACCCTTGCTTCTCATATGATCTTACATATGCAGGACTTTTGAATATAACAACTCCTGTTTCGGCTGAATCTTTAATGAATCCATCCACTGTATATAATGCGGTTTTATCGAAATTTCTATTCATAAACTCCATATACTTAATCTTAGACTGGTCACCTACTTCTTTTGAAAAACAAGACATAGCCACACGAGTTCGAGGTAAATCATAGCACCATGTACCTTTGGGTAGATTATCGTTCCCTGTACCCCGGATCGTACTTGACGCTTTCATTTTATCTTTGAGATTTAAGAATAATAATGATTGATTTTGTGATAGTCTACCTGTAACAAATCCGAATAAATATTTTGTTACGTCATCATGAGTTATAAATCTACTTACATCACTTGGTATTGAATCCGGTATGTTCTTGATTATAGTATTCTCCTCTGCATTGTCAAAGAGTTTGCGTGAATAATACAAATAACGATTTTGTTTGTTTACCTTTTGACATACAACAACCACATCTTTGATTTGCATGAGTGGGTCTACGTCTTTAACTATAACTGGTTGTATACCTTCGGGTGTACCTTCTAATACATATGTTGATGTAACCGATGTATTATCGAAGTCTTCAGAGAGCATTTGTTGTTTGTGGCTATAAACTGATGTTGTAATTGCTCCATCTTGGTCAGGTAACCCGTTCGGTTTAATTAATGTTTTATCATATGGACGAACGTATTTTTCTGCACTGACCGCATCTACCAAAACATATGGGCATTTTTCTAATACCTTCCCTAAAGCAATCCCAATTGGTGAGGTTTCCAGCGGCAATACGTTATTATTATTTTCATTCTTGTTATCCTTTTTACCCAAAATATATTCTTGTGTTTCTGGTACATCAATACCATATTCTTTTTTCATTATTGATTTTATTTCAGCGTGTAAATCTTCTAACAATTTGTGAATGTATGTTTGTGAAATTGTTTTATTGTTTTTACTAGCATCTCCTATTTTACTGAATATATTTATAAATGTAGATGCATTTTCTGAATCCATCAATGGAAGTAGGTTTGTTTCAAATTTTTCGATGAAAAATGGGTTTGGTTTGTCATGCAATGAAAATAATAAATAAGTGGCCAATTTGTAATCATTGTATGTATCGTGCGCGTTTCGTCTTGTTTCGTCCTCTGGAATACCATTTAATTTAAATGTAATATCAAAATTATTTGCTGGCTTTAGCTTTGTAGAATCTTTTTCTTTTTCTTCTTCTTCTTCGTTTTTAATAAATATTTTTGATTCTGGTTGTTTCGACATATTGTATAGTTCAGATTCACGAAAATCAAATGCATTGCTAATAAAATAACCCATCATCCCAGACAACATGGTATCAAAAAATTCCTTGTTATTTGGTTCAATTCTTTCCGTTCTAGTATTACCCTCTTTTGAAATACTATGTGTCCGTTTCAAATTCTCATTATCATTATAGGATTCACTATACGTTTGCCTAATTTTTTGTTTGGTCTCAGGCGTAGAAAGGCCTACTCCACCTGGTATACCGAGACTTGCTAAGAGTGATGCGGCATGTATTGCTGCCATTTATATGTATTACTCTATATACTGATCATACATTTTTGTTTTCCCTTATACAACAAAAATGAATTAACACGTTACAATTCAATATTTTTATTCGTTTCTATAAGAAAGCATATGTGCCTTCTATTCAAACTATCGCATCTTGACACTAAATTGAATGCACATACAAAAGAAAAATCGAAGTTTTTAGATAAATTAGAATTTTGGTTATTCTTAAAGTCCCGTACACCGGAAAAAGATATTTTACCTCCATTAGATGATTTCGTGATAAATCCGATGCGAGAATCAAATGAAGTCATCATTGGAGAACATAGCATTTTTTATTGATCGGTTTCACACATATAAACTCTGGTTTGTTGCAATATACTTCAACACCATACCTTCAATTTGACTCATCTTGTAAATCCATTCTGTCTCATGTTTACATATATCCAACTCACCAAGTGATTGCATTTCACGGGCAATGGTTGCGATCTTCATCATCGCTTTAGTGAAATCTCCAATCGCAATCTCTTTTTCTATCAGATGCTCTGATATAAACAACTTACATTCTTCTTCGCTACTACAATCACACCATGCCATTGCCCCGTCTATAATATCATAACTCAGAGGCATTTCATAATTGATTCCGCTTTCAGTACGAAGATCCGTCTCCGACTGCGCATACGTTTCATACATTTGTCCCAATTCGATTATTTTCGTTTTTAAGAATGCATCATCAGTTGTAGGAACACCTTTACGGTACTCTTGATTTACCTTCACATCCGTCGCACATGAGAACAGACCTACTATCTGCTTCTCCGAAAAGAATTTCAAGTAATTCCATTTCTCAAACATACAAATCGCCCACACCACCGAATCTACTTCTGAAATGTGAGATGCGATCATTCCGAGATTCGACATCTTATACTCCGAATCGATGAAACCTCTATCAATCAATATACTACATAATTTATCCGTTTTTGTCGCAATGTAATTCTGTAAATGAGCTAAATAATCACGTTCACCATCCTGCTCTTTTATCGTTGCTTCGTATTGTTTCCATCGTTCCATGTCTTTCTGAATCTTCCGATGTTCCTCTTCGATTGCATTCATTTTCCGCAGACAATCCTTTTTCTTTTTGTTGCTATATGCCTTACTTTTTTCTGTTAACTCATGATACTCTTTACATACCTCGTAAGGCGTTTCTGAGCAAAATATACGATCTGTTTGTAAAGAATTCACTATATGTTCTTGCGACTTGATCTCTTTTTGTACTTCTTCGTGCATCATGCTACGATTCGTGAATTTTACGATTGTATCCAATGATGCATCCGGACTCGCGCCTAATACATTTAATACCATTGAATATGATATCTTGTATTTTGATACTAACTTCGGTGGTTTTCCACACAAGGTTGTTTTGTAGACCGACTCACTCGGTGGTTTGAATAAATTGTTACAATGAACCACATATCCAATCGTATCAATCCCGCGTCGACCTGCGCGTCCCGCCATTTGTGTGTATTCATGTGAATGCAAAATGCGATTGTCATTCCCATCGAATTTTGTCAACGAAAGGAACATCGCTGTTTTGATCGGACAATCCAAACCAATCGCAAACGATTCCGTGGCAAATAACAACTGTATATACTTCTTTGTAATACAGAGTTCGACGATCTCGCGAAGAATCGGAATCATACCCGAATGGTGTATTCCAATGCCTTTTTCTAAAAATCCGGTCAATTCAATATACTCCGGCAATCGTTCATATTCTTCGTGGTTCGGAAGCCTTCGTAATATTTGGTCACATTCTTTTTTAATCAGAAAAGGTATTTTACTGTCGTCTTCGAACAAAGGGGTAGTCATGTCCCGCGCACATTGTTCGACCTGCTTTCTTGAAAACAAGAATCCGATTGCAGGCAACATTTCATTGTCTCGTAAATATTTGGAAAGATCGTTTAAGACGTATTTTCGTTTCGAGATCAGTTTATGAGACATAAGGATCTCATTTGTTTTTATTAAATCGTTGTACTTTTTTATATCAAATACCCCCTTCTCGTTCTGGATACAATGGATTTGATTGCAATACTTTCGCACCATTTGTTGTTGTGACTTGTCTTTTATCATTTTCAAATTCGATTCAGGAACGGTCAAGTAGTTGTAATGAGACAATGGAACTACACGGTGATCCGTAGAACACAAATATACCTGTTTGGTAGAATCCGGTTTCTCCTCGCACCAACGCGCAAAGCGTTCCGGTTCGTCTATCGTTGCCGAAAGCATGATCATTTGAATATGTGGTGGCAACATAAGCAATGATTTTTCCCATACTTGTCCACGGTCTGGATCATTGATGTAATGAATCTCGTCAAATACAACTGCTGCCAATTCTGTGTCAAAATCTATCTGGAATTGAAGGTTTTTTGTGTTTTCGTTACCGTTTTCGTTTGTATTTTTGTTGAATAATGTGTTCATCAATATTTCTGTTGTCATGATCAATACATCCGCTTCTGGGTTTGTTTTAATATCCCCCGTAAACAAACCAAATTGAATATGTGGGAATTTTTGTGAGAAATCGTAGAATTTTTGATTCGATAATGCTTTTATTGGACTTGTATATATGAGTTTCTTCCCCTTTTTACTGAAATGATTGATAGCGAATTCAGCAGGTAGTGTTTTGCCAGAACCAGTATGAGCAGTCACTAAAACATGCTCACCGCGAATGATTCCCTCTATCGCGTACTTTTGGAAGTCACTTAATTCAAACTTAAACTCTGAAAAGTGTTCGGTGTAGTCGGTGTTGGAATAAGGGTCTTTGCAAATACGTACCATTTTCGTTTATATTTAGTAAATATGTTTATTTGGGATATCCATTCAATTTTTTAAGGATTATTATGTGTGCTTATTGTATATGGCTACTACACTTAAGAAATACCTTGTTAAAACAGGAGGAGATAAAAAGGCAAAACGCAAAAGCAGAAGCAATAGCAAAAGTAGAAGCAAAATCAAAAACGCAAAAGAATTTGAAAAAATGTTTAGAGTGTTCGTAGTAAATAAACGGCCACCAAATAAGAACGATATCTTGACTGACGAAGAAATCGATCGATATTTTGAACTACTTGGAGATGATAAAAACAACACTTTCACCGAACAAGGACATATATTTGTATGCGTCCTGTTAAAACAACTGCATAATGACAATTCCATCAATGAGGTCTTTGATGCGATGGCCGGATTTAAAACGTTTACAAAAAAACAAAAACAAGAAATCAAAAGAGACTTGGATATATTGTTTCCAAAGTACTCCAGTAAGGTCACTGAACTACATGGTGGTGGATTCGTTTCATTTGCAATGAAATCGTTTTCATTCATATATTTTGTCATGCAAACAACATATTACGCGGTGTATTGGAATTATATACAAGATCAGTTTTACAAAATGGATACTAATTTGAAAAAACAAACTAGCCAAATAAATACAATGTTAAGTCTCTCTGCAAATACGTCCATACCAGAAATATATGACTTGATGATACCAAACCAAGATCCGAAAAAAACGTATACATATTTTCTTCTTGAAAATGTAGTTTATCCTCATTTAATTAAAAAGGACATTCAAAAGTCTCAGGATTTCCAAAACGAAACGGTCCAAATAATCCAATATTTTTCTGTGTTATCCAATAGTTTTTACGACAATGTTATAGATCCGTCTAGTAAGTTTACTAACCAATTCAGTCATATTGCGATCACGAAAGAAAATCAGTTCAAAGAAAGAAAATTCATATCAAATATAAACGAACAAATAGAACAATATGAAAAAGTATCAAAATCTTCGTATGATGATTTATTTACGGATAGTAAACATTACACCAAAAAAGAACATGATCAAAATTTGAAAAATATGAATAAATTTAAAGATTTACTGAAAAAAATAACAGTGATTGTAAATACACCACGTGGTGACTACTTGAAAGACGATCCTAAATTAAAAAAACTTATTACCAATATTGAAACAATCGGGAAAATGTTTGAGAACCAGGGGAAAGAACTAGAAGAGAGATTGGATAACTTGTCACAATCGACCGATATTGCTTTGATTTCTGAAGAAACAGATGGTAAAGACGTCGCGAAGCAACATTTAAATGTCGCAAAACTGTTCCAAGATGCTATGGGTATTACTACGATTAAAAAGTATGAAAAATACTTAGGATCACAATTAACGGCAATATACAATGGGTATTTTGCGCCACATATGGAAATTTTTCACAGTATTAAGAATTCATTAGCTTATATCATCAAAAAAGTAGGTGGAATTACAGCTACAATTGCAGATATTACACGTAAGATGGTAGAATTACAACTTAAGGGAGACTTAACACCCCTATTAAACGAATTGCCATCTCAATTTAGCTTACTTGCGAGTGTATATAATGATCTATGTATAATCATGCCTGGGTTATCATGGTATTTGGGAAGTATATTCACTATGTTGTTTTTCTTCTTAAAGAAAGGATTCGATAAAATTACTCCTTATATGGTAATATCGAAGAAAGAGAAAAAAGTAGGAAAACGTATTCTAATCAATAATTTTTTGAAGTCATCTCCATCTATAAAATCGCCACCGAAATCACCGAAAAAGTCACCACCGAAATCACCGAAAAAGTCACCACCGAAATCACCACAATCTAGGAAATCCCCACCAAAATCATCGGGATTTGGTAACTTTCAACTGACTGCTCCTTCTTATGACCCTGTAAAATTTAAATCACAATAAAACGATCCATTACAATATATTTTTCAACAAAAAAATACATTATGCACACATATAGATCCAACACACAAAAGATCAACTATTGGACACATACATCCCGACATGATTCATGTTCATAAACGTTAAATACCACGCATCAAAATAACTTACTTGCTTGTAGTTCAAATCCCATTTTTTCGCAAAAACTGCGAGTTCACGAGACACTTCCGGTTGTCGGAACTGGGGCATTTGTGGAAACAAATGATGGACGCATTGACAATTCAAATATCCCATGATCCATGAGACAATTGGATTTTGTGTATCAATATCCACTGTATGATTCAAACTATATTCAACCCAGGATGGATTTTCAGACTGTTGCACTATCGGCATGAATGAATGGGATGTACTGAAATGTCCAAATAAGTATATTCCCGAGACATACATACAACTCATTAACCACAAATAACTATGCAAATAAGAATATCCTGTCATTTTGTGAATCACGTAAGTCCGGCTTATATGCCCCATCAGAGTAAACACTCCCTGTACATAATCTTTGTCGCGGATGATCTTCCGTGGATGCAAGTAATAAATCCAAAACAACATTACAAAGATACCACTTGTCACTGGTAGAAACGTCCATGCTTGAAATTTCAACCACCATTTTGAGACAAATGAATCGGTACGAACGGCCTGTGGATGAAACAATACAAATGGCATCGTGTCCAAATCCATATCATGTCCTAGTTTCTGTGTAGTTGCATGATGTCTATTGTGCATACTGTTCCACATTGGACCACTTGTTAATAAACCGAATCCAATGGTCGCTTTCTGAATTACATCGTCCACTTTTATAATACCTGTAAATGATCGATGTCCGGCTTCGTGTTGTACCCATCCACATCGACCACCGAAAATACCATACACAAATACAGCCAATAATTTATATGAAGTCGCGTCTAGAGACATCAACCATGATGCGAGTGTAAATATACCTACAAGTTCTATCATTCTGTATACAGCATGACTTTTACTCGGTCTAAAGAATCCCCTCTCTTGTAATGTTAATCGCCACCGATCAAAATCGATCAGCATATTTGGATTGGTTTCAACGACTGGCTTTTCTGTAGTCTCTATTTTCGGAAGACTTTGCAGTACCATTCTGGCTTTCTTTGAACGATAATGCATTTCACGATACACTAATGTTGCATCTTGGTCCACATAAGATTTTATTACATTCCCACCAGGATGTCTCTTTGCAAAGTCGGTTATATCGTACCACTGCTCTTCAATGTATATTTTGCTCATCCTGAATAGAATAAATATATATCATAATTACATTTATATTTGTCATATAGAGACATTTGTCTATTGTGATCATAGATATGCACATCGCATTGATACCAAAGTTGTTACGTTTTGCAGCCACATCGATTAATGCGTTCCGTATAGATGAATCACATGGACTGTCTCATGCGATGAATGTGTTACATCATTCACATAACATACTACAAAGCGAACTAAGTAAAAACCCTTTTCTAGAACAACAACGCAACATCATATACACCTCCGCCATTTTACACGATATATGTGACAAAAAATATATGACACCAAAACACGGTATCCGTCGCATAAAGAATTTCTTATATACCAACACTTCTTTAACATATGACGAGATTGAGACAAGTTCGACTATTATGGAAACCATGTCGTATTCCACTGTGAAACAATACGGATACCCTGATCTCGGTGAATACCAGAAGTCTTACCATATTGTCCGAGAAGCAGATTTATTAGCAGCATACGATTTCGATCGTTCTATTATCTATAACATGAACAATGTAGATGATCGTTTTGTAGAAAGCTTCGACAATGCATTCCAATTGTTCGGAAATAGAGTATTTATGCATGGACAACACGATTTACTTGTAACAGACTATACAAAGTCCCTTTCAAAGAAACTAGAACAAGATGCTTATCGTCGGATTCAAAACTGGGATTCAATATTGTCTCACGACCACCCTCCTTTCTTCGATTAGTTCCCAATGTTTTTGTTTCTATTTTGTAAAAGTCTCAAAACTAAAATATAAACAAATGATATAATATATAAGATGTCAAAGTTATATGGCGTACCAGATGGACTTTTAATTGGACAACAAAGTCGTGTAGATGAACTAAATGACCGTATTGTAGAAAGACAATTCTCAGATAAACCTTTAGCCCCTAATTTCAGTCCGATACCTGTAATGACCAAATATTCTCATTTCCCTGCTTTAGATCGAAAAGCACCCACTACCGTTCCAATCAATGCATCTTTAGAACACAATGTACAGACAAACTTCAGTCCTGCTACACAAAATGGGCCACCGAATACCTATCTAAGAAACGTTGATTTAGAATCGTCTCTTCGAAACCAAACAATTGCTTTGCAAAGAGGGGTCACTCAAGGTGTATACGTACCATCTTCCGATAGTGATCTTTACAAAGTACATGTTACTAACAAACCTGGACCACAACCACATTCAAATCTATTCGAAAAACAATCGTTTGCATCCACTACCAGAGAACAAAATGCCCGACAATCATCCATCGGAAAAGACCAATTTTATAATCATACACGAGTACAATTACGTGGTGGATTGTAGGTTTACTTTTTCAAAATATTCCCTCAGTATATTATAAATACTATTATACTATAATATAATGGACTCCACATTAGAAGTATTGTTTATTCTGTGTATCATAATCAGCTTCTACTATTTGACACAATTCTTTCGAAGTCGAAGTCATCAATTAGAAGAAGGCTTTACACAAAACGATTTGTTCGTATCGAAACAAAACGAACACATATACGACGACTTTTATGTATCTATGTATGATCGCATTCATAAAACGAGACATCAATCAAAATACGATTTCACGAAAATTGTACAAAATACACAGCCATCTGTATCGAGTGTATTCTTAGATGTTGGGAGCGGAACTGGTACACTTGTCAATCGGCTGAATAATAATGGGTTTCGTGCATATGGAATAGATTCCTCAGAGGCAATGGTACAATATTCGACATCGAAGTATCCCGATTCCGAATTCAAGTGCGGGGATGTGAAAAAGTCGATGGAATTTGAACCAGAAACATTCTCACATGTACTATGTACCTATTTTACGTTGTATGAAATGGGAGATAAATCCGTATTTTTCGATAATTGTAGACGGTGGTTAAAGACAGGCGGATACTTGATCGTACATCTGGTTGATAAATTAGAGTTCGACACCATTGTACCTGTTGGAAAACTGTTCAAGAATAGACACATCGATGAGAACACGAATACGAATAATGGTACGCGTATACTATCTACTTCTGTTGCATTGCCAAATATACAATATTCTCATAAATACGCGTTTCATGATCATGATGTTGTAAATCGAATTGAAACATTCACTGATAAAAAAACACATAAGGTGAGACACCAAGAAGGGAGAACTACAATCACTCCTATATCAGATATCATACAGATGGCAAAGAGTAAAGGGTTTTATGTGAAAGGGTATGCAGATTATTTCCCCTACAACCGAGACAAACACCAGTACTTGTATTTCTTTGAAAAGATTGACGTGTGAAAAAAACGGCGATATCTTGTAAAAAATGTAATTATATTCTATGTGGATTCCTTTAGAACTTATCAATTACATTTTGTATCTAGCGAACAAACCGAAAGTTGTTTATTACGATCATAAGAAGAGAGAATTTGTTGTAAAAATCGATACTAATCATTTGACCTTGAAACCAGTAAGGACCTTTTATGATAATTGTAAAATTTACACTAATAAAATACCGTCTTCAAATTACCCATTTATGAGAGAAACGCAAATTTGTTTCCCTCCCAAAAAAAATAGAAGCAGTGAGGCATTGGAAGATTATGAAACTACTTATAATTCTATGCTAACGATTGTAGATGAATGCAGATCTCCTAAAACAGAAGTGAATATTATTCATAGCTGGAATCGGTATTTTGTAACAAGTTCCCACGGTGGGCAATCTTTGAATATTGTATGATTCGAAATTTAGTTAATATTGTTAATTTCATGATAAAGTTTTTCTAAGTGGCAATTTTCCTGAAGTAAGTGGTTTAAATTTGCGTTTGAATAAACATATAAAATATCGGCATTTTTGTGGACGGTTTCAAAGCTCCGTAATCCAATTAACACCAACGAGTTTAAGGCGACAACGTTGTTCCTTTTATTTTTTCCTTTCATTGCGCCTCTAATATGAGCTAAAATACTCCCTGTATTTTGTGTGTCTGTTTCGGTTTCTATGTCCTTGTCATTTTGCATTTGTGGTTGATATTTTTCATCTAGTATATATGTAACGCGAAACATTCCTGACCCTAAAATTTTGGTAACAATGCCGTATTTTTCATCAGTATGTGCTGGCAGTCTGATATTGTCATTGTCATTCTCGTGGTTTGCTTTATTCGCAAACGATTTGTGTTTGTTTCCACCGTTCAAGTTTTTCACCATTGTCAAAAAGTACTATATGTAGAGAAAGTAAAAAAAACTTCAATTTTTTAATCTATGTAAACAATTGAACATTAAAAAAGTGTTAGAATAAATGTGTGTTTTAAAAATTCTATTCAAATTCAGTATACCAAAT
>ERZ807291.5709-NODE-5709-length-15456-cov-70.879813_pt1 | contig 15456 bp, 14 predicted proteins | sample MGYA00521257_ERZ807291 | MGnify/ENA primary metagenome ERZ807291 (study PRJEB31413, sample SAMN03169783) | marine metagenome | biome: Marine; feature: Water; material: Subsurface seawater | place: North Sea | collected 2011-04-28 | depth 1 m m ...
AAAACAACATATAGTCACCAAATTTCTGTACACAATTCGTACACAAAATATCGGTATAGATTTGACGAATCCAATGCTATCGTTTGTGTGAACGAATGGGAGCAGTTTAAAGATGAGCTATGGAGTTAATTCCATACAAATTCACAAGAAGCTGAGGCTGGATAAACGTGCTGGCAGCGACAACTGGTATGCTCGTTTAACACTTCCCAATGGCAAACGCCTGGTTAAGACAACTAAGACAGAAGATATAGAGAGTGCAAAAGAAGTAGCACTGCGTCTATATTACGAAGTTGATGCTCGTATCCAAAACAAACTGCCAGCCACTACCCGTAAGTTTGGGGACGTTGCTAAACACGCAATCAATCGTATGGAAACAGAAATACGTGAGGGTGTGGGCAAGCAAGCATACAGAGACTACGTACAGGCGCTCAACAAGTGGCTGATACCCTACTTTGGGGGTACTGACATAGCAAAGCTGGATTTGGCGGCTGTAACGGCGTTTGATGCATGGCGTACAGCACAGAGTGGCAAAGTGCCTGCACAGAGCACCATCAACAATCACAACTCCGCACTAAACCGTGTGCTAGACGAAGCAGAACTAAATGGCTGGATAGTAAAGTCACTGCGTCCAACACTGCTAAACAAAGGTGTGAAGACACAGAGCAGAGGCAGTTTCAGCGTTGAAGAGTATCGTGTAATTTACACTGCGCTGAGAACGTTCCACAAAAATACCCCCAATGAGAAGTCAGCCGCCACAAGAGAGACGCTGAGAAACTATGTGTTATTCCTTGCCAACACGGGTGTGAGGCATGGCACTGAGGCGCTGGGACTTCGTTGGCGCAATATTGAGTGGTACGAACGTGATGGTGAGCGTTATTTGGCTATCAATGTTGACGGTAAGACAAACAAGCGCACGGCAATAGCCAGAGATAGCGTTGAAAATTCTTTATGGCGGCAGGCACGGTTAAATCCACGCATTCGTGCAGTATCGGATTTTGATGGTTTAGTAGCAGCCAAGTTAGATGAGCCAGTCTTTACCACTCGACTCAGTGACACAGTTACCGTGCACAATCTCAATCGTGCGTTTAATGCATTGCTGGATGGGCTGGATTTAAAAACTGGTGCTGATGGCAGAACACGCACACTTTACAGTTTGAGGCATTTTTACGCCACGCTGAACTTAGAACGTGGTGTGACAACACATGCACTCAGCAGACAGCTTGGTAACAGCACTGTGATGATAGACAGGCATTACAGTAAGTATAGCCCGTTGCTTAATGCTGAAGTGCATAGTGGACGGAAGAAGAAACCCTGATCGGACACCAGTTGTTCAAAACTGCACGATTTTCTGCTGTGTATGGTTTTGGAGGCTTTAGTGTTGGGGTTTTAAAATTGTTGGCAGAATTTTGTTGGGAGACATCTCTACTCACGCCTCAATTTCAAGCTAAACCGTGCCGCTGCTCTCGCTGAGTGCCGAAAATTATTGAGCGCATAGGGTTTTGGGCTGTGCCGGCAATCTGATGCTTGTTCTCATTTGTCTGACAGCACCGTCGCGGGATGAGTTTGCGGATCGCCAGAGTGAGGACGACTGGTAAGGATCAACGCAAAGGGCGAACTCTGTTGAAAAAAGGTAAATAAATTAGGGCCTGGGCAACCCTGGTAGATATTTCCAAACATCGTCAGTCCCAACACTTCCATGGCGCGTTGTTCTCTAGCCATAAACGATTGAGGTGATTTTTGTCACGAAGAGTGTCTAAAGAATGCCAAAATCCATTATGTTCAAAGGCCTCCAACTGTCCCAGTTTAGAAATTTTTTCTAGAGGATCAACCTCCCAAATGGTTTGATCACCATCTATGAAATCCATCACTTTTTTATTTAAAACAAAAAAACCACCATTAACCCAGGCTCCATCTCCTGCTGGTTTCTCTTCAAACCCCGTCACCAGAGAACCTTTACGCGTTAGGCTACCAAACCGACCTATGGGTTTTATTGCAGTTAATGTAGCCAGTTTTCCATGGAGTTTATGGAATTTTATTAGTTTCTGTATGTTGATATCAGAAACTCCATCACCGTAAGTGAAACAGAAAGATTGCCCATCACCAAGGTAATTTGAAATACGTTTAAGCCTGCCGCCTGTCATGGTGTTTTCACCTGTATCTATCAGAGTTACTTGCCACGGTTCGGCATTCATTCGGTGGACCGTCAAGCTATTGTCGCTCATATTGAACGTTACATCCGACATATATAAAAAATAATTAGCAAAATATTCTTTGATTATGTTGCTTTTGTAACCACAGCAAATAATAAAATCGTTAATGCCGTGCGCCGAATAAATCTTCATGATGTGCCAAAGGATCGGACGTCCACCTATCTCAATCATTGGCTTTGGCTTAAGGTCAGTTTCTTCAGAAATACGGGAGCCAAGCCCACCAGCAAGAATAACAGCTTTCATCCTAAAAATATCCAATCCAGCTTTTACTTGTTTAATAGTAGATATTATATTTAATCAAAACTTACGTTCAACCGAGGTTTTAAAAAAAATATCAGATCCAATAAAATATTTTCCCTTGATACCCAGCAACAATCTATTACTCTTAAAAAAGCAACTGCCAAGGAGCCATCGCTGACTATGCTAATGGCGTATAAAGCCTATACCGGTTGAGAAACTCAAATACTATAGCGGTTGAGAACTTAATTCTTTGTTTTTATCGGCTAATATTTCAAGTTGTTTTGAAAAATGTATTCGTAGTTACCTCCAATTGCATCAATGATATCCACAGGTTTTTAAACTTCCCATAACAGACATCTGAAGCCGCATGTAAATGAGTGAAGCGCAACAATGTGGCACCATTATTCCAAGACACTGTTTAAGGAGACTGGTTACTGAGTTAGAACCCACTTTAGATGTACGAAATATTGTAGAAAAATAAATTAAAAAGAAAGATAGCGATGATGAGTTCATCGGGGCAATGGACAAAATCAGACAATTTACGGAACACGTTCATGTTTGAGAGGTGACACACAAAGTCGCCAAGCCCACTTGAAGCTCGCTTGAGTTAACAATACCATTTTAACACATCTTCGATCAAAGAAATTTATTTAAAAGACTTTGTTCACTCAAAACCTCGTTACCCCGCATTTTTTCTATCTTAAAATCCGCTCTATCAAAATCATCCTGGAACAATAAAATAGCGTTTTCATGCACTCCTGGAGAATAAAAATTATCAACAACGACCTTTAACCCAGAAGTTAATTTTATTTTTGATACTACTGCTTCTTCAAATTCACCCACTAAAACAATGCTGCTTTTATTTCTTAAAATAAATTTATCATTACAAATGTACCAAATCACAGCTTCCGACCGGATATCGTCGTAGCTGACAGGTAGTTGTTCCTTTTTTCCTAGACCGCATAGACGCGCAGCTAAATAATAATTCTCGATCGGATTACGATTATTGAGAATTCTTAACTTAAGTCCAACAAGCATTCTAATGGCGACAAATTCCTCAATTCCCTTTTTATAGGCCAACAATGTGTCCTGATCAAAGGCGGGCAAAGCGCGACCTAATAGATATTCCAATCCCCCCCTATAGTTGTCCCATGAATGCTCCACCTGCAAGTTTCCTCCTTGCTCATGTATTTCACCTTCGAAATATTGTGTGGACGCATAATAAAAAGGCTCCTTCATAATCAAAATTTTGCCAACAGAAATCCATTCTGCAGGTATCGTAAATGCCCAGTAAGCTATATCATTAGCCCCCGGTCGTAGCTTTTGGTAGTAACTGTTCCTAAAAATACTTATTTCTAAAAAAATATGATGATTTAGGATTGTGCCCAGAAGACTGCTGTAATCACCTTGATCAAAAACTAAGTCGGCAGGAATTTCGTAAAATTGTGTGCTGTATTCTTTATTTTGAAGTTGAATGAGTTTCCATGGCGCATATAGAACTGCAGCGTCTGGATTTTGGATTAACATAAAAAGGGCAGCAGCTAAACCATCACTATCTATAAAATCATCGTCAGCAAGAAACATTGAAAATACACCTGATGCACGCTCATATGCTTCAGCCATATTGTCCGTAGCACCTAAGTTTTTTGTCTGTTTTATATAATTAATTGGGAGTTTAGTTGACCACGAGTTAACCACTTTATCGGTGTCGTCAGTCGAAGCGTTATTGGAAATAATGATTTCATAAGTAAAAGGAAAGTTTGAGAGCTCATTATGAATATCGTTTAATAAAACTCGAAGATATCTCGCTCTATTATACGTAGGGATACAGATAGAGAGTACAACTTTTTGGTTCTGCAATACTTCAGTCTCCAGCAGTTGAAAGCTCTTGGCTACTTTGACACCATTTTAAACGTAAGATCCGATCGTTTTCAAGAGTATTCTTAAATTCAGTCCACATGGCCTTGTCTTGTCAGATATACGTATCGGACTGGTACAGTTCCCTCAGAGGCCATTGAATCCGCTATCGATAAAAGCATGGATCTTACCCTGCGTGGGATCAAGCACGCATTTCGGATTGAATAAGCCAATCTATGAGCACACGGCCGCCTATGGCCATTTTGGCCGCCCGCCGGAGGATTATGGTGTTTTTAGCTGCGATCCTACAGATTTTGTTGCTGTCTTAACAAAAAATTGTTAAATTAGTTTTAAACTCAGTGATTGGATTTAGTTTGGTGTGAGAGCAGTTCTTCTCGTTGAAGGCCTGGGAACCCGCATATCAGAAAAAACTCACCTTAAGCCAACGATAGAAATTGGCGGACGTCCTATCCTTTGGCATATTATGAAGATGTATTCGGCCCACGGCGTTAATGACTTCATCATTTATTGTGGCTACAAAGGCATATGGTAAAAGAATACTTCGCTAATTATTTTTGCGTGTGTCTGATGTAGCATTCGACATGAGCGACAAAAGTATGAAAGTTCACAAAAAATGCCGACACGTGGCAAGTGACCCTTGTCGATACAGGTGAAAATACTACGAACAGCGGCAGATTGAAGCGTGTTGCACAATTACCTTGATCACGACCAGACATTTTACTTTATCTAAGGCGATGGGCTGTCAAATGTAAGTATTTCAGCGTTGTTGGATTTTCATCTACAGCATAGAAAATTGGCCACAGTAACAGCAATAAGGCCCCCAGGTCGTTACGGAGCGTTACTGAGTGAAGATACTTCCGTGAGGGGTTTCAAGAAAAACCCCTGGAAACAGAGCTTCAATTAATGGTTTTTTTACCTATACTGAGAGTCATTGAGTATCCGAAGAAATGGTTGACGTTTTGGTCGCGATGGATTCAGACTTGTTGATGATCCGTCCAAATTTCTTATCGGCCGCCAATCGGCTTGAACTTGAGCAGTGTTTGCGTCGCCACCTTGAAGAGTACGGGATAGCATGTCGTGCGAACGCGATTTTTCTTTTAGACAAAGGCAAATCCTGCGCCGAGATTGCAGAGTTTTTGTATCTCGATGATGATACGATCCGTGGGTGGTACAAGGCCTTTCGACAGGAGGGTTGGGATGCTCTCGCGCTTGATGGCTGGCAGGGCGGACAGTCACGCTTAACCCCGGATGAGGAAACAAAGCTGAGTGCATGGCTTGAAGGCCGCTTTTGCCACTCGGCGGGAGAGATTAGGGCTTTTATTACGGCCGCATTCGGATTGTATTATTCTCATTCAGGCTGTCTGAAGATGCTAGGTCGTCTAGGCTTTGAATACCGTAAGCCAAGGGCCCTGCCGCGTGTCGCCGATGAAGATAAGCAAGCTGAGTTCATAGCATTCTATCAAGACTTGATGACTAAGCTGCCCGCCGATGAGGCAGTCTATTTTGCTGACGCCGTACACCCGGAGCACCAGACCAAACCAGCTTTCGGCTGGGTGCGTAAGGGCTCGAACCCGGCGGTCAAAACCACCGCAGGTCGTGGCCGGGTCAACATCCATGGCGCCGTGTGCCTGGAAAACTTCGATGTGCCTTTCGTCGAACCTGTGACCGTAGATGGAGACAGTGCGGTACAGCTTTTGGCAAAGATCGAGGCGAATAACCCAAGCAAATCACTTATCCACGTAATTTGGGACAATGCGGCCTACCACCGCTGCGCGGCAGTCAAAAAATGGCTCTCACGTCCGAAATGCCGTATCCATCTGATCCAGTTACCAGCATATTGCCCGCACCTGAACCCGATTGAGCGTCTCTGGGCCGTCCTGCATGCCCATGTCACGCACAACCGCTTCTATCCCACTCAAAAGCAGTTCGCTAACGCCATATTGCACTTCTTACGAAATACAATTCCCAAAAAATGGAAGGATTTCCGAAGTCAGGTCTCAGACAACTTTCGCGTCATCTCTCACCAAAACTTTCGGGTTTTGGAGTGAGGGAGGTATAACATAAAAACTATAGATTTAATTGATGATGATCAAACCATTTGGGAATCTGGCCCCCTTAATAACCTTGCAACAAGTGGACAGTTAGAAGCTTTTCATCATAAGAGCTTTTGGTACGCTATGGACACTCTTCTAGACAAAAATTATCTTGAAGAGTTATGGTCAGGACAGATAGCGTCATGTAAGTGTGGGGTTTAAATTTGTTTGACAGTATCTACGACGGTAAAAAGGTCCTCGTGACGGGACACACTGGCTTCAAGGGTAGCTGGCTCAGTCTGTGGTTGTCTGAACTTGGGGCGGAGGTGACCGGCCTTTCACTGCCGCCAGAAACTGAGCATAATCATTGGAATTTGCTAAATTTGACGATCGATGATCGTTGTTGCGACATAAGGGATGCCGTTTCAGTTAAACAGATCATAAAAAATATTCAGCCTGAAATTGTGTTCCATCTGGCAGCCCAGCCTTTAGTCAGGCGCTCTTATAGAGACCCTCTCGAAACTTGGTCAACAAACGTTATGGGGACGGCTAATGTATTAGAGGCATGCAGACATACACCCAGTGTTCGAGCAATAGTCGCAATTACCACGGATAAATGTTATGAAAACTATGGATTATCTAGAGGCTATCGTGAGGATGATCGCCTTGGGGGCTATGATCCATACAGCGCGTCAAAAGCTGGATCAGAGTTGGTCGCCGCCAGTTATCGCAGAGCGTTTTTGGATGCCGAAGCTGGCGCCTTATTGGCAACGGCCAGGGCAGGAAACGTGATTGGCGGCGGAGACTGGTCGGAAGATCGGCTTATTCCAGATTTAATCCGAGCTATCAGCGAACAAAAATCTCTTGAAATTCGGTCCCCAAATGCAACTCGACCGTGGCAGCACGTGTTGGAGCCTCTTGGTGGTTATTTGGTGCTTGGTAAAAAACTGTTGAGGGGTTATCAAAATGTAGCAGGGCCTTGGAATTTTGGCCCAGAGCCCGAAAGTAATCAAGCGGTGTCGGAAGTACTCAGAAAGTTAAATAAGAATTGGGCAAACATTAGGTGGCATGAAACCGGAAGTCCACAACCGCATGAAGCGAGTTCACTCCATTTAGATAGTGATAAGGCACATAACAATTTAAATTGGCAACCCGTTTGGAACATAGATTGTACAATAGAGAAAACGGTGGATTGGTACAAACAATGGCTCCAAAACGGACATGTTATTAGTAGGCAGCAGTTGGCTGGCTATGTAGCTGATGCGAGCTACGCCAACATTGAATGGGCTAACTCTTGAAAATTTTATCAACCCCTATTTCTGATTTGATGGTCGCAAAAACTAGTCCTATCACAGATGCCCGAGGTGCGTTTTCAAGGCTCTATTGCGAAAACCAATTAGCACCCCTCATCGGAAATCGCAGAATAATTCAAATCAATCATTCTCGAAGCGCAAAGGTTGGCGCCTTACGTGGTATGCATTTTCAGAAATCTCCCCATGCAGAAATGAAGTTTGTGCGCTGCATCAAAGGTGAAGTGTGGGATGTGGCAGTAGACCTTCGCAAAGGCTCGTCAACATTCCTACATTGGCACGCAGCCAAGCTTAGTTCCTCAAACATGTATATGATGGTTATTCCAGAGGGTTTTGCACATGGTTTTCAAGTGCTTGAGGCGGAAAGCGAATTGCTATACTTACACACTGCCCCGTTCTCTCCTGAGGCTGAAGGTGGACTGCACTATCGAGATCCACTTTTAGCGATAGATTGGCCACTGCCCGTAACGGATTTATCTTTTCGCGACGACAAGCTCGCACGCATTAAAGAAGATTTTCACGGAATAACATTATGAATTGCCGTCACTGTAAAGCGTCATTAACTGAGACATTTCTTGACCTTGGGTTCGCACCGCCCTCTAACGCCTATCTTACAGCAGCTGATCTTTCTAAACCGGAGAAATGCTTCCCCTTAAAAATCATGGTTTGCAATAGTTGCTGGTTGGTACAAACCGAAGACTATGTTGCGGCAGATGAACTTTTCGATGCCAATTACGCCTACTTCTCCAGCACATCGAGTAGTTGGCTTGCTCACGCAAAAACTTATAGTCAGAAACTAACTAAGAAACTTGATCTTAACAAAAATAGTTTTGTAATTGAAGTTGCATCAAATGATGGCTACCTTCTTAAAAACTTTGTTGCATCGGGCGTTCCATGTCTTGGCATCGAGCCCACTGACAGCACAGCAGCGGCCGCTGAGAAATTAGGTGTCCCAGTCCTACGCGAATTTTTTGGGGAAAACCTTGGAAAACAGCTGGCCGAGGAAGGCAGGCAAGCAGACCTCATTGTGGGAAATAACGTATATGCACATGTGCCAGACATTAACGACTTCACCTTCGGACTCAAAGCTGCATTAAAGCCTGGGGGCACAATCACGTTAGAATTTCCCCATTTGATGGAGCTTATCAAATACAATCAATTTGATACGGTTTACCATGAGCATTTTTCTTACCTATCGCTATTAACAGTTAGTAAAATTTTCCAGTCAGCCGGGTTGCGAATTTATGATGTTGAGAAGCTCACTACACATGGCGGTAGTTTGCGAATTTTTGGCTGTCATGCCGACGATAGTGAAGCAACGTCAGATAGTGTAAAAGCCTTGGTCGCTAACGAAAAAGAATTTGGCTTAAATTCTAATAAGTTGTACGGAAATTTTCAAAGACATGCAGAACAGGTCAAAGTGAATTTCCTGGATTTTCTTACGAAAAAAAAACGGGATGGTAAAAATGTAATGGCTTATGGCGCAGCTGCCAAAGGAAATACCCTTTTAAATTTCTCTGGTGTCGATGTAGACCTCATAGGTGGTGTTTTTGAAAATTCCAAATCTAAACAGTTTAAATTTTTGCCTGGCAGCCACATCCAAATTCTACCACCTGAGCAAATTCAAAAATTTAAACCAGACTACATAATCATATTGCCCTGGAACTTGCGATCAGAAATAGAATACCAGCTCTGCTATGTCAGAAAATGGGGTACTAAACTGGTGACTATTATACCTTACCTAGAAGTGTTCTAAAAAGGAAAATAAATGATACCCGTATTTAAACCATTGATTGGCGAAGAAGAGAAAGAGGCGGCTAGGAGTGTGCTCGATGAAGGCTGGCTTGGTATGGGTAAAAACGTAGGCGAATTCGAGAAAAATATTTACAAATTTCTAAAGTTAGAAGACCGTCAGTGTATAGCTGTATCAACTGGGCACGCTGCGCTGCATTTAGGTTTATTAGCCATGGGTATAGGACCTGGTGACGAAGTAATAACTCCCTCGTTCAATAATGCAGCAGATTTTCAAGCTATTCTCGCAGTGGGAGCTATCCCTGTGTTGTGCGATATTGATGATATAACTCTGAATCTCGACCTTGATAAAGTAGAAGAATTAATAAATCCGAAAACAAAAGCAATAATTGTAATGGATTACGATTGTATACTATGCGACCACAATAGAGTTAAAGAAATAGCCCAAAAGTATAATATTCGCGTTCTCCACGATGCTGCCCATTCTTTCGGGGCATCTTTTGAAGGTAAACCTGTCGGCTCTTTCTCAGACATGACCATGTTCAGTTTTGATCCAGTGAAAACCATGACCTGTCTGGACGGTGGGATATTAGTTGTGAAAAATAATGAGGACATCAAAAAGCTTCATGAAATGCGGCTAGTCGGAATGGGACAACCTGCAGAGATTATGTATCAAAACACAAGGGCGTGGACATATGACATGAACAGCCTTGGATTTAGATATCATATGTCCAACATGCACGCAGCAATTGGAAATGCTCAATTAGCGAAGATGGATATAATTTCGAATTCAAGACGTTCAACTTGTAAATACTATAACCAATGTTTCGAAAACTTGTCTTGGGTACGTACGCCAGCAACTAACTTCGATGACGTCGTTCCCTTTCTCTACTACTTAAGAGTACCCGCTATTGAAAGAGATAGGTTTCGAGACCATTTGACATCTCGAGGCGTAGATACTGGAATACACTGGCAGCCGGGGCATTGGTTCTCTCTGTTGAAAGATGCAAAACGCGGACCCCTCAATGTAACAGATCGCGTTGGCGCTGAGATTGTTTCCATTCCTTTACATTCGTGCATGAGCGAGGGTGACATGGAGCAAGTAGTGACAGCAGTTAACAGCTTCATGATTAATTTGGAGTTAAATTAATGTCCTCAGAAATTTTTATGGGCATTAAACCAGCTGCAGTCATTGCTCTGAGGCACTTAATTGAAATAGGCTGAAGCATTCTAGCCATAATCATACTAAAAAATTACTCAGCAGAGTGGCTTCCTAAGCCAAGTCTAGAAAACTGCTGTTTACAAAAGCCAGCTTGATTTACCCGATACTTCGGTCGATTGTGTATTTAGCTACATGTATCGAAACCTATTAAAGGACCGAAAATAAAATGAAATTATCTCTATCAGAGCATAACTTGCGCCAATACGTTACCAAGCAAGTTAATCACTTATTCCCTGATGGGCAGGATTTCAAAATAGCGAGCAGTACTTTTTCGAAAAGCCTCTACAGATTAGAAAAATGTCTTGAAAAGATAAAATATTACGACAAAAAAGGTTTCGAATTAGAATTCAATCACTTGCATAGCGATCAATTTCTTACTTTTTTGTGGATACTATCAAGTCAAATATGGCGCGAATTTGGGCACTGTAGTTGTGCAACAAAAATATTCTACCTTAACAAAATCTTACATGGCTTTGATTGTCATTATGATAATCAACTACCAGATATTTTTTTTATAGCCCATGGCGTTGGAACTGTTTTGGGGAAAGCTAAGTATAGTGATTACTTATATGTCAGTAAGGGTGTGACTGTTGGTACTAGTAGGGGCGGAGATTATCCTGACTTTGACGAAGGTGTTAGCCTAGGAGCAGATTCAACTGTTATTGGCGCATGTAAATTGAGTGAATTCAGTTCGGTGGGAGCGGGTGTCACGTTTTTCAACAAGGACCTGCATAGTTACGAAGCAGTTGTTCGAGATAATACAGGCGCATTAAAAACCACCAAACAAAGCGTACCCTTAAGTAAGCACATTTTTAAGATTTAGGGTAAGAGTTAAACGACACTCCTTCCTGCGATGGCCGTTTGATCGATTAGATGCCACAAGTACCACCCAACATAGGCCGCTCACCAACTTGCTGCGTAAACATCAATATTTATGCGAGGCCACCCTTGATCAAAAGGCGCGCTACAAATGGATGCAACCAGAGCGTATGGGCTTATGATGACGCTCGAAATGGGTTCTGTAGGCAAAAAATCCATGCTGCAGTTTATGAAGATCTTTTTTGCTTTAGAATTGTCAAGAATTATGACACCCCTTAAGGCTGCTTACCGATTTGCCCATACACTAACGCTGCGAAGCAGCATCTCTCCACTTAATACGTTTAATTTGGTACTATGATTACTTCAGGGGCGCGCCCCTTACGATAAATTTCAAAGGCTTGTTGGTAGGCGTTTTCTAAATGTTTTGTATACTTTTGGGAATCGAAAAGTGGTTCTGATAAAAGATTATCCGCAAGCTTTAGCTTTATTTCTTCCAGCTGTTCTGGGTTTGTAGATAACTCCAAAATCAGTGCTTCATAATCGCTTTCATTTTCAGTAACTAATTCCGGTAATCCAACAGCATTAAGTAAACTTCCTGCGACCCTTGCAGCAAAACTTTCACCCAATTTTGTTATAACAGGCAAGCCAGTCAAAAGCGCATCGCTTGCTGTGGTATGTGCATTAACATTAAACGTATCTATAAATAAATCTGCTAGTTTGTGTCTTGCCAAGTGTTCTGACAGAGGCACTTCTTCAGCAAAAACCAATCTCTCTGCGTCAACACCTCGTGCAACTGCTTCTTTCTTTAGGTTCATTTCTGCCCATTTGTTAGAACTGATTAACCACAAAACACTGCCATCCACTTTGTTAAGCAAGCGCATCCAAATATCAAATTCTTTTGGCGTTATTTTATAATTTGCATTGAAGCAGCAGAAAACAAATCCATGAATTGGTAGTTTAGCTTCTTCACGGGTGACGGCCCTAAATGATCCAAATCTCCTACAATCATTTGGCTGGTACGAATTTGGTAGGTATATTATTCTTTCGCTATAGTAGTGTCTTTTTTCTTCGGGTATCAGTGTCGGATCAGCTATAATGTAGTCAATGAACTTTGAACCCAAAGTTCCTGGATACCCAAGATAACTAATTTGCACTGGCGCTAAAACATATGCAAAGAGCTTTGCTCGGTTACCCCCCGTATAGCCTTTTAAATCTACAGCCAAATCCAGTCTTTCAGATCTAACTAGATCGACGATTTGTTTATCGGTCATTTCAGAAACATCATGAAAAATACTTACATTACTCGTTAATCTTTCAGCCATGTCGGCATTTAAATTTTTTCCATAAGAATAAAGAATAACTTCAAAACGTGATTTATCGTGTAGTTCAAAAACTTGCGCCATTAAGGACATTGTAGCGTGGTCATAAAAATCTGAGCTGAAGTAACCAACGCGAATGCGTGCAGGTGTACGTGATAGCTTGTGCTCTATTTTTGACGTAATTTGATCAGAAATTAACCTTGCAATTAATTCAGCGCGCAAACGATGCCGTTCCGGTGCATCCTCTAAAGAAGCAAGGCTAAACGGCGCGATAGCCTCTTTCGAAGTTCCCAAATTAGATATTAAATGTCTATCGTTTTCGATTCCTTTCCAATCACAAATTTGTGATTGATAAAAAAGTTTTTGCGCTCTGATGCCTTCGATTTCAGGTTTTAGACGCAGTAGTTTTTCCAAATTTTCAATGGCAAGATCAAGCCTATTTTGGCTAGCATAAATTTCACCCAGTTGAATACAAGCTTCTTTAAGGTCAGGCTGGATTGCAAGCGCCTGTTTAAAGTGCGCTATCGCGCTGTTAGTATCTAGTTTATCTCGCTCTAAAAGGCCCAACGCAAAATACGCCGGGGCAAAATTTGGTTTAAGCTGTACAGTATTTTTAAAGCATTTTATCGCAGCGTCAAAAGAGAGTTTCGCTTGTAGTTCCAGCCCTATTTCAAAATTTAATTCATATTCGGTTGGTTTAAGGTTAGCTGCTTTATTAAGGTTTTCTAATGCTTTATCGTTTTTCTTGATCGACGTGTATGCCCGGCTCAACATAAGAAAGTTTATAGCAGATCTAGGCATGTATTTTGTTGCTTTAGTATAGTTGGCTATCGCTATCTCCATTTGATCTAAAGAGAAATAGCATTGTCCTAGACCAGCGTATAGCAGGCCAGATTTTGGATATGTGGCAAGTAAATTTTTACATGCTTCGATAGCAGAAAAAAACTTTTTTTGGGCAATCAATTCATCTATCGCAGAGGCCGTTTTTAATGAAGGCTCTCTATGCTCTTTGTCGATTTTGATTGATAAGGCTTTCATATGTTTGCAAAATAAACCAGAAGTTTTAGACTCCGCCATTAGTGCTTTCGCTTCAGTTATCCTGTCTAAGCTAACGAGAGTCTTGATATAATTTATCCAGTACAAGCCAACGTTTGGGCTAAGATTTAATGCAACTTTAAAAAACTCCAAAGCATCTGTTAGCTTGTTTTTCAAAGTAAGCACGCATGCTTTATTGTGCACAGCTTCACAGTAATCAGGTTTTATTTTTATGATTTTTTCATAAATCTGTAGCGCATTATCTAAGTTGCCAGCATTCTGTTCTTCAATAGCTTTATTGAAAAGTATCATTACATCGACATTTGTCAGATGATTATTCATGACTAGACCCTTGACCTATACGCGATAGGTAGTGTTTAGCAAGTTTTAGGCCAAATGGTTTGAAGCCGATCGCAAAAAAACATTTAGTGTTTGGGCAATTAATTTGAGTAAAATAGATTAAAGAAAATTCAACAAACATGGATAAACTGACCTCTTGCATTAATTTGCGACCGAGAATTTGGGAAAACGTTCTATATAAGAGGCACGGCATGGCAAATAACCTTCGCTCGAAACTTCCTTTAATCTTATGCACAGTTTGTTTGTTCAACCTTTCGAAGGATCAAATGAATGATCAAGAGCCGTTTCATAAACGCGCAAATTATTGGGATGATCAGTGATCCGGGATGCCTGTAATTGCATTATCTACGGTTAGAGGTATCGAAACATCGTTGCAAAAAGTAATTTTTGTGAAAGACAGTTTGCTTTCCCAACCTGGTGATCTGGTATTTTTTATCTTAAAATCCCTATTGTTAAAATCGCCTTGAAACATAAGTTTCGGGTGAGTGAAAAATCTATCAATTAAAATATTAAAAATAAAATTTGATTTTTTTAACACGAAGCAACGCCTAACACGTTACATGTACGCCGTTCAGATGTGCTTAGCTTTTGACGAACATGAATAACGGTTTGGCGCTTCAACTCTGCGCTCAGGCCCGGGGCTTTAGATAATCAAGGCTTTCTTTCAGGATCAGCTTATCCAGCTCAAGCTCTGCCAAAATCTTCTTGAGACGCTGGTTCTCTTTTTCCAATGCCTTGAACTCAGTTAACTTCGCACGCCCCATGCCGCCATACCGCTTACGCCATCCATAATAGGTCTTGTCAGAAATACCCGCAGTGCGGCAGGCACTCACAACATCCATACCTCCATGAAGATGAACCTCAATCTCACGTAGTAATCTCAGAATATCTTCTTCATTGTATCTCTTTCGTGCCATTCCAACTCCTCCTTCAGAGAGTTTTAACAAAATCCGTGGCTCTAATTTAGGGGGGAAGGACAAGAAGCCAAAACTTCATAGAGGAGTATAGGTTGTTAGTTTTAGGGCCGGTAACTGATACGTGCATCCTCACCCTCTCTTATATCCAACAGCCAAGTTATGATCTGTATCACACGTATCCCCTGAGCAGCACTCAAAGATGTTAGACTTACAGATGACACACTGCTCATGCCCATGCACAACAACGGTGTTCAGAGGTGACTGGCATCTAGGGCAACGCTGCTGATGTGCGTTGGCTGGGTTCATAAGGTTATCCAATCAGTAAAACTCCAAACTCTTCACCGATACATCAGCAGTATAA
>ERZ807291.5710-NODE-5710-length-15454-cov-176.495876_pt1 | contig 15454 bp, 13 predicted proteins | sample MGYA00521257_ERZ807291 | MGnify/ENA primary metagenome ERZ807291 (study PRJEB31413, sample SAMN03169783) | marine metagenome | biome: Marine; feature: Water; material: Subsurface seawater | place: North Sea | collected 2011-04-28 | depth 1 m m ...
ACGCAGCCTCTAGTGCTTCTACAGCGTCTACACAGGCAAGCAATGCAGCCACTAGCGCCAGTGCAGCAAGCACTTCAGAGACCAATGCTGGCAACTCAGAGACTGCGGCAGCTACCTCTGCAACTAATGCAGCCTCTAGTGCTACAGCAGCAGCTAACAGTGCTACAGCGGCAGCAGCGGAGTTGTCTACAGCAGCCCTGAAGGCTAACAACTTGTCTGACTTGGCTAACGCAGGTACAGCTAGAACTAACTTAGGACTAGGTACTGCTGCTACTACAGCGGCTACGGACTATGCTACAGCAGCTCAAGGTGCTTTGGCTGACACAGCTTTACAATCTAACTCAACACTTAACGCAGACAACATGACTACTGGTACGCTGAACGGCGGCACATACTAAGGGTATATAACTATGGCAACAAAAATTGTAACAAAGAACAGCTCTACTGCTTCTGCCGTTCCAACAGCAAGTGATCTTGTACAGGGTGAACTGGCAGTCAACGTAGCTGACAAACGATTATTTACTGAAGATAACGCAGGTGCTATTGTAGAGCTGGGTACTAATCCTACTAGCTTGACTGTTAGCGGCTCTCTATCCACCCCAACAGCAGGAACAAGTAACGTCCGTTTTGGTGTCAACGCTGGTAACAGCATTGTTAGCGGTGGTAATTATAATGTTGTCGTAGGCGATGAAGCAGGTACTGCGATTACTACTGGTGATGATAATACGTTTATTGGTTATGCCTCTGGAGATGCTACAACAACAGCAGGTGGAAACACAGCCGTAGGTTCTAGTGCTTTTAGTACAAATACAACAGGTGCTGACAATGTTGCAATAGGTGAAGCGGCTCTATTACGTAACACAACAGCATCTAACAACACAGCCGTTGGTAATAATGCTTTAAGAGAAAACACCACAGGCGCTAACAACGTAGCGATTGGTTCTCTAACCTTAGATGCGGCTACTACAGCTACTGGAAATACCGCTGTTGGTCAAGGTGCTATGTCAGCCACCACCACAGGTGCGTCTAACGTAGCTATGGGGCTTAGTTCTTTGTATTCAAATACCACAGGTGCAAATAACACTGCTCTTGGTTATAGCTCTATGTTTGCAAACACCACAGGCACGGGTAATTCTGCTCTGGGTAAAGGTTCTTTAAGCGGGAATACAACAGCAAGTTACAACACAGGACTGGGAGAAAACGCTTTACTTACTAACACAACAGGAGCTTCTAATACTGCTGTTGGTAATTCAGCTTTATACGCAAATACGACAGCATCTAACAACACAGCAGTTGGTACAAGTGCAGGAATCTCAATAACCACAGGCGCATACAACACAATTGTGGGCGCTAACGCAGGTATGGATTTAGTTACTGGAAGTGCTTGTACTTTTGTAGGAGAAGAAGCAGGACAAAATGCTACTGGTGAGGCTAATACATTTGTAGGTGCTTTTGCAGGTGAAAACTATAATGGGGGTGCTAGTAATACAGCAATAGGTAGGGCCGCTTTATTAGGTGTAGATGGAAGCTCAACAGGTGACAATAATGTAGCTATAGGCTATAACTCAATGTTAGCAAACACCACAGGTGCTAATAACGTAGCTGTGGGTATGAACTCTTTGGACGCTAATACTACCGCAAATAACAACGTAGCTGTTGGTGTGTCTAGTTTAGGAACAAACACCACAGGTGCCGCTAATACAGCACTGGGAGATTCAGCTTTATACAATAACACAACAGCATCTAACAACACAGCAGTTGGTAAGTCTGCTTTACAAGCAAACACCACAGGCTCTTCACTTGTAGCTGTTGGTAAAGGAGCTTTAGATGCTAACACCACCGCCTCTAATTCTACCGCAGTTGGTACGGATGCTTTAGGAGCAAACACTACGGGCGAAGACAATGTCGCATTAGGATATGCCGCTTTAAGAGATAACACCACAGCATCTAACAACACAGCCGTTGGTTATTTTGCTTTAGAAGCAAACATCAATGGACAACAAAACGTCGCGGTTGGGGGCAACGCAGGTGATGCGATAACGTCTGGCAGTTACAACACGCTAGTTGGTTACAATGCTGGCGGTGCGATGAACGCTGATTTCAATGCTTTTTTAGGACGTTCCTCTGGTAGCGCAATGACTAGTGGTCAGAAGAACAGCATCATAGGCAGCTACAACGGCAACCAAGGCGGCCTAGACATCCGAACCTCAAGCAACAACATCGTGTTGTCAGATGGTGATGGTAATCCACGGTTGCATATTAACACCGCAGGTAAAGCGTTTTTCGGCCCAGAAAATACTGACTCTGGCACATTAAATGTTCACAGCACTGACTCTAATATGGCGGCTAGTTTTTACATGTTAGGTAACGCTGACAGGGTATGTCTTAAACTTAGAAGCGATTACGCCGCAGGCTCTAACCTCGCCACAATGATTCAGTTTTGCCAAGTTAATGGTACTGAGAGGGGTTCTATAAAGACAGGAGTGTCGTCTACATCATACAACACCTCATCAGACTACCGTCTTAAAGAAAACGTAGTCTACGATTGGGATGCAACAACACGCCTAAAGCAACTTAAGCCTGCAAGGTTCAACTTTATAGCTGATTCTGACACTACAGTAGACGGCTTTCTCGCTCACGAAGCGCAAGCAGTTGTGCCAGAAGCAGTACACGGAACACACAATGAGGTTGACGATGATGGCGTTGCCGTAATGCAGGGCATAGACCAAAGCAAACTTGTACCACTATTAGTCAAAGCCGTCCAAGAACAACAAACCTTAATTGAAGCATTAACCGCAAGAATAGAAACCCTAGAAGGATAAATAAAATGGAACCACGTACCGAAGAACAACTAGCACAAGACTACTCAGCAATGGGTGACTCCGTAGCTCTTATTACCGCGATTATCGCAGGAGACTCTATGGCAGAAGAAGATGCCGAAGACCGTCAAGGCTGCGTAGACCGCAACGTACAGCACCTAGAGCTAATGGTTGCTAAAGACGACTGGGGCAGCGAAGACATGACCGCAGCTAATGCAGCCATCAGCGCAGGTAACGGGTATAGCGCGTAATGATTGCGGAAATCTCAGCAGTTGTAGGTGTACTAAAGGCTCTTAATGATGGCATTAAAACCGTCAAAGAGTCTGGAGACCACTTGTCAGGCCTGTCGGGATTATTTACTAGCCTCACTGACAGCAAGGTAGCTGTAGAGAGCATTGAAGAGGCTACTAAGGCAGGCGACCATGTACTGACACAGGAAGAGGCTCTGGAGCTTGCATGGGCTAAGAACGCCATACGCGAGCAGGAGAAGGAGCTAAAGAAGATAACGCCTAAGCTAGTCTGGCGTGACATGTTGATGATACAGAACAAGTCTATTCTAGACCACAAGCATAAGCTAGAGAAGGCTAGGCTGGCGAAGCTAAAGAAGCAACGTCAGATAGGTGACGCAGTAAAGAACATAGGTGCTACTATAGTAGTTCTTGCTGCGTTTGCTGGCTCATACTGGTTATTTACCACAGGAATAATTTAATGGAAGAGTCTACTAAAGACATACTGGACGTTGCCGCTGCATCTACGGCAATAATGTCACTAGCTGCTTGGTTGCCACCTACAGCGTCACTGCTAACTATAGTGTGGCTAGGTATTAGGATTTATGAGTCAGATACTGTGCAGAAGGTAGTGCATGGCAAGAAACAACTTGACAAACAAGACTAAATAGTGTATAATATATGAGTATTTTAAATAGTTTTATAGGGCCGGTGACTGGACTTTTAGATAAGTTCATAGAAGATAAAGATAAAAAAAATGCTATCGCCTTTGAACTATCTACTATGGCTGAGAAGCATGCTCAAGAACTACTTAAGGGTCAGTTAGAAGTCAACAAGACTGAGGCTGCACATAAGAGTTTATTTGTAGCGGGTTGGCGACCTGCTATAGGATGGATATGTGGACTAGCTCTATTCTATTCTACTATCCTAGCTCCCATCTTAAGTATCTGGTTTACTGTTCCTCCTGTTGACAGCGCATTGCTTACTAGCGTGTTAATGGGTATGTTAGGACTAGGCGCTATGCGCACAGTAGAAAAGTCTAAAGGCGTACAGAGAGAACGATAATGGCGAGAGGCCCTAAAGTAAAAGCTGGTAGTGTTCGTATTCCTGTTAGGGAAGAGAAGCGTCTTGCGGCTACTACTCCTGTTGCACAGCCAGCAGGTTTTGATGTGCCTAGAGCGCAGCCTCCTGTGACTCCTGCTCCGCCTATAGTAAAACAAAAAGAACCTGTTATGGTTCCTATTAAGAAAGAACCTATTTCTTCTCTTGTTAGTCCTTTTGATACACAGGCTGATCCTTTTGTTTCTACGGTAGATACAGATGTACAGACTGCTGAAGAAACTGAAGAACGTGCAGGAACTCCCACGTCCATAATGGCACAAGGGCCTCAAGGACAAAAGTATTTTCAAGGTATCCGGTCTCAAGATTATGGCACTGGGCCTAAGTATGACACAAGTAAAGAAGCATTGTCTAACTACGGGTCTTTTTTTTCCGAAATAACAGAACAACAAGACCAAACATCTTCGCTATATAATTACACAAACTTTGATCCGGGAGATTTTGCTAGAGCTGGTTTTAGCGGCCCTTCAGCAGTGGGTGAACTTGCGGCTTCCGATAAAATAGTTGACTATATACAGAAAAACAACATACCTCTTACTAAAACAATAGACGGTAAAAAATACTACCTTACTACAGGTAATTTAAGTTCTTACAAAGAGTTGTTTGGAAGAGATCAGTTTGTAGGGGGTGATCTTATATCCTCCGGCCCTGTAGGAACATATTCTACTGTTTTTCAAAAAGATGAAAATTTAATTACTTCTTTACTTTCTGATCCTATTATTGGATTAGCTGCTAATTTTATTCCCGGAGGCACACTAGCTCTAACAGGCGCTAAAGCAGCAGCAGGTGTAAAACTTTCTCCTGTAGAAATAGCTTCAGGTTTAATGGCGGGACTTGAAACCGTTGGTGCTATTAAAGCCCCTAGCACAACAAGCCTTCCTTCAGGACAAGCAGGGCCGCCAGTCCCTAACGCAGGCACAGGTCTGTTTGGCACTACTTATGCTCAAACACAGACTGCTTTAAATGTAGCAGCCGCTGGTGATGTTGAAGGCGCGGCCCTTGCTCTTGTAGGTCAGCCTCTAATCAATAGAGGTTTAGACGCAGTAGGGCTAGATCAAGCAACCATTGAAGGTGCAGGTATACAATATGACGATCTTCAAGAAGGGATAGGTAGAGCTGTAGCTGAAGTAGCTGGTGGTGCAGAGTTAGATGAGGCATTGGCGGCTGGAATAGGTAAATACATTAGTGAAGGCGGCACATTAGGCGTAGACCTTCCTGACGGCTCTAATATAGACTTAGGTGTTATTGAAGACGTTGTTAGAGATGTTGTACGCCCTATAGGAGAAGTGGGTACAGCTATTGCTGATTTTGTAGAAAACGCTGTAGGTAATGTAGGGGTTTCAGAGACAGTAAAAGAGCTAGGTCGTAACTTAGATGATCAGGTTTTACAACCAATTAAAGAAGTAGCGGAAACAACAGGTAGTACTATAGAAGACGTTGTTAGGACAGGAGGCAGTGCTGTAGATGATGCTGTTATACAGCCTGTACAAGAAGTAGCTAAAGACGTAGACGATGCGGTTATACAACCTGTAGGGGATGCTTTATCTACTTTAGATACAGCAATAAGAGAAGTAGCGCCCGATATTGAAGACTTTGTAAGAGACGTTGTTAACCCTTTAGATAATTTTGTAGATGACATACAGCTGCCTGATGTTGACTTGCCTAACATGTCTTTACCAGATGTAAACATCAGTTTACCCGGTTTAGCTCAAGGAATGGGGCTGTTAAGTGCGGCTTTAATGCCTCAACCAGCCACAGCTACTACTAACAAAATATTTGACAACGAACTATTTAAATTTAAAACAGAAATAGGCATTACTGACAGGGACGCACTGATAGACATTGAAGATTTCTTAACGTCACCTTTTGAGTCCAGCTTTGCACAAACAGGAAGATTTTAATAATGACATACTTACAATTAGTCAACAGTGTACTGCGTAGGCTACGTGAAGACGAAGTAACATCAGTATCTCAGAACAGCTACTCTAAACTTATTGGAGAGTTTGTTAATGACGCTAAACGCTCCGTAGAAGATGCTTATGACTGGACAGCTCTGCGTACTACACTGACTGTAACCACAGACGATACAACCTTTAACTATGTGTTGACTGGATCACAGAACAGGATGAAGCTGTTGGACGTTATTAACGACACCTCAGACTTCTTCATGCAGTACCGTCCTTCTCGCTGGATGGACAACGCTTTCTTGATTGAGACACCGCCTCTAGGCTCTCCACAGTTCTACAGCTTCAACGGTGTTAACGCTGCTGGTGACAACGCTGTCGATGTGTATCCTAAGCCTAACGGTGTGTATCAGCTACGGTTTAACGTGGTACTACGTACAGCAGACTTCACAGAAGACACAGAGACTCTGGCAGTACCTTCGTCACCCGTTGTGCAACTTGCTACAGCACTGGGTGCTAGAGAGCGTGGAGAGACTGGCGGTACAAGTGCAGCAGAGTTGTTTGCTCTGGCTGACAGAACATTGTCTGATGCTATTGCTATTGATGCGTCACAACATCCTGAAGAAACTATCTGGTATTCTTAATGGCACAACAACTACAGAACATCACAGTAGCTGCCCCCGGCTTTGCTGGTCTAAACACACAGGACTCCCCCATAGGGATTGATCCTTCGTTTGCTTCTGTTGCAGACAACTGTGTTATTGACCAGTTAGGTCGTATTGGTGCGCGTAAGGGCTGGGTAGAGGTTTCTACTAACGGCTCTTCTGTACTAGGCACTAGCCGTGGCATAGAGACTGTGTACGAGTTTATTGATAACTCTGGTGATAAGGTTATACTGTCAGCAGGTAACAATAAAATCTTTACAGGCACTACCACGTTAACAGACGCTACTCCTGCTGGGTACACGCCTACAGCTAATAACTGGAAAGCTGTTACTTTAAACGACCATGTCTACTTATTCCAAAGAGACCACGAGTACGTGCTAGGTACAGATCATGGTGGTTCGTTTGTACTGGAAGAACATTCAGCACATACTCACGCAACAGGCACACCACCAGAGGCTAATGAAGTCTTAGCAGCATACGGTCGTCTCTGGGCAGCAGACATTACAGGTAACAAGCACACTGTCTACTGGTCTGATCTACTAAATGGTCATCATTGGACAGGCGGTACGTCAGGCTCGTTAGACGTTACTACTGTATGGCCTACAGGCTTTGACGAGATAACGGCTCTAGCGGCCCACAATGGCTTCCTAATCATCTTTGGTAAGAAGTCTATACTCGTGTACTCAGGAGCCTCCTCTCCTGCCTCTATGACGCTTACAGACACCATAGAAGGCGTTGGTTGCATAGCTCGTGACTCAGTACAACATACAGGTACTGATATATTGTTCTTGTCTGAGACAGGTGTACGTAGCTTTGGCAGGACTGTGCAAGAGAAGTCTATGCCTATGCGTGACATCAGCAAGAATGTACGCACTGATTTGGTGTCTTTGATCCCTTTACAGACTAATGCTATCAAGTCACTGTACAGCTCTGAAGAAGCCTTCTACCTGTTAACACTACCTGACAGCAATATTGTCTACTGCTTTGACATGCGTAGGCAGCTAGAGGATGGGTCACACAGAGCTACTACATGGTCTGGTTTGTACCCTCTGTCTTTTGCTGTACTAGAGGGTGGTGATATATACATAGGCATCTCTTCAGGCATTGTTAAGTACACAGGCTACATGGACGGTGCTAACAAGTACGAGATGCGCTACTTCAGTAATCCTATGGACTTTGGCAACACATCTAATCTGAAGTTCCTGAAGAAGTTTAACTTGACTATCATTGGTGGTCAGAACACACCTACTACTTTAAACTGGGGTTATGACTACACAGCTAACTACACTAAGCAAGCCTTTGTATTCGGCTCTAGTAACATTGCTGAGTATGGTTTAACCGAATACAATACCACAGGCGAGTACACCTCTTCTATCCTTATCAACACTCCAAAGGTAAACACCAGCGGCAGTGGTGAAGTAGTAACTATTGGCATAGAAGCAGAGGTCAACGGTGCTGCTTTTTCAATTCAAAAAATCGACATACACGCTCTACTAGGGAGACTTATCTAAATGTCTAATTACACTAAGACAACTAACTTTGCTACAAAGGATTCTCTCCCTTCAGGCAATGCTGCGAAGATTGTGAGAGGTACAGAGATCGACACTGAGTTTAACAACATAGCGACAGCAAGTGCTACTAAAGCTAACTCTGCTGATCCTACATTTACTGGTACTGTAACAGCCGCTACCGTAAACGTGACAGGCACACTGACGGCTGACACAATTACTGGAGGGTCGTACTAATGGCTATTGACATGTATGGGAACTACACGCCGGACGCTAATCCTTTTGCTCCTGCCAATACAGGAAGTTTTATTGGTCAGCCCATGACTGGTTATACACCACCCACAGCGGCAGAACAAATAGGCCAAGGCATACAAAGGTCTTTTGATTCAGCAAACCAACAAGGGCTTTCTTTTATTAATCCTACTGCTACAAGCTCAGGCGGTGGGTTTTTAAGTACTTTAGGTGGCATGGTTCCTAGTCTTCTTCAAGCAGGTGGTAGTTATTATGCCGGTAAAGAAGGGATTAAAGCAGCTCAACAAGCAGGCCAAATGGGTTATGACTTGGCACAAGGATTAGGTCAAAGAGCCTTTGAACAGTCTCAGTTTAGACCTTTTGGTGTTACGTCTAACTTAGCTAACATAGGCACTAACGCTGAAGGCGGTGTTGACTTACGTTTGTCTCAGCCACAGCAAAGACTACAAAATCAGCTACTAGGAGGCGCACAAGCAGCCGCTAGTACATTAGGAGGAGCTTACGACCCTAGAGCTGGTCAGATTGGTGGTGCGGCTTACGGTCAAGCACAGCAGCAGCTGGGCCAAGTAGGTGCTATTGATCCTTCCATTGCAGCTCAACGTGGAGCAGTGGGCGGACTGTTTGGTCAGACACTGGGTCAAATGGGTCAGCCTACAGGCTTTGAGGGTGTTACTCAAGCAGGTCTTGGAGGCGCTCAAGCGCAGCTAGGAAGAGCTGGTCAACCTGCTGACATTGAAGCTTTACGTTCTCAGTACGCAGGACTTGCAGGAGCTGCTGGTCAAGGTTTGTTAACATCCCCTGAAGCTCGACAAGCTGATATTTACGAAGCTATTAGAGCTACACAGACTCCAGAGGAAGAACGTCAGCGTCTGGCTACAGAAGAGCGTCTACTTTCTCAAGGTCGCTTAGGGCTGTCCTCTGCTGCTTATGGTGGTGCATCTCCTGAGCTGTTGGCACAAGAGACTGCCCGTCAGGAAGCTATGGCTCGTGCTGGTCTATCTGCTCGACAGCAAGCACTAGCAGAACAACAACAAGAAATGGCTACAGCTACTGGGTTAACAGGGTTAGCCTCTAATTTAGCTGGGCTATCTTCAGACCTAGAAACAGCAGGTATAGGACGAGGTGCTACACTTGCTAATGTAGGATTAGCGGGCGCACAAGCAGGCCGTGGGTTTGAACAACAAGACTTAGCTAATCTTCTACAACTACAACAAGCAGACATTGGTGCCGCAGGACAGCAGCAGGCTCTCCAGCAGGGTCGCTTGGGTCTAGGTACAGGTTTGTTTGGATTAGGTACACAAGCATCTCAGCTGCCTTCACAGCTACGTGCGGCTGACATAGCCAACATGCAGCAAATGATGGCTACAGGTTACTTACCACAGCAGCAAGCTCTTGGTTTGTTTGGTGCTGCTGAGTTACCTTCTCAGTTAGCGATGAAAGGACAACTCGCGGGCACAGAACTACAAGCAGAAGCAGGTCTTTCGGGTATTGAAGCCTTAATGCAGGGCGCTGATTTAGCTAATCGTATGGAACAAGCGCAGCTACAGGGAATGCTGAGTCAAGTTGTAGGTTCTGCACCGACAGCACGAGAGCAGTTTCTTAATCAGCTTTTAAATCCCGGATCAGCCCCTTTAGAAGGTTCAGGCGGTTTGTTAGGTAGTCTGGGAGGAGCTATTGGCCTTGGCGAATCTAAAACACCTCAGTGGATTAAAGATTTAGGTTATAGCATTGGACTGGGCGGCGGCCCCTCTGGCACTTAATTAAGGACACAATAATGGCACAAACAATAGCAGGTCTTTTAACAGGCGTATCTCAACAACCTCTTGATCCTAACATGTCAAGAGATCAACAGTGGATGGTCTTAAATCAACAAGCAATACAAGGTATGCAATCAGGAATTGCAGGGTTAACAGGTCAACCGCAACAGCAATCTACTGCTGAAAAACTGCAATTAGCAATGTCTAAACTAGACTTAAACGACACGGAAGACTTGACAAAACTAGCTAGAATAATGCAAGCTACTGGAGACTTGACTAGTGCAGGTAAAATAGCTGCTCTTATTCAAGACAAAAAACTAAAAGGCAAGCAGCGTGAAGGTTTAATTACACAAGCTAAGAGTTTAGGATTAGACCAGACTGTAGATATGTTAACAAGCGGTGGTGACGTTGAAACAGCTACTAAGCAAATACTAGAAGCTGAAGAACGTAATGTAATAGCCAAACAAGGCCGTAAAGGTAAGATAGCAGTTGCTCAATCTAAAGGAGCTAACGATACTGTATTGAAAGCTATTTCAGATGGTGAATACGATGGTTTTAGCGATTCTATGTTTATTGAAGCTATGTCAGGTGAAAAAGCAGACCTTAAGGTTTTTCAACAGGTAGTTAATAACAAACCTACGAGCAAACCTTTCCGTGTTAATGAAGGCGGTCAAGTGTGGGATGACAAAGCAAGCAAGTGGGTCAACCCTTCTGATTTAGGGCTTACACAAGCTCCTGTGACTACTCAACAACTAAGCGCAGGAAATGAAGTTACTAAACAACTTACTCAAGGTTTTGTAGATACTTTTGTTGAGTTAAATTCTTTAGGCCGCGATGCTGAGAAAATGCTGGAAATTAATAGAGCCAGTGCGCTTGATTTAGATAAAATATACACAGGAAAACTTGCACCCGTTCAGCTTGCCTTAATGGACATAGGTAAAACACTAGGTGTTATTTCTCCAGAACAGGAAGACGCAGTTGTAGCTACACAGACCTTTATGATTAACAGAGCTAAACAGGTTCTTCCCTTGATTAAAGCACTAGGTTCTGGCACGGCAATCTCTGATAAAGATAGAGAGTTTATTTCTAAAATAGTAGCCGCTGACGAAGCAGGTATTAGTTTGTCGTTAAAATCCATTAAACGTATTATTGAGATTGAAAACGAATATGCTACCAAATCTATTTCTAAGAGCAATGCAGCATTAGAGCGTTTAGGTGCTATAAAAGGTGCAGACATTGACCCTGCTGTTGTTGATGGTCTCTACATAACGGCTCCTTCTTTTAGTCCTCGTGATGAAGACGGCGGGATTTCCCAAGCTGCTCAATCGGTTATTGAAAGGGCTAAACAAAGGGCGCTAAGAAACACAGGAATACGTTAATGGCTACTTTACAAGAGCTAGATCAAGCACTGTTGCTTGCCGTAGAAGAAAACGACACTGCTGTTATAAACGAGCTATCTGCTTTAATAGAACAAGCGGAAGCTCAACAAGGGTATCAGCCTACAGACTACGACTTGACTGAAGAACTAGGCGAAGGAATTTCAAGAATAGGTCAGCGAGTCTCCAGTCTTCCTCAATTTGCTTTTGAGCAGATGGCAAAAACAGCAGCATTAGACAAGCCGCTAGGTATGGCCGCACTGCCTATTGCTGGCGAATCAGTACAAGCAGGTCTTGTAACTCCTATTTCTGAAGTATTAACAATAGGTGGCAAAACAGCACTTGAGCTAACTGACGATGACTTTGAAAAAGGAATAGCAGATCAAGCTATTGAAACTTTTGAGTCTCTTATGGGCAACCCTACTGCTGCTAAAGTTACTGAGTTAGGTATTGAAGCGGCTAAAACAGGTCAAAACGCTTGGATGGAGTTTAGTAATCGTTATCCTATTTTTGCTGACAACATTGTAGGTATCGTACAAATAGCTGAAATCTATAAGCCACCTTCGCTAAGATTGCCAGTACCTCAGTCATCTTCTGATTTAAAAAGAAGAGGCGTGGCTTTACAAAGACAAGCTGCTGAAAGAACCTTAGAAGGTAAGCGTCAGCAAATGCAGCAAATACTAGAGCTTGAAGATACTAAAGCTAATCGGTTAAAGACTGTTAAAAATAAGAGATCAGACCCTAAAACAGGGACTACTTACTATGTTCCTACAGAAAGAGATACTGAACTTTATGATCTTTTAATAAACAAAACAGAAGTCTCTCCTAAGAACAGTAATCAACGTAACCTAGACATTATAAGGGATACTCTTGAACAGCGCGGTAAAAAACTTACCGGCGAGTTGCGAGAATATGATTATGTTAAGTTTAAAGCAGGCGACATACGTTCTGACATGAGAGCTGTTTTAAAAGGAATGTTAGACCCTGATTCTCCTGATTTTAATCCTGCGCTAAATAATAAAACACGTATAAAAGCAGCGCAAGATTTATTTTCTTGGGTAGATACTAAGTTAAAAGGAGAGCAAATCACACCAGCTCGTTTGTATGGTCTACGTAAAGAACTTGATGATCATATTAAGAGTCTTAGAGGTGACGTTTTTGACGGCACACAGACAGCTTTATCAGAAGCCCAAAGGTCTGTTAGGAACTACTTAAACAAAAAAGTAATAGAAGGAGCCGGTTTTTCTGATGTAGCTAAAGATTTACGAGAGATGCACTTGTTGTATGACGCTCGTGATATACTAGAACCGAAAGCTGCTGACGATTTAAACACGTCTATGGGCAGAGCCATACAGAACATAGCTAGAGCGACAGACACGGTTATGCCTAAGACTTTAGGCGGTAAAGTAAATAATATCCGAATGCTTACAGGAGCAGGCGCAGCAACAGCCATAGGAACTTTAACACCTTACTTGCCTTACGTAGCGGTCGGTACCGGATTAGGTTATTTAGCATATAGAGGTGTCAACAGTAACGCAACCAGAAAGCAGTTAGGTAAAACACTTGTTGCTATTGACAAGGCTATGAAAGAAACTAAAGTAAAAGAGATGAAGGAAGCTCTTGCTTTAGACAGAGCTACTATTATAGAAGCTATGAAACTTCCGTTAGCTAACATTGATGACCCTGAAGAAGAAAATGCAGAGGAAGAAGTGAATGTCCCTTACAGACGATAGCTATGAAATCTTAAAAAGAGTAGAGCAAGAAGGCCCAAGACGCAGAGGCCCACAAGGAAAACGGAACAAGAGGGATCAAGTTCAAGACCTAAAAGATGCTGCTTACTTAGGGGCTTCTTTTCTTCCTGTGTCCGGTGAGATTATCTCTGGTAAAGAATCTGTAGAGGATTTTCGTCAAGGCAACGTAGGCATGGGTATGTTGGGAGCTGCTGGCGCAATTCCTTTGATTGGTTATGGGCCTCGTATAGTTAAAGGGGCTATTAAGAGTACAGGTAATTTTGGTAATCAAGTCGCTGCCAATATGCCCACTTTAATTGAAGGTTTTTATTCGGGAACACCTTACACTTCTTTTCTGAGAGATGCTATCGGGGAAATACCCAGTGCCCTTAGAGCAAGAACTAGCGCCTCTGAACGTGCAACAGAAAGAGTCACAGGAATACCTTCTGCTAAACTTTCTGATATAGAAAATGAAAGTAGAGTAGCGCAAAGGATGAGGAATCAGGCCGCCGGTCAGCAAAGAAAAGGAAAAGTAGCTCAAGCGTTAGGCTTTGAACAACAAGCAAAGAAATATAACGAGACCGCAGAAGAGTTAATTAGGAAAGCAAAAATCTCTGGCCAAGATTCAGAGTTTACTGCTATGTCTATTGAAGCAGGCAGAACCCCCGACATTACACCTGTAAGTGAAAGGGGCGCTTTCTGGCAAAGCCCGTATAAACTAGCATACTATGATGCCGCAATACCTCAGGAAGATTCAGCTAGAATAGCGTCAAACATAGGCAACGCGCACCGAAAAATAGCTGACATCCCTGATGATATTGTAGCGGCGGCCACTAACCATTTGGTAAACGGGCCTCACATTACTACTAATCCTCTTCAAAAGAAACTGTTTGAGTTTCAAATTAAAGCCCCAGAAGCCAGTAGAGCCTCCGGTGTTACGGAAGGTTCAGGAGCTAAAAAAGGCTCGTTGATTATGCGTTCCTTTTTTAATAGTACGGCTGAAAGCACAACAAGCGGCTTTCAGAACTACGCTAGAAAAATTAAGTCTTTAGAGAAACGCGACATTACTCCTGAAGATACAATAGAGTACGCACAGTTAGCGGCTACTTTAAACAAAGACGCTGTTAAAAAAATTAATTTAGCAACTTTTGGAGCAGCAGAAAAAACTGATGTTAGCGGAGCGCTTCTGTTAGATAGAATTTCAAAAGCAAGAGCAAATAAAAGAGCAGGTAAAGAGCCTACGCCTTCTCAACAAGAAGCTTTGTCTACTTTTGAAGGGCTAATAGAAGCAGGGAAAATTGATCTTGCTAGAATTACAGACGCAGATGGTACTGTTGTAAACAGTTTAGACTATAATCAAATTAAAAGACCAAATAAGTTTATAAAAACAGCTACATATTTTGCTTCTCAACAAAAAGAACTAGGAGGTGTCAATCAGTGGGTAGCTATTGATCCTTACAATCAAACTACTTATGGGATGATAAGTGACGGCCACGATATTTTTGGATTAAATCCCGTTGGAGGTCACTCAGTAATTACTGCTCAACCTATAATGAAACAAAAATGGTCAGACGTTGGTTATGCCGATCAACACGTAAGCAACGTGAGCAGGAAAAAAGTAAGCGATTCTGTTAAAGAAGTTGAAAAAAGAACAGGACTTAAAGCCCCTAAAGACATACGAGAAGCTACTGACGATAAGTACTACAGTAAAGCAAAGGACTGGACTAGAGCCGCTATGCGTAAAAAACAAGAACCTACTGTTAAAGAAAAAGCTCAAGCAAGAGCATCTAAACAAAAATTAACAGGTGCTGTAGCTGTTAGCGGGTCAATAGGAGCAGGCACAGCTTCAGGAATGCTTACAGGAAATAATCAAAATAAAGAATAAAAAAAGGGGCCATTGCGGCCCCTAAGTTTTATCTAAACTATCTCACACGCACCACCTACACACGCTAACTCTTGACTTCCTGTCGTGTTATCTTCCTGTTCAAAGTCACCTAAGTCTTCCCAGTTCACACCCACTGGCATTGCCGCTACTAGCGCATCATACTTCTCAGCGTCAATGTCCTCATAAGGAGCTTGTTGATATACATGATCGCT
>ERZ807291.5712-NODE-5712-length-15451-cov-8.809951_pt1 | contig 15451 bp, 16 predicted proteins | sample MGYA00521257_ERZ807291 | MGnify/ENA primary metagenome ERZ807291 (study PRJEB31413, sample SAMN03169783) | marine metagenome | biome: Marine; feature: Water; material: Subsurface seawater | place: North Sea | collected 2011-04-28 | depth 1 m m ...
TGTAAGCAACTCTCATGTCGTGTTGCTTTTTTTCATCCCTAGAAAAAATTCTAATCTCTTTTATTTCTGAATCTAAAAATCTATCTAAAACAGCATTCCCAAAAGAACCTGTCCCACCAGTAATTAGAAGTATTTTATTTTTGAACATCTTGACTAATTATAAACTTTATAAAGTTATCTAATTTATTATCAACTAAAACCTTTGTTTTCGGTAAATCATCTTCATTAATAGCATTTAAAATTGCATCAGCCATACTTTCTATTGAATAAGGATCAAAGGTTAAAGAAGGTTTAATTATCTCATGAACATATGGTAAATCACTAGCAATAACTTTACATCCATGATTTGCGGCTTCAATTAATGGTAGTCCAAAACTCTCGACTAATGACGGATAAATTGCAAACTCACAAGAATTATATAATAAATTTACATCCTCTATGCTTAAAGTTCCATGAAATTTGACCTTTAAGTTTTGAGGATATATATACTTGGGCAACTCCTCTTTATTTAAAGTGAGATGTAATTTAACTTCTTTATCAGTATTTTTTGCGGTTTTGATAAAAGCCTTAATTAATCTAATATGATTCTTATGAGTAACACCACTAGATACGTAAACAAGGCTGTTTGCTGTTTTTTCAATTTTATTTAATTCTAATCTATTTTCAAAAATAGGAAATACAGAAACTTTATTTAAATTAATTTTTAAATGATTATGAACCATGCTCTTGATTAAGTTAGTCTGCGTTATCCAATTATAATCATTGTTATTGTAGTAATTTATATAGAAAAATTTCAATTGATTAATAATCTTGGATTTAATGTTTGTCTCATATTTAAAAGAATTTAATAACAACTGATTATGAAAAAAAATAGTTGTTTTTATTGGGGGTGTTTTTATTGGGGGTGGTATGTTAGACAAACATAAAATAGATGAAAACGTATTTTTCTTTTTTTGGTAATAAAATCTCCTAGATGAGTGGGAAGCCTTAATTATAGTATAATCTTTACTATTTAAAAATTTTAAATAGTGAGAATTTAACCTTTTGTCAATTAAAAAGTGAAACGACATATTAGAATTAATTACTTTTTGAATAATTAATTCCAATATAGTTTTCCCACCAAAAGAATTTAAATAAAGAGCATCTATTAAAATCACTTGATTTATTTTAACATTCGTATAAAAACGATCGAAGAAAGCCAATACCCTTTCTCTCTATGGTAAGTATTTCTTTCTTTCTTTTAAAAGTAAAATTAAAAGGAGGCTTATCAATTTCTACAGCAGAGAAATTATAAGACCTAGAGAGTGGCCCTTTAATTTTATCGTTATTAATTTTTTTCAATTCATATGGATAGCTTTCTGTAACAATAACATATTTAAAACCTCTTATATTATTCAATAATAATTTTATGTCTTGGTTTGTAAGGTGCTGTAAAACTTCCTTGATTATAATGCAATCCGCGGAGGGAAGTTTGTCATTAGTTGCGTCTGCATTAATAAAATTAAGATTCTTATCAGAATACTTTTTATTTAAGTAGTTAATTAAATCCTCTACAACATCAATACCGTAATACTTTTCACAATTAAAATAAAATTTTGAGGCAATATTAAAATCTCCACAACCAATATCAACAACTGATAACTTATTTTTAAGTAAAAAGGTATTTATGACTTCAACATATTGATTTACAATATATTTTTCATGTGAACCTGTCCCAGAATCATAAACAGATTTTGAATTTTTATTCCAAAGTTTATTTTTATAAATTTCCGTAAAAGTTTTTTTATTATCAAAGTCTTTAAATCTTCTGTGAAGAAAATTAAATCTTATCTTATTAATGAAAATCAATAAATTTATTGGAAGTATTTTATATATTTTTTTAAGCATAATTTTAAAACTATTTTAAAGCAATTATATAACACGGCATATAATTTAAATCTTTTGTCAAGATATTGTATTTTAAATCCCTCCCTAACTACTCTAAAAGACTGACTTACCCCACCAGCCAGCATTTCTACGGATATTATATCTAAAATTTCATAATTTGTTTTTTCTACTATCCTAAGAAGAAATTCATAATCACCAGCTATTTTGTAACTATCATTAAATTTGCCATAATTAATGAACACGTTTTTATTATGAAAAACACCTGGATGAGGAGGCTGAATGAACTTAGATAAAGTATTGAAATTGAAAATCTGAGGTTTAATAAACTTACAAGAGTCTTTTGATACTAAATTTATATTTGTTAAAAAAAGATCTAAATCTTTATGTTTTATTTTTTCGTGAATTGTTCCAAAGGAGTTTTCGGTCAAAATATCGCCAGAACCTAGGAAAACAATCCATTTGCCCTTAGAGACACTTAATCCTTGATTCCAAGCGTCATAAATACCGTTATCCCCTTTGTCTAAAATACGATCTACCGTACTAGAGTATTCATTTATAATTTTTTTTGATTTTTCATTATCACTTGAGTCTATTAAAATGATTTCATAAGATTTAAATTTTTGTGATAATATTGATTTTAAAGTTTTATGAAATTCATTAGAAATGTTTTTAGTAGCAATTATGATACTAAAAAAAGGTGAGTTATTTTTTGACAAAATCTTTATATGTTTTTTTTATTCCTTCCTCCAATTTAGTTTTAGCTAAATCAGAAAATATGCTTTTACTTAATAGTTTTCTTGGAGTTCCATCAGGTTTTGTATGATCCCAAATAATTTCACCTTTGAAAGCAACTATTTTTTTTATTAAATCTGCAAGATTTTCAATTGATATTTCTTCTCCTGAGCCAATATTATAAATTGAGTTTGGCAACTTGTTTTCAACTGCATAAAGAATTGATTTGGCTAAATCATCAACATATAGAAATTCTCTTAAAGGTTTTCCTGAGCCCCAAATTTCAACAGAATCAGAATTTTTGATTTTACCTTCGTGAAATTTGCGTATTAATGCAGGTAAAACATGTGAATTTTGCAAATCATAATTATCATTTGGACCATACAGGTTAGTGGGCATTAAAGAAACATAATCCATGTCGTATTGAATTCTCAATGATTCAATTAATTTTACACCTGTAATTTTAGCCAGGGCATACCACTGATTAGTTGATTCCAACTGACCTTCAAGTAAATACTCTTCTTTTATTGGTTGCAAGGACATTTTAGGATAAATACAAGAACTCCCCAGAAAAATAAATTTAGAAACATTATTCTTAAATGATCCGTGAATTAAATTATTTTGAATTTGAAGGTTTTCAATTAAAAATTCATACGGATATGTTTGATTTGCCAAAATGCCTCCAACCTTTGCCGCAGCATCTATCACTATATCTGGCTTTTCATTCTTTAAAAAATTAAATACTTGCTTTTGATTTCTCAAGTCTAATTCTTTGCTTGAAACAACAAGTAAATTTTGATATCCTTCTTTTTCCAAAAGCTTATAACAGGCTGATCCAACCATTCCGTTGTGGCCCGCAACATAAATTTTTTTTAATTTATCAATATTCATTTTATTCAAAATAATTATTCGTTTTGAAGCCACCCTCATTTAAAAAGATATCTTTTCGAGCCAATTCTAAATCAGAAAGAATCATTTCTTGAATTAAATCTTTTAAGTTAAATTTAGGTTTCCAACCTAATTTAACTTTAGCTTTTTCAGCATTTCCAACTAATAAATCAACCTCTGTTGGTCTGTAATATTCTTTATCAATAAAAATAATTTTCTTTCCTATTTCAATTTGAAAATCTTTATTGATACACTTGGTAACATATCCGTATTCTGATTCTCCCTTTCCTTCAAATGCTAATTCTATTCCCAAACAACTAAAACTCATCTTAACAAAATCTCTGACTGTCGTTGTTTTTCCAGTTGCGATTACCCAGTCTTCAGGTTCTTTGGCTTGAAGTATTAACCACATAACTTCTACATAATCTTTAGCATGACCCCAGTCACGTTTGGCATCAAGATTGCCTAAGAATAACTTGTCTTGCACTCCTAATGCTATTTTTGTAGCGGCACGAGTTATTTTTCTTGTAACAAAAGTTTCTCCTCGTACTGGAGATTCGTGATTAAATAATATTCCATTGCATGCGAACATATTATAAGCTTCTCTATAGTTTACAGTAGCCCAATAAGCATATAATTTTGCTACGGCGTAAGGAGATCTGGGATAAAAAGGTGTTGTTTCAGTCTGGGGAACTTCTTGAACTTTTCCGTATAATTCTGAAGTCGAAGCTTGATAGACTTTTGTCTTTCCCTCAAAGCCAAGAATACGTATTGCTTCTAAAATACGTAAGGTACCTATTCCATCAACATTAGCTGTGTATTCTGGCATATCAAATGACACATGAACATGACTCATCGCAGCCAAATTATATATTTCATTAGGCTTGATTTGTTTAATTAATCTAATAAGATTTGTGCTATCGGTTAAATCTCCATAGTGTAAAATAAAATTTTTGTTTTCTACATGTGGATCTTGATAAAGGTGATCTATTCTCTCTGTATTAAACAAAGAGCTTCTTCTTTTTAAACCATGAACTATGTACCCTTTATTAATTAAAAACTCTGATAAATATGCTCCATCTTGTCCTGTAACTCCCGTTACCAATGCTATTTTTTTATCCATAGAATAATTTTATTTAAGTAATACTTTACTCTTCTTTTGTTATTGAGGTAAAAACCCTTGTCCTTGTCTCTTTTTGCGTGAATTGGAAGATTTTCAAGGGCCTGCCAGTCAGCTTTTATAATGTTATGTTTATCAGGATAGTATATCTCATAAGAAGAAATAATACTTATGTCATTTAATTTGCCTAAGATCGAAAAAATTGATTGGTCGTATCTGTGCATAATAAAACCCTCTTTCTCTTTATAATTGGAAGGAGTATCATCAATCAAGTTAAAGTTCTCTTTAAAAGTATTTACCCAATTATTAACAAAATTTTGAGTAAACGAGTTTTTTAAAAAAAAAATCGTTGTAGCACAAATCTGAGGTGAGTTAAGTATTTCATCATTATCTGCATTGAAATATTTTAGCAAATCAATTTTTGTCCAATATTTTTCTGGCCAATCAAATAATTTTCTGCCATCATGCTTGAAAAATTTATTATCTAATGGATATGAAAAATCAAACCCTAGAATACCTTTTGAATTTTTTAATATCTCAATATATTCGTGTAGTCTTGTTATACCCTTTGAATTTAAGTGACAACCAAGGTCTAAATAATGTAAAATGTCACCTTCACTCATTTCATCTAAGACTTGCTTAATAATTTGTGGCTTCCAGCACCAATATCCAAAGCCTTTAACTTCAGGCTTTAAGTGTTGAGAATATTTTGATACAAATTCTTGATTTAAATTAGACTCATCATAAATAAAAATGTCTGTATAAAAATTTAATTTTTCAACTTGACTTAAAAGTCTTTGCTTTGATTTTTTAAGATATTTATCTCCAAAAGATAACAGTATTTTTCTCATCAATTAATAAGCTTTTTAAATATGTGGACAAGTAAGTTTTTAATTATATTAAACCTTAAATTAATTAAACCTAATCCAATAAGAAGTCTATTTGATTCAGGAAAGTTAGATGCGATTTTAAATAAAATTTTAATTCTTTTAATAAAATTCCCATTAAAAGCGTAACAATAAGAAATAAAAGAAATATAATTATTTAATCCATATTTGGGTCTAAATACATCTGTATATCTAAAATCAAAAGTCTTTATTATAGGAGTTTTAATCTCATTAATTACTGATTTGTAAAGAAGATTACAAGTATCTCTTTTTTCAAGTTTACTGTTTGAATATGAATTATAAATAATAGGGATTCTGGAATATGTTCTCATCACTGAAGAGGAATACTCTTTAGAAGCCATGAAGAAAATATCATAAATTCTATTCGGATAAAATGCATTTCCAAAGTTTAAATTATAAACACCTTTTTGAAATTCGGATTCATCAAATTTTAAAGTAAATAAATTATCAAATCTTAATCTAAAGAAAAAATCATAATTATTGTCTTTTTCAATTAAATTATAGCATTCCTCGATTAAGTAAAGTTGAGGCAAACTGTTTTTTGTTAAATAAGAATTCTCAGTATTGTCAAAATGTATTTCAGAATATGTATTATCTAAATCACTTTCCCATTTATCAAAATTAAATGATCTTTTAGAGGTGATTTTTAATCCCGCAAAAGCAATAGATAAATAATTATCAATATCAAAAAAATTATTCTTCTGAAAAAAATTATTAGAATGGGCCTTAGAATGGGCCATAGATGTTCCAATTTCATCCCAATAAGTTAAATAAAAATCAACATCAAGCGATTTAAAAAAAAGCAATAAAGATTTATTAAATAATGAAGGAGGTATTTCCCTGATTTGTCCACTAAATAAGACTGCTATTTTAGGCATTTTTAAAATTTTTCAATAAACTCATCTCATACTCTTCCGGTTTACCACAAAGTATAATTCTATCACTATCAATTAATTTACTGAAAGATTTAAAATTAGATGATAAAAGGTGATTTATGAAGAATGATACATATATTTCATTCTTGAAAGAGTGAGTTTTCTTGAAGCTTTCATAATAATTCAAAACATACTTTGCTTTAGCAAAATAATATAATCCGTTACTGCAAAAATCACTAATTCTGTTTTTTTCTTCAATTTTATCAATAAACCCAAGTTTATTTACAAAACTCCAATGATCGCCTTCTGCTCTAAATACTTCAATAAAAATATCTCCTTTGAAATTAGTCCAGTTTTCTGATTTTCTAATTGTATCACCATTAAAGACTGTTAAAGGGTCATTTATATTGAAGAATGTTTTAGCTTTGGTTAAACCAATAAAAAGAGAGTCCATTTGTCCCTGAGTATTTTCGATTTCACATATAAAAAAATCTTTAAACTCTAGCGATTTCAAAATACTTGAAATATCTTTTTTAAGGTTATGGTTTTTATTTAGAATTAATAAAATTTTATTTTCCTTTGGAATATAATTCAAAATTTGTTCAATTAAGGTGACTTTTCCCCAGGGTAAAAGAAACTTTACTTTTGAGTAGCCTTTTGAATAAAATCTAGTTGACAAACCAGCCAGAGTTAATACTATCATGTGTTTTCTATAATTCTAATAATTTTTAAAAAATATATTTGTCTCAATAGATTATCTGAATGAAGAGGGATGAGAGTCAAAAATAAATGACTGCAACCCATTAGGAGCTTAGCTCTATCTATCTTGAAAATTTCAAGAAAAATATTTAATCGTTTTTCGATTTCAATAGGTTCAAAAAAATCTAATGAATAATTATTAGCGATAACTCTATCATAACCAAAAATATAACTATGAGCTATTTTAAAAATATCATAATCTTTAGGTCCATATAAAGAAAATCCAACTTTTTTATCGGTAAAACCTCTTGGGTCAATTAAAAAGACTCTATTGTTTAATATATCATAAATGATATTACTGAAACAAAAATCTCCATGGATTACTGAAAAATCTTTTTTATTCTCATCAAAAAAATTCAAATTTTTATCAAAAACTTTTTTAAAAAATAAATGACTTTCACCTGATTTTTCAATTACTTTAAATATTTCGTCTTTTCTCTCAAGTAATTTATTTACATAAAAATTTGAATTTTCATTAGAAAAACTGTTTTTAAAATTATGCATTTCTAATAAAGTCTGATTTAATTTATTAAGAATATTACTTTGTGCTTTTAAATTTATTTTTCCAAATACAAAAAGATCACTAAGAGTAGGGTGATCTAAATATTTTATTCGATAGGAGCCTATATCATCAATAATATTAAAATCAATAACCTCTGGGATATTTGAAGGCATCACTTTTTTGATTTCTTTGAGCCAATTAAATTCTGCCCAAATTTTAAAAACATCTTTACTTTGTTTTAATAAAAAATCTTCTTCAATTTTTAAACTATTAAAGTGTCTTGTTTCTAAAAAGTTTTTTTTTGAAAAGAAATAGGTGAATGAATGACCTATGTCAAACCATTTGAAATCATCATACTTTATTATTTTTCTATCACTATATATTTGATTTATAAAATCATCGTAATTATTATTAACTAATAATTTTTTAAATACTATTTTTTCAAAAATATAAAAACCGACGGGAACACTTTTATTTTTATATTTAGGTCCCCATTTATAATTAAAATTTGGTTCGCTTACAAAACAGTAATTTTTAACTGCTAGTTTTTTAACATTACTGACTATTGTATCACCATATACTATAAATATTCTTTCATAATTACCAGTAATGCTTTCTAATTTTTTTAAAACATCGTAAAAATTTAGATCTGAATTAATTTGATGAACTTGCGAATTTGAGGGTAGATCTTTAATCTCGTAACCTTCAGGAATTGTGATAATTATATCTTCACAATAAGAATTCAATAAATCTACATTATAATCAAGAGCTCTTTTGTTTTTTAAAGGTAATTCAATTGGTAATATATCTCCAAAATAAACTGATAAGTCATACTCAACAGTCCTACTTGATAAAATAATTCCAATATTTTTATTTTTTTTCATTATCAAGTAGTTTAAAGATTTCATCTGAACTCAAAGCTTTAAATTCTGAAGGCCTAATAGCTTTATCATCAATGTAAAATCCATCCTCTCCACACCAAGGCTTACCAACTAAAATGCCATCATAATTTAGATTAATTTTACTTAGCCAATCTATTATCAATGGCAAGGTGTTTAAATTAATTTTAGAAATATCGCCTTTATAAGTTTTCATATTTCTAGCAGTAAATATGATTATTTCATAGCCTAATGCCCTGTACTGATTTAACCTTTCAACTAATTCTGAATCGTAGGTTTTATCTTTATAATTAATTGAACTTGAATCATTTGTAATTGTGTTATCGAGATCGACAATTATTCTTTTCATGTTTTAATTATTTTCGCTTTTAAAAGGCGTATCCACTTAATATTGTAATGTTTTCTGTATAGTTTTTTTAAATAAATTATCATAAAATTACTCGGCTTAATTAATTTATTAGTGTAATCTTTTTTGCTTTTAAGATAATTAACAAATTCATTATAATCAGTTGCTTCAAAATTTAAATTATGTTTAGATTCTAGTAATCTTAATATTATTGAGTTCCAATATATGGACCACGCTGCAAAGTGTATCGTTTTATTCACACTATTAGATTTAAATAAATTATTATACAAAAGTATCTGGTCTTTGCATTTTTGAATAGATTTATTAGAATCTCTAAGATTATTATATTCGTGCTCTATATAACTATCAATATGATTAAAATAGTTGCCAAAAGAATTATGTGTAATATGAACGATATTTGTGTTTTCGTTTGGAGGTAAAAAATATCTTTTATCTTCACTTGTCACATAAAATGGTTCATGAATATTTTTACTAATTTTTATTTTACTCTTTTTAAAACAGAAGGGATAATATTGTATGCCCCATGGAGATTTTTCAAAAAAAACTTGAAAAACATACATTTTCCTAGGAATCATTATTAAATCAATATTAGAGTCTTTATAAATAATCTGGGAAATGAATTGAAATATTCTTTTAGGAAGGATTTCACCTGCATTAATAAAAAAAACCCAATCATTTTTGGAAAAACTTAATACCTCATTGTAATTTTCTTCACCTCTATTAGAATAAGCTACTTTTTTGACTATAACATTCGGATATGATTTTAGGATTTCTAAAGTTTTGTCAGTAGATCCTTTATCATAAACAATTATTTCTTTAATAAAATTTGGTATGGATCGTATAGTAGTTAATATTTTCTTTTCCTCATTATAAACTGGAATTAATAAAGAAATATTGATTTTATTCATAATTAATAATTTAAAAACTTTTTATTTATCAATATCATTTACAAGATAATATCCTACTGTAAGCCTTGATGTAAAAAGATGCTTATATCCATTTTGCTTTAATTTAATTATTGCATTAGAGTCTACGTTTTGAAACGGTTTATCTTTCTCAAAACAAATTAATTTAGGCTTATGAATTTTACTAAAGTCTACCGAACTTAATATTATTTCATCCATACCTTCAATATCAATATTTACAAAATCAAAATTCTCTGAACTTAATAAATCATTTATTTTTATGCACTCAATATTTCTTGCAATAAAATTATTTTTTGGAGTTCTCATTGATTCTGCAAATTCCTTGGAAGATGTGTCTACAGCTGAAAATGGTTGTTCAAAAAAATAAAATTCTATAAATTTATTTTCTTCTTCGTTTGATACAACTGCTTTATTTATGGTTTTTACAGTTCCTTTTCTTCTTTTATCAAATAACTTTAATTTTCTATCAAGCGTATCAACTACAGTTCCTTTCCATCCACTTTTGTACAATAAATAAGTATTAGAAATCATTTTAGGGTGATAACATCCAATGTCCAAATATTTTTTTTCAACACTATCAAATTCTTCGAAGAAATTTTTTATTACTAAATCTTCTCCAAATTGAGAATATGATTTATAATGAAATAAATTATAATTAAAATCAATTATCTTCTCTTCAATAGTGTAAGGAAGATATGGCTTAATAAATTTTCTAAATATTTTTTTTATCATAAAATTAGGTTTTAATGTTATTGAATAATATTGATATTCCTTTTTCTAAACCCATTTTACTTTCCCAGCCTAAGGATTTTAATAAATTTAAATTTGAATGGACATCATAAACTTCTTCATTATTAAATACTACTTCTGGCTTATTTTTTTCACAAAAAGCTTTGATAAATAACTCTGTAAAATTTTTAATTGTAGTCAATTCACCAGAAGCTACATCAACTTGATTAAAATTTTTAAATTCATAGATGTTATTTAGAATTATCACATAAGCATTGGTCAAATCAGATATATGGATAAAGTCTCTTTTTTGACTACCATTCATGATTTTAATTTTTTTATTACTTTTTATCTGTGTTAATAAATAATTGGTTAAATTATTTTCACTCGGATGATATCCTAAAACTAATTCTGGAGAAATATTAATAATACTAATTTTGTCTTGCTGACTTTTTAAGTATTTGACTAATTTCTCTTTAGTACTTACGTACTCTGTTCTATAGCTTTTGAGAAGTGAGTGGGTATTTACAAAATAATTAACCCTATTTGTAATGCAAGAATCTACGAATAATTTTCCAAATTCATAATTCGAAAAATACATTTCCTTAGAACGTGAACAAACTAAATTAATAGCAATATTTGGTTTTACAATTTTTACAATTCTGTCTAAGTTTATAATATCAACATTATGTAAATTAATATTATTAACTTCTCTTAAAAAGTCTAAATTTGAATTTTTCCTATGGATTATATGTATTTCATAAAGATTAATCTCTAATAAATTTTGTAGAAGGTACCTGCCTATAAATCCAGTTCCTCCAGCAATTAAAATTTTAATTCTTAATGTACTCATTTTATGTTTTATTGTACTCTTAACAGATTACTTTAGGTAGTTTTGAAGATCAATATCAATTAAATCTTTAGCTGAGGAATTAAGTGTATAAAAAGAATGATACCAATTAAATGTGAATTTAATAGCTTGTTCGCTATTCCAAACAGGATTAAAAGGCAATTTCTGTTTTGCCTTAGTAATATTGAGTTGTAAACTTTTAGCCTCAATCATAGAGCTTTCTTCAAATAAAACTTCTCCTACAAATTCTAATTTTCTTCCTAAATCTATAACTTCATTAACTGTTTTAGTGTCCTCAATTTCAGGACCAAAATTCCAAGAACCTATATACAATTCTTGGTTGTAGTAAAGACCCTTTCCAAGTTTTAAATATCCAAATAAGGGCTCTAAAACATGTTGCCACGGTCTAATTGCTTTTGGACTTCTTATTATGAGAGGTTTATTTTGTTGCTTTGCTTTTAAGATATCTGGTATTAATCTATTATCCGACCAATCACCGCCTCCTATGACATTACCGGCTCTAGCTGTTGCAATTGAAACGTTGGAATCTGTAAAATAGGACTTAACATACGAATCAATTAGAATCTCAGAAGCTGCTTTACTAGCACTATATGGATCTTTCCCTCCCAACTTGTCTGTTTCAACAAAAGGAATTCCTAATTCTAAATTTTCATATACTTTGTCAGTTGTGATGAAAACTACTTGAACTTTTTGACGGTACTCTTTTAGTATTTCTAAAAGGTTAAGTGTTCCTGTAAAGTTAATATCAAAAGTCTCCTTAGGGTTTTTGTAAGACTCCAAAACTAAAGGTTGGGCTGCCATATGAAAAACAAATTCAGGTCTGAACTCATTAAAAGCCTTTTTAAAAAAATTTAAATCTCTTATATCTCCAATAACTGATTTTATTTTATCTGAAAAACCGATAGAATTAAAAAGTGAAGGAGTCGTTTTAGGCGCTAAAGAGTATCCAGTAACTATAGCCCCTGCTGAATCTAAAAGATATAAAAGCCAAGATCCTTTAAAACCAGTATGCCCAGTAACAAATACTCGCTTGCCTTTATAAAAGTTTAATACCTCTTTTAATTCCATAATTTCCAGGGGGCTTTACCTGTTGCCCAAAGTTCATCTAAAATATATTTATCTCTAAGTGTGTCCATTGAATGCCAAAAATCTTTATGCTTGAATGACATCAGCTGTCCATCTGTAGCTAGTTTATTTAGAGGTTCTTTCTCCCAAATAGTTGAATCACCACTTATATAATCAATAGCATTCAGACTTAAAATAAAAAAACCTCCATTGATTAGTGCTCCATCTCCTCTAGGCTTTTCATAAAAACTAGTAACCTGATCATTATTTAATTCTAAAGAGCCAAACCTGCCTGGAGGAAATACTGCACTTAGTGTAACTAATTTACCATGTCTTTTGTGAAATTTAATTAACGCCGCAATATCTATATTTGACAAACCATCTCCATATGTTAAGCAAAAAGTTTCATCATCTTCTAGATACTCTTTAATTCTTTTTATTCTGCCACCAGTCATAGTATCCTCCCCTGTATCTATAAGGGTCACTTTCCAGGGTTCAGCTCGCTCATGGTGAATTTTCATCTCATTTTTGCTCATATCAAAAGTAATGTCAGACTGATGTAAAAAATAATTTGCAAAATATTCTTTAATAACATACCCCTTGTAGCCACAACATATTATGAATTCATTGATGCCATGATAAGAATAAATCTTCATGATATGCCATAAAATAGGCTTACCACCAATTTCAATCATTGGCTTAGGTTTTATAGAAGTTTCTTCTGAAATTCGAGTTCCCAACCCCCCTGCTAAAATAACTGCTTTCATTTTATTAAATTTAATTTACCATTCAAAACCTCATATGTTTTATTACATTTAGAAAGTGTTGAAGTACGATGTGCGACTATTAAGATTGTAATTTGTTTATCTAAATTGTAAATAGATTTCATTACATCTATTTCGGTTTGAGTATCTAGTGAAGCTGTTGCTTCGTCTAAAACTAATAAAGATGGATTACTGTAAAGTGCTCTGGCTAATCCTATTCTTTGCTTTTGCCCAACAGAAATTTGACTGCCATTATCTCCAACATATGTATTCAAACCTTTTGGTAAGTCTTCAATAAATTTTGAAAGCTGAACTGCTATTATAACTTCATTGATTTTATCTAAATCTATCTCTTCTGTTTTGAATCCCAAAGCAATATTTTCTTTAATTGAAGCATTCATTAGTTTTATGTTTTGGGGGACATATCCTATTTTCATTTGCCAAGATTTCAAATTGTTTTTTATTGAGACTCCGTCAACAGTGATATCTCCGGATTCTGGTAAATGTATTCCTGCAATCAAATCAACTAGTGTGCTTTTTCCTGATCCAGATTTACCAATTATTCCTATCCGCTCTCCCTTTAAAATTTCAAAATCAATTTCATTTAATATTGTACTTTGTTCGTGTTTATAAATAATCTTTTGAAGTTTAATTGACCTATTGAGATCAATTTTAATTGAACTTGTTTCAATTAATTTTGGCTCAAAAAAACTAAGCTCATTATATATTAATTGAATTGATGATTCATAATATTTAAGTTGCTGAAGGTTTCCAATAATTTTATTCATTGAAGGAATTAACTTAAAAACAGCCGCTACAAAAACACCCAAAGTACTAATTAAAGATGAAATTGGCTTTCCCTGAAACAACATTATTGATATAAAAGCAATCAATCCAATAATAGAAATAAGCTCTAGATAAAGTCTTGGAAGCTGAGCAATTGTTAATTGATTTGAAGATAATCTTGATTTTATAAATGATGATTTTGAAAAATTTTCCAAGAAAAAATTTTCTTTCCCTGATATCTTTATTTCTTTAATTAAACTTAAACTTTCGAGTGATATTTTAGATACTTTATTATCCATTTTTTCTCTTTCAACACCCCAATAGGATAGTTTTTTTTTAGTGTATTGGAAAAATATTAATGATAAAAATGTAAGTGAAGACCCCAGGATCAAAGCCCCGAAGGGTTCAATTATTAAAAGAGTCAACATTAATGCAAAGAGCAAAAATATTTCTGATGCCAAAGTTAAAATTGAATTACAGAAATTTCCGAAAAAATTAACTTCTATTTGAAGGTTTTTAAGTAATTCTGAACTATTCTTGGCTAAATGAAATTTATAAGGAGAAAATAAATAATTTTTAAAAAGTCTTACACCTACACTACTAGTCAAATTAGTTAAAAACCTATTTTGTTTAAAGCTTAACAGAAGTGCGAAACCCGCTTTAATAATACTCAGTAACAACAAGGTTAATAAAGAAAGAAGTACAAAGTCCACGTAGCTATTTATTTTTAAATAATTATATATACTACTTACTATTGCATTGTTCTCGATAATTTTTTCGTCTAATATTACTGATATTATTGGAATGAGAATCCCTAATCCAAACATTTCCAATATTATACTAAACAGTAATAATACAGAAAGGATAATCAGACCTTTTCTTTGTCTTTTAGTAACAATGAAATTTAGTTTTTTTAAGTTGTTTAACAAGAGTATTTATTTGAGTTTTCTTTTGAGATAATCAGCATATGCATTACCCCTGTAATTTTTAATGTGCATTTTCAAAGTGGCTTCATTGATTAACCTTTTGTCAAAAGCTATTTCTTCTAAGCAAGCTACTTTTAAACTTTGTCTTTTTTCTATAGTATGAATAAAATTTGAAGCTTCAAGCATAGATTCATGAGTCCCCGTATCTAACCACGCAAAACCTCTATGCATTATTTCTACTGTTAATTTATTTTGATCTAAATATAGTTGGTTCAATGTTGTTATCTCTAATTCTCCTCTTTCACTTCTCTTAACTTTTTTTGCTTGATGTATTACAGAATTCGGATAAAAATAAAGACCTACTACTGCATAATTACTTTTAGGTTTTAAGGGCTTTTCCTCTAATGACAATGCATTACCCTTACTATCAAAATCAACAACCCCATA
>ERZ807291.5714-NODE-5714-length-15447-cov-48.910148_pt1 | contig 15447 bp, 12 predicted proteins | sample MGYA00521257_ERZ807291 | MGnify/ENA primary metagenome ERZ807291 (study PRJEB31413, sample SAMN03169783) | marine metagenome | biome: Marine; feature: Water; material: Subsurface seawater | place: North Sea | collected 2011-04-28 | depth 1 m m ...
GCTCAGCAATTAACTTATTCTCGTCTTGTTGATCAGTCATATCTCAGTCTTTAATTTCAAATTTAATTTAGCAAGCCAATACAAAAATTACGCTAAGTCGAGGATGCAGCCCAAGGGCTGGCATCTGAGACCGTGAGTGGCAGGGATGCCACTCCCGAGCGTACAGGAAAGTATTTACAGCGTGTCGCAGATGCCAGCCCTTGGGGTGCATCCGCATTTAAAACTCAGGATGGATCAGTTTTAAAGACCGGCTTTTAATGAAGCCACAATAAACTGATCCAACTTCCCATCCAACACCGCCTGAGTATTCCGCGTCTCCACACTAGTCCGCAAATCCTTAATCCGCGCATCATCCAACACATAAGACCGAATCTGACTACCCCAACCAATATCCGACTTAGTATCCTCAGTCGCCTGCGCCGCCTCAGCCCGCTTCAGCATCTCCGCCTCGTACAGCTTAGCCCGCAACATCTGCCAACACTTATCCCGGTTCTGATGCTGCGACCTCTGACTCTGACACTGCACCACAATACCACTAGGCTCATGAGTCAAACGCACCGCAGAATCCGTCTTATTAATATGCTGACCACCAGCACCAGAAGCCCGGTAAGTATCAGTGCGCACATCCGACGGATCAATCTCAATCTCAATATTGTCATCAATCTCCGGCGACACATAGACCGCCGAAAAAGACGTATGGCGACGATTGCCCGAATCAAACGGCGACTTGCGCACCAAGCGGTGCACACCAATCTCCGTGCGCAACCAACCAAAAGCATACTCGCCCGTCACCTGCACAGTCGCACTCTTAATACCAGCAACCTCACCAGCAGAGCACTCCACCAGCTCCGCCTTAAACCCCTTATCATCAGCCCAGCGCAAATACATACGCAGCAACATCTCCGCCCAATCCTGCGCCTCAGTGCCGCCAGAGCCCGACTGAATATCCAAATAGGCATTGTTAGGATCCATCTCACCGCTAAACATACGGCGAAACTCCAGCTTAGCCAACTGCGCCTCAAGGCCGGCAATCTCAGCCTCCACCTCAGCCACAGTATCAGCGTCATCCTCCTCAACCGCCATCTCCAGCAGCTCACGGGAATCAGACACACCAGAGTCCAAATCCTCAATAGTCTTAACCACCGCCTCCAGAGACGAACGCTCGCGGCCCAACTCCTGAGCGCGATCCTGGTCATTCCACACATCGGGTTCGCCGAGTTCTAACTCAACCTCAGCCAGACGGTCCTTGCGATTAACATAGTCAAAGATACCCCCTCAACACGTCAGTGCGTGCCTGCAAATCGTCAAGAGCGTTGTAGAGCGGATTAACTTCCATTGCCTGTTATCAGCCTGCATCAAGTAAGCCGCGCATTTTACATGACCAGCCATGCCACACCAAGCTAAAACCCACCGCCAACAAAGTTGATTGTGAGCCAGCAGTAGCGCAACATACCGGCAGAAAACAAAATAATAAAACCCGGAGACAACAGCCATGAAAAAAACCAGCCTAGCCATACTCGGCACATTGCTCGCCTACCTGCTGCTATGGCCAGTCGCCACAGACCCCGTAAGCTGGCAAGCCCCGCAAAACCAAGGCTATGTGGGCGACTTTGAGCAGAACAACAAACTGGCCAAAATCGAGATTATAGAGCTTACCGACACCCATGGCCCAGAGGGCCTGGCCCTGCTCAATGGCGAAATCTACACCGCCACCCGCGAAGGCTGGATACTCAAATACAACGAAGCCAGCGGCGCAATCACCAAACTGGTCAACACCCAGGGCAGCCCCCTGGGCCTGGTATTTGATGCCAGCGGCAACCTGCTGATAGCCGACGCCTACAAAGGCATACTCAGCATGGCCCCAGACGGCACCCTAACCACCCTCACCAACAGCATGGACGGCGTGCCCATAGTCTATGCCGATGACCTGGACCTGACCGAAGATGGCAAAATTTACTTTAGCGACGCCTCCAGCAAATTTGGTGCTGAGAGCAATGGCGGCACCTATGCCGCCAGCCTGCTGGATATAGCAGAGCATGGCGGTCATGGCCGCCTGCTGGTTTACGACCCCGCCGACCAGTCCACCAAGCTGGTAATGGACGGCCTAAACTTTGCCAATGGCGTAGCCACCGCCGCCGACAGCAGCTTTGTGCTAATTAACGAAACCGGCACCTACCGCGTACAAAAATACTGGCTCACAGGTGAAAAAGCCGGCACCGCCGAAGTAATAATCGACAACCTGCCCGGCTTCCCCGACAATATAGTGCGCGGCCGCGACGGACGCTTCTGGGTAGGCTTGGTCTCACCCCGCAGCCAAGAGCTGGACGATATCTCCAGCTACCCAATACTGCGCAAAATGGTCCAGCGCCTGCCGCAATTTATGCAACTGGCCGCCGAATCCTACAGCCATGTAATTGCCATAGATGGCGACGGCAATGTACTGACCTCATTGCAAGACCCCAACGGCCAACACCACACCAACACCGGTGCCCTGGAAACCGACGACTGGCTGTATATCAGCAGCCTGCACGCCGACAACCTGGCCCGAATTAGCCGAGAAGATGCCGGAATATAATGCACCTGTTTACCGACCAGCTACAGCACCACTTTTATGATGCCTTTAAACATCAAGACGACCTGCACTGCAGTCGGGTAACCATGCAGGGGCTACAAGAGCCCCGCATGGTCAGCATCAACAGAGCACTGGCCCGGCAACTGGGCATAAACCCAGAGCAACTCAACAGCCCAGAGATGCTGCAAATAATGAGTGCCAACAGAGCACCAGCCCAGGCACAACCCATAGCGCTGGTTTACTCCGGCCACCAGTTTGGCGTCTGGGCAGGCCAGCTGGGCGATGGCCGCGCCACCACCTTGGGCGAGCTAGAGCATCAGGGCAAGCTGTGGGATATCCAACTCAAAGGTGCCGGCACCACCCCCTATTCCAGATTTGCCGATGGCCGCGCCGTGCTGCGCTCCAGCATCCGCGAATACCTGTGCTCAGAAGCCATGCACGGCCTGGGCATAGCCACCACCAGAGCCCTGTGCCTGGTAGATAGCAAAACCCCAGTCTACCGCGAAGATGTAGAGCCCGGCGCCACCGTCTGCCGCGTGGCCGAGAGCCATATACGCTTCGGCTCCTTCGAGCACTTCCACTACCGCAACCAGCCCGAAGCCGTAAAAGCCCTGGCCGACTATGTGATCGACCGTCACTTCCCAGACTGGGCCGATAGCGAAGAAAAATATTATTTAATGCTGGAAAACTGCGTACTAAAAACCGCCAAAATGATTGCCCAGTGGCAGTCAGTGGGCTTTAACCACGGGGTAATGAACACCGACAATATGTCCATACTGGGCGACACCATAGACTATGGCCCCTTTGGCTTTCTGGATAACTACGACCCAGAGCATATCTGCAACCACTCAGATACCAACGGCCGCTACAGCTTTAAAAACCAACCCAGCATAGGCCTGTGGAACCTCAACGCCCTGGCCACCGCACTGACCAGCCTGATCGACAACCAAGACCTAGTGCGCGCCCTTAAGCAGTACGAGCCAGAGTTTTTAAACCAGTTTAGACATATTATGGCGGGCAAGATTGGGCTAGAAGAATACCAGCCCGACGATGAACAGCTAATCAATCAGCTGCTTGACATTATGCACACCAACAATGTGGACTACACAATCTTCTTCCGGCAGCTTGCAGACTATTGCGCTGACGACCACAGCATCAGAGACCAGTTTATCGACAGAGACGGCTTTGATGCCTGGGCAGAAAAATACGATCAGCGACTACAGCAACAGAACAGCACAGACCAGCAGCGCCGCCAACAGATGCAGGCCGTAAACCCAAAGTATGTGCTGCGCAACTATATAGCCCAGGCCGCCATAGAGCAGGCCCATCAGGGAGATTACACAGAGGTGAATTTGCTGCTGGAGATACTGCAGGCGCCCTTTGCAGAACACCCCCAGGCCCAACATTACGCCGGATTGCCGCCCGACTGGGCAGAGCAGATATCGGTGAGTTGTTCGTCGTAGCTGCACTTTTCTGGGGACGAAAAAAACCCCTGCTGTAAGGAGGGGGAGTGATACAGACCAGCAGGGGCTACAAAGTTTCGGACTAAAAAGATTTAAAATTTAATCACTGTACTTATAAGACTCCGAAACCCAAAAAAACCCTACCTTCCCTAGAGAATATTTATCGCAACCTTAATTCAACTCGCTTATTCAATCGACACAACCAGTTCACCAGTCTGTCCAAGGTGAATTTATCAAGGCGGCCGCGACTAACAATTTAAGGTCAAAGCCACCCACAGGCGCTGACAACTGGATTTTGATCGCTATAATGGGACTCTGATCCCAGCCCTAGCGATGTACCCAAATTGGACCTGATAAAAAAATGTTCTGCCCTGATATTGCCTCTGTTTAGCCAGGCGGCGGCTGCGGATGTGTTTTGGTTTGTGCGCAATGACGACGGCTCGACCAACTGGCAATATGTGGCCAATTTCTCTAGCGGTATTCTGATTATTGCGCTGTCGCTAACTATTGTGCGGCTGTTTTTTACTCGGCGGCAGGTGCGTCAGTACAATCGTGAGCTTGAGGAGATTCGCACCCAGCTGGAGCTGCGGGTTAAGGAGCGCACGGCGACGCTGGAAGACGAGATTGTTGAGCATAGATCTACCACTGAGCGGCTGCGCAGCTCTGAGTCTTATATCACCAGTATTTTGCGTTCTATGCCGCTGATGCTGATAGGCCTGAGTAAAGAGAACCATATTACCCAGTGGAACCATCGCGCTGAAGAAATTAGCGGATTGCCCTCGGCCAGTGTGATGGGGCAGGACCTGTGGGAGGCCTTCCCCTCGATTAGTGTGACCCCTCAGCAGATTCAGCAGGCGCTGGACGATAATGAAACTCTGACTATTAAGTACAGTCAGCGCGGGCAGTACCACTTTGATATTACGATTTATCCGCTGCAGAACCAGATGGAAACCGGTGTGGTGATTCTGGTTGACGATGTGACCCAGCGGGTGCAAAACGAGACCATGCTGATACAGCGCGACAAGATGTCGTCTATGGGTGAGATGGCCTCGATTATGGCCCATGATATTAATATTCCTCTGCGGGCGATTATTAAAGATGTGAAAGAGGTGCGCCAGGATTTAACAGACGAGCCCATGGACGTAGAGGGCATGCGCGAGATGCTGGAGAACGCGGTTATTCGCGGCCAGCAGGCCACCTCTATTATCGATAATCTAGTCAATTTCTCTGGCGGTGGTGGCGGTACCAAAACTGAAGCCAATATGGTGGATGTCATTAATCATTCGGTGGAGCTGGCCAATGATGTGCTGTCGGTGATGCCCGGCCTGCGCTTTAAAGACGTTAAGGTCAATATAGACTGTCCCGACGATGTGCCAGAGATTCCCTGCTATATCACCGAGATGCAGCAGGTGTTTTTAAGCCTGTTCCGCCACTCATGCTATGCCCTGGGCAAGATAGATGACGGCGATCATATGCCGGTTATCAATATTGAAGTCTCGGTGTTCTACGATAATCTGTGGGTGCGTATTCAGCACAATGGCCGCGGTATTAGCCTGGAGGAGCAAAAGACTATCTTTGAGCCCTTTGCTGCCGACGGTGACGACAGCGGCCAGTTTGGTCCCGGTAAGCGGTTATCGTTCTCTCACTTTATTGTGGTTGAGCAGCATCAGGGGCAGATTGCGGTTACCTCTGATCCGGATGTGGGCACTACCTTCCATATTCAGCTGCCGCTGCGCTAGGTTATATATTTTTTAGTACTTCCAGGGGTGGCTGCACTACGGCTTTGCGGCTGTAGCCTACGCCCAGAGCGCCAACTAAAAGGCCGCCTGCTATAGGGCCTGCCAACCAAATCCAGGGGTGCATGGCAAAAGGTAGATCAAACATAAAGCGCTGAATCATGGCTACTGCAGCCTCGGCACCTATGGCTGCCAGCAGGCCTGCCATAACGCCCAGCACGGTAAACTCCACTAGCTGAATTCCCAGTATCAATCGCCTTGAGCTGCCCAATGTGCGCAGTATGGCGCTCTCTTGCAGGCGCTCGGACATGGACAGGCTCACTGCGGCAAACATTACCAGTACGCCACAGCTAAGAATTAGTAGAGTCATTACCTCAAGGCCGCTGGTGACCTGGGACACTATGGTGCGAATGCGCTCGATAATTTTATCCAGCTCTATCACCTGCACCGTGGGGTATTTGCGCAGCAGGTCATTGACCAGCAGCTTTTGCTGGGGCGGAATATACAGGCTGGTCATATTGGTGCGCGGGTAGTTTTCCAGCAGGCCTTCAGGGAATAGAAAGTAAAAATTGGGGGTCATATTGTCCCAGTTTAAACTGCGGGTGCTGGTGACTCTGGCTTCAAAGATTAAGCCGCCCACGCTAAAGGTAATCTGGTCGCCTATGGCAAGACCCAACTCCCCCGCCAGTTCATCTTCCAGAGATACCGGGGCAATATCGCCAGACAGATCCAGCTTATCCCACCAGTCGCCGGCGGTTAGCTCATTGCCTTCGGGCAGGTCTGTGGCCCAGCTAAGGTTGAGCTCGCGGCGGAACGATTCATGGCGATCGCGCTGGTCTTCGCTGATTTCCTGGCCATTAATCTGGGTCATGCGGCCTCGTACCATGCCGTACCAGCCAGCAGTTTGGAGGTTTTGCTCGCTGACCATATTGCGCACCCCGTCCAGCTCGTAGGGTGCTACATTAATTAAGAAATGGTTGGGCGCATCGTCGGCCAGCTGCCAGCGCCACTCGTCAATTAGCGAGGTGCGCACCACGGCCATAATCATTAACAATGCTATGGCACCGGAAAAACCCACCATCTGAATAATACTCTGGGATTTGCGGCGCCACAGGTTACTGGCCGCCAGCCGCCAGATACTGCCCATCTTTTGGCCATAGTTTTTACCGGCTCGCAGCAGGGCCAGACCAATCACAATGGTGGCCAGGGCTGTAATGGCAAAGCCTGCCAGAATAGCCAGTGAGAGATACAGATTATTGCTGTACCAGAGCAGCAAGCTAGCCACAGCGGCCACACCAAATAGGCCGCGCACAACTGAACTGACCGGCTTTACCTGCACATCCTGGCGCAGCACGGCCAGGGGCGACTGGGTAGGTAGATGCCAGAGTGCTGGCAGAGTAAAGCCACCCAGACATAGCAGTCCTGTTGCCATTCCAGTAATCCAGGGGCGCAAGCCGGCCATGGGCAGGGAGATTGGCAGCCATTCGCGCACCACATAAATCAATATCTCCGAAAATCCAAAGCCCACCAACAGTCCCAGTAATGAACCACCAATACCCAACCATAGACTCTGTTGCATATACAGGCTGCGCACGCGGCTGGCGGAGATACCCCAGCTTTTTAACAGCGCCACCTGCTGAGTCTGGCCGGCGGCAAAATGATGGCTGGCCAGTGCCAGGGCAATACCGGCCAACACCACGCCCACACTGCCTGCCAAGAGCAAAAAGCGACGCCCTTCATCCATGGCATCGGCAACACTGGCCTGAGCTTCATCGGGGGTAATCAGGCGATCATGGACATCCAGCTCGCCCTCTATCCATGCACTGTAGTCGGCAAAACCGTCGGCGCCGCTGGCACCCTGGGCCATCAAAAATCTATAGGTCACGCGGCTACCGGGCACAATTACCCCGGCGGAATCCAGGTCGCTGTAGTTCATTAATACCCGGGCACCAATGGCGCCATAGGTACCACCACTATCGGGCTCTTCAACCACTGTCTGGGTGACTTTTAGGCTAATTTCTCCCAGCTCAATCCTATCGCCGAGCTCTATATCAAGCAGAGGCAAAAGTCTGGCATCTACCCAGGCTTCGCCCGCGGCGGGACCAAAATCAATCTCTTGGATAAGGCTGGTATCACTGGTAAATGGGGTGGTGGTGCGACGCAGCAAACCCCTGAGTGGGTAGCCTGTTTCTACCGCTTTAATCGAGGCCAGATGCATATTGGCCTCGTAGTAGACCATAGAGGCAAAGGTGAGCACCCGGGCCGTCTGCACCTGTTTCTGCTGTGCTTCTTGAACCCACTGTGGATCAATGGTGCGGCTACTTCTTACCACCAGATCGGCAGCCAGAAAACTGCTGGACTCGGCGGTTAAAGCGCGCTCAATGCGCTCGGCCAGTATGGACACCGAGGTCACCACTGCAACCGCCAGTACCAGCGACCAGATAATCAGGCTGAGCTGTCCGCCGCGCCAGGTGCGCAGCAACATTTTTAAGGCTTGCATCAGGCGGCGCTGCCTTCGTTAACTTGCTGGCCTGCGGCCAGGACCATTCGCTGGCCACAGCGGGCGGCGAGATTGTGCTCGTGGGTCACCAAGACCAATGTGGTGCCCTCTTCTTTGTTGAGGTCAAACAATAGGTCGTTTATTTTTTCGCCGGTGCCTGTATCCAGATTGCCCGTGGGCTCGTCGGCAAACAGTATGGTGGGGCGACAGGCAAAGGCGCGGGCTACGGCCACACGCTGCTGTTCTCCGCCGGATAGCTGCCTTGGGTAGTGGCTGGTGCGCTGTTCCAAACCCACACGGCCAAGATAATAGGCGGCGGTTTGCAGGGCATCTTTATCCCCCTGCAGCTCCAGAGGCAATGCAACATTTTCCAGTGCGGTTAAACCGGGCAGCAGATGAAAGGATTGAAAGACAAAACCAACAGTTTCGGCGCGCACCGCGGCCCTGCCCTCTTCATCCATAGCAGTAATATCCTGGCCATTAAGGCTTACCGAGCCAGAGCTAGGCAGATCCAGGCCAGCCAGAATACCCAGCAAGGTTGACTTGCCCGAGCCGGAGGGGCCGACAATCGCCAAACTCTCACCAGCGGCAAGACTGAGATTGATCTGCTGCAAAATGCTGAGCGTACCCTCGGTGGTGGTGACCTGTTTACTGATATTGCTGACTTCGATCATTGAAAATTTCCATTGCGACTAAAAATGCATACACTGGCTTCAGTGTTTGATGACAAATTAATAGAGAGTATTTATGCAGTCGTTTCTACAGCGCCTATGTTGCCTGTTTATTTTACTAGGCGCCAATACTTATGGATCAACCTTGCTGGTGCTGGGCGATAGCCTGAGCGCTGGCTACGGCGTCAATCAGGGCAGCGGCTGGGTGGCGCTGCTGCGTGCTGATCTGGGCGATGGCCATACCATTATCAATGGCAGTATTAGCGGCGATACCACAGGTGGTGGCCTCTATCGTCTGCCGCAGCTACTTAAGGAGTACAGCCCCGACTATGTGCTGCTGGAGCTGGGCGGCAACGATGGTCTGCGCGGCCAGCCGGTGGCGCTGATGAAGGGCAATTTGCGGGCCATGATAGACCTGGTGCGCCAGGCGGGTGCAGAGCCCATACTGTTTGGTATGCGTTTGCCACCCAACTATGGTCGCCGCTACTCGGATGCCTTTGCTGCGGTCTACCCGCAGTTGGCGGAGGAGACCAATGTGCCTCTGATCCCATTTCAGCTTGAGGAGTTGGCTATTACCGAGGGTATGATTCAGGAGGATGGGCTGCACCCTACGGCGCTGGCGCAGCCTATTATTATGGAATTAATTAAGGGCTATATCGCGCCCTTGATGAAGCAGTAACAGCCATTGCCCAGTCTCAGGTTCTGGGGATAAATTTTAATGCCAGCCCATTATTGCACCAGCGCTGGCCTGTGGGTTTGGGCCCATCATCAAACACATGGCCCTGATGGCCACCGCAGCGGGCGCAGTGATATTCGGTGCGCGGCCAGATTAATTTAAAATCGCGCTTGGTCTCTATATGGCCTTCAATATGATCATAGAACGATGGCCAGCCGGAGTGGCTCTCGTATTTGGTCTCTGAGGTAAACAGGGGCAGATCACAGCCAGCGCAGATAAATTCTCCATCCCTGAGTTCGTTATTGAGGGCGCTGGACCATCTGGGCTCGGTGCCCTCGTCGCGCAAAATATAATACTGGCCTTCTGTTAGCTGCTGCTTCCACTCTTTATCGCTGCGCTGCAGTTTTTCGAGGGCCCAGAGGTTGGTTGCGCTGGTCAGAGCTAAAAATCCTAAACCAATATGTTTTATCCAGGTTCGTCGTTGCATAGTCTTACCTCCAATACTGTTACGGCAAATGCTCCCTCCAAGACCATAAGCAGGTGTGGCTACCCTCTAGTTAACCCCATGGGGATGCTTAATCGGGTCGCCAGCGGTTTCTTTTAGCAGCACCTTAAGCTGAGACACCAGGCCACCTGCCAAAATCAGGCCACAGCCAATTAGCTCTGGCCGGGTAAGGTATTCATCCAACAACCACCAGCCACAGAACGCTGCAAACACAGCTTCAAAACTCAGAATAATCGCCGCATGGGATGCAGGTGCAGTGCGCTGACCCACCACTTGCAGGCAGAAGGCCACAGCGGATGACAGCACCCCTACATAGAGCAATGCCACGCCTGCATCCATAATTCCCTGCCAGTTCCAGACTTCAAAAAATGGGATCAGAAGACCGGAGATTACCGTCGCCAAACTAAATTGCACAAAGATTAATCGAAACGGTGAGGTCTGGTTGGCCAGCTTGCCGGTAAAGATCATATGCAGCGCAAATAGCATGGAGCTGAGCAGAATTAGTATGTCACCAGTAAACACTTCATCGCTCTCAATCTGGCCTAAAAAGTACATGCCCATAAGAGCCATGACTACACCGACCCAGGTGGGCCATTCGGTTTTATTGCGAAAAAACAGCCCTAACAGCGGTACAAAAACAATATACACGCCGGTCAAAAATCCGGCCCGCCCGGCTGTGGTATACACCATGCCCCATTGCTGTAGTAGCATGCCGGAGGTCAGTACCAGGCCCAGTAGCAGAGCTTTTTTGTTGGTCTCATTAAAGGCAAAGATTTCTTTGGGTTTTTCCATTAAATACCACAGCGGCAAAATGGCAATTGCGCCGATAAGAAAACGCCCAAAGGTAAAGGTGATAGGCCCTATATGGTCCATACCCGAACGCTGGTAGACAAAGGCCAGGCCCCAGATAAATGCGGTGAGCAGCAGAATTAAATCGGCGCGCAGATCGGTTTTAAAACTCATAGTCTATTCTTTTTATAGTTGTGGCTCTGGTGGCCGCTGTCGTGTTTTTAATTAGTTTGCAGATGCTGGACCATTAGCTGCAGACTTTCCACACCACGAAACTCATTGATATCCAACCGGTAAACACAGTGCACTGTCTGTGCCTCAGGGTTGGGCCAGCGCGCAGTATCAATATTAAACCAGATGGCGTCTATAGCTATTTCGGGTTGGTTTTGCGGCGCCAGTACCAGCTTTAGATGCTTCTCGCCAACAATGCGCTGCTGCACAATGTGAAAGTCCCCCTGAAAGCAGGGTTCTGGAAATTGCTGGCCCCAGGGCCCGGCGTCACGCAATAGCTCTGCGGTATGCATAGACAGCTGATGGGCATCCAGACTGCCATCGGTCACCAGCCTGGCCTGCAAGTCATCCTCGCTGATAAGCTCGGCAACCTGCTGTTGAAAGGCCTGTTCAAACTCGGCCAGTTTATCCTCAGTTAAACTTAGCCCCGCGGCCATAGCATGGCCGCCAAATTTGGTGATCAAACCGGGATTTTGGGTGGCCACTGCATCCAGCGCATCGCGAATATGCAGACCAGGAATAGAGCGAGATGAACCTTTAAGCTCACCATTGTCGCCGCGGGCAAATGCCACCACCGGGCGATGGTATTTTTCCTTGATGCGGGAGGCCAGCAAGCCCACTACGCCCTGATGCCAGTCGGGCTGAAACAGGCACAGGGCCGCTGGCATAGATTTATCTTCTAGCCCCAGCTGCTCGACAATGGCCAGAGCCTGCTGTTGCATGCCGGTTTCTATCGATTTGCGATCCTGATTTAATTCGTCCAGTTCCTGGGCTGTATGCAATGCCTGCTGAGGGTCATCGCAGAGCAGGCACTGGATACCCAGGCTAATATCATCCAGTCGACCAGCGGCATTTAATCTTGGGCCCAGAGCAAAGCCTAAATCTGTGGCCACCAGCCGTGCCGGGTTTTTGCCGGCAATGCGCAGCAGTGCCTGAATACCAGGGCGGCTGTGCCCGGACCGAATACGCAGCAACCCCTGATGCACCAGGGCGCGATTAACCTGATCCAGGGGTACCACATCGGCCACTGTGCCCAGTGCTACCAGATCCAGCCATTGGCTGAGATTGGGCTCGGCAATCTGTTGCTGGTCAAACCATTGCTGTCGGCGCAGCTCAGTGCGCAGTGCAATTAACAGATAGAAAGCTACACCCACACCAGCCAGATTTTTACTGGGAAAATCGCAGCCCTGCTGATTGGGATTAACAATGGCCACGGCGTCTGGTAACTGGCTGCCGGGTAAATGGTGATCGGTGACAATCACCTCAATACCCAGCTTATTGGCTCGCGCCACACCCTCGACACTGGAAATACCATTGTCGACGGTGATAATTAAATCTGGCGATTTCCCGGCGGCCAGATCGACAATTTCCGGGGTTAATCCATAGCCATAGTCAAAGCGATTGGGCACCAGAAAATCCACCGCTTGAAAACCCATGGCTCTGAGCCCCAACACCATCAATGCTGAGCTGGTGGCGCCATCGGCATCAAAGTCACCAACAATTAATACCGATTGCTGGTTCTGAGCTGCAGTCACAAGTCGCAGTGTTGCAGCATCCAGGCCGGTCATTGATTGGGGTTCAGGCAGGCAATTTAGTCGCCGTTCGAGAGAGGCTTGGCTGTCAATTCCCCGGGATTGATAGATACGCTGTAATAATGGATCCAGCTGGTCGGCAAAGTCGCAGCCACTGAGGTCGAAGGGTCGCGTGACAATTTGCATTAGCCAGCCGCCGCTAATAGGTTGGGTTTAAATGGCTGACTGCAGGCAGCCAGCGCGAAGTTAGTCGGCCTACAAATAGCCGGCTTGTTTGCCAATTTGATAGCTGATCCATCCCAGAGCGGCAATAACCGCCCAGATACCGCCCAGCAGAATCAGGCCGCGAAAAGGCTTGCGCTCGGTTTGATTAAAACCACTATTGAGATAGGATTCGACTCGCGCCATATCTTCGGCAGATAATTTTTTTTCTTCGCTCATAATTAACCCTCAAACTCAGCCGGTAAACTTAAATAGCTGCCTATCTGCTCCGGTGTCAGATCGGTCAGCCTGGGTACAACACCCAGACAGGGCTCGTTAAATAGTCGGTGCAGTGTAGCAATATTTTCATCTAACCGCGGCATTTGCGGATCAATAATATTGCCCACCCAGCCCGCAATTTGCAGGCCATCGCGGCGCACCGCTTCAGCGGTTAACAGCGCATGGTTAAGACAGCCTAGCCTTAGTCCTACGACTATAACCACTGAGCAGTTCAATTCTCGCGCCACATCGGCCAGTGTTTCGCGGTTATTTAAAGGCACTCGCCAACCACCGGCGCCCTCGACCAGCAGCAGGTCAACTGGCAACAGAGCCAGACCTCGACAGTAACCCACCAGACGCGAGGCGCTCAGGGTTTTACCCTGCTCCTCGGCAGCAATATGGGGGGCTATAGCAGCCTCTAGTGCCACTGGATTTACCTGCTGATAGGGCAATGGGTGGCTGCTGGCAGCCTGCAGTTGCAGAGCATCGCTATTTTGCAGCCCGGAGTCTGTGTCCTCACAACCGGCAGCTATGGGCTTTATGGCTGCGGTGCGCAACCCTGCTTGGTTGGCAGCCGCCAGCAATCCTGTGGCAACCACTGTTTTACCCACATCGGTATCTGTGCCGGTAATAAATAACCATTTATTGGCCATAGTTTATGTCTCTAATTACTCAGTGATTATTTGCTGACCACACCAGAGATAATTTCCCAGGTTGCGGGCAACTCACCATTGGCAAGTCGATAATTTTCGTAGGCATTGTACAGGGCTTTAAGCCGCTGTTTGCCTGTCACTGCCAATGACTTGCCGGCATTATTATTGTGCGCCCCGACATTTTTAAGCTCTAATAATAGTTCGCGCACAGACTGGTGCTGTTCTATCAATGGCTCTGAGGTCAGTTCGATAGAGCTAAAGCCCGCCGCAGCTAAAGCGCCCTGCCACTGCTGCAAACTGGCAAAGCGATTGATATGCACCTGATTATCCACCTTAGCCCAGGCCTGGCGAAGCTCGCTTAATGTCTCTGGCCCCGGCACGGCCAATACCAGCTGGCCCCCGGGCTGTAAAACCCGGTAGAGCTCGGCGGCCAATGTCTCCAGGCAGGTACACCACTGCAGCGCAAAGTTGGAAAATATAAGCCCCTGAGAGCCGGTGGCCAGAGCAAGGTTTTCCGCATCGCCGCACAGCCACTGCAGATCGCTGTGGCGGTATTTGGCCTCAGCATAGGCGAGCATACCTGCAGAGATATCCAGGCCCAGCACCCTGGCCTCGGGGAAGCACTGTTGCAGCTGGATGCTGTGATAGCCTGTGCCGCAACCCAGATCCATAATGCTATCTGGAGCCCTCTGGGTCTGACTTTGTATATGGGCGAGCAGCTGCTCGCCAATTCTGTGTTGCAGCTTGGCGGCGCTGTCATATCTGGGGGCCGCGCGACCAAAACTATCGGCCACTCTGGGCTTGTCCAACCGGTAGCGCTGGTTATCGAGAAACCCTTTGATCTCGCCAATTACCTGCTGTGGCGCGCTGAGATGAGGTAAGTGACCTGCCCCGGCAATAATCCTTGCATTGGCGACCTGGTTGGCGGCCTGCACAGGTACCAGGGCGTCCTGGTCACCAAACAGCGACAGACTGGGCAGCGATAGGCTGGTGGTGGATATTTTTAGTTCGCCCAGCAGTTTGAGCAATGCCCCGGCGGCCCCGAAATCAAAGTCTATGTCCATTGCCCGCAGCTGCCGGGTTAATTGGCGCTGCTGGCTATCAGCCCGGGCCTGCAAACCAGCAAAACGTTTTAGGCAGCTACTGGGGTTGCTTTGCCAGCTGCGAATAAAAGCCTCAAAGTCGGCTCTAGGCATGGCGGCTTGATAGTTGCTATCAGCCACAAACTGATTATTAGTGCTAATGGAGATTAGGCCAGTTACCCGCTGGGGATAGGTGGCTGCATAACGCTGACAGAGCATGCCGCCCAGAGATAGGCCCAGCAACAGGCACTGATCGGGCAGTGTTTGTTGCATCCAATCAAGCAGGCTGTCTGCTGAATAGTCCTGCAGGACGCTGGACTCACCAAAACCTGGCAGATCCAGGGTTATTACATCGACCCATTGACTGAGCTGTTGGGGTAGCTGGCCCCAGATCTGACTATCGGCGCCCCAGCCATGCACCAGAACCAGGGTTTGCTGGTGCAGCCTATTGCCCGGGCTTGGGGTTGAGGGGCTTGGGGTTGAGAGGCCTGGGGTTGAGAGACATGGGTATAAGACTGCGCCCACTTGTGGCCTTACACAAATATCTGCTGCCGCAT
>ERZ807291.5717-NODE-5717-length-15437-cov-11.772656_pt1 | contig 15437 bp, 12 predicted proteins | sample MGYA00521257_ERZ807291 | MGnify/ENA primary metagenome ERZ807291 (study PRJEB31413, sample SAMN03169783) | marine metagenome | biome: Marine; feature: Water; material: Subsurface seawater | place: North Sea | collected 2011-04-28 | depth 1 m m ...
CAGCTTGGAATACAAGCATGAAGTTGAATGTACCAGAAATACCTAGAGGCATACCGTCAGAGAATGAACCTTGACCAATTGGGTATACTACGAATACTGCAGATGCTGCTGCAACTGGTGCAGAGAATGCTACGAAGATCCATGGACGCATACCTAAACGGTAAGAAAGTTCCCACTCACGGCCCATCCAGCAGCAAACACCTAAGATAAAGTGTAGAACTACTAATTGGTAAGGACCACCGTTATATAACCACTCATCAACTGAAGCTGCTTCCCAAATCGGGTAGAAGTGAACACCAATTGCGTTTGATGATGGGATTACAGCACCAGAAATGATGTTGTTTCCGTACATTAATGAACCAGCTACTGGCTCACGGATACCGTCGATATCTACTGGCGGTGCAGCGATAAAAGCGATAATATAGCAAGAAGTTGCAGTTAATAAGCAAGGGATCATTAGTACACCAAACCAACCGATGTATAAACGGTTTTCAGTTGAAGTAATCCAAGAGCAGAAACGCTCCCATACGCTGATGCTTTCGCGTCTTTCTAAAGTTGCAGTCATTTAAAAAATTCCTTTTAATGATATGTTTTTTTTACCAGATTTGCCTGTTAATAATTAGTATAAACGATTTTTTAATGTTATGCACAATAAAAAATTATTAGTTTATAATAAAATTAAAAAATAAAAATGCAGATTCAAGAAGATTTAAACTGCCTGATTGAAATACTACCAAAATCAATTCAAGAAATAATTCAAAAACATCCAAAAAAAACAACGTTAATAGAAATTGTAATGGATTTAGGTCGCCGTCCAGAAGCACGATTTCCTACTCATCCAGAGTATTTATCCCCGAAACTTGTAACATGGCAAGATCTAGATTATTCTGTAAAAAGATTAAGTAAATTTACAGATGACAATAGAGCTGGTATCGAACGTACTTTACATAGAATTAGTTGTATTCGAAATCGTCAAGGATTAATCATTGGATTAACATGTCGAATCGGACGTGCAATTTATGGAACAATAAATATAATTCGTGACATCTTAGAATCTAAGAAATCGATTTTAATTTTAGGACGACCTGGCGTAGGAAAAACCACAATGGTACGTGAAATTGCGCGTGTTATCGCTAATGAAATGGAAAAACGTGTAATAATTATTGATTCATCTAATGAAATCGCAGGCGATAGTGATGTGCCGCATATCGGAATTGGACGTGCACGAAGAATGCAAGTACAACAAACTGAATTACAACATAAAATTATGATTGAAGCGGTAGAAAATCATATGCCTGAAGTTATTATAATTGACGAAATTGGAACGGAACTCGAAGCATTAGCAGCTCAAACAATAGCTGAACGTGGTGTTCAATTAATTGGAACGGCACATGGAAATTTTTTAGGAAGTTTAATAAAAAACCCAACACTTGCAGATTTAGTTGGTGGAATACAGTCTGTAACACTAAGTGATGAAGAAGCTAGAAGACGTGGAACACAAAAAACTATTTTAGAAAGAAAAAGTTTACCAGCTTTTCAATTGGCAATCGAACTAAATGAATGTAAATCATGGACAATTCATGAAAATGTTGAAAATTCTATTGATAATTTATTACAAGGTCTTGAGCCAAAATTACAGGTTCGTAATTTAAAAAACTATAAAAAAACGAAAATTTCATTAGTTAAATCAAATGCGAATAATTTTTTATTGGTCAATCAAAGAAATATTACACAAAATTGGCATAAAAATTCAAAAAATCAAAAATCGAATTTTAAAGATATTGAAAATCGACAAAAAAATTCTTTAATTAAAACAACTACATCAAAAAAGCGAATCGATAATAACCGTGATAATTTTAAAATATATGCTTATTCAATTTCACTAAATTTAATTAAAAATATATCTAAAATACTAAAATTAGAAATTACCGTGACAAAAAAATTAGAGAACGCTGATATAATAATAGGACTAGAAGCTCATTTAAAACATAACCGAAATATTATAGAATATGCGAACAATCATAATATAAAAATTTATAAGATCCAAAGTAATAGTATTTTCGAAATTAAAAAAATGTTTTTAAAAAGTTTACTCTTTTAGAAATAAATAAAATAGCTATTCAAAAAAAATTTGAATAGCTACGATTAAATTTAACGTTATTCTCTAATGATTAATAAGCAGGAAAATATAAAGCATCAGGATAAAAACGATTCATCTCAATAAGCATTCCCGCTGTAAGTGTCATCCATACGGTTAATAAAACCGGGGCAGTCGATAAATATGTTTTTAAGTAATTCATAAAAATTTTTTGTAATTTATTAATAATAAATTTTACCACCACCCCATTTTTCTGAGATAATTTGTGGTTGTACTAAGATATGTCCAGCAATTGCAAATAAATCTTCTTCAGTTAGAGATCGCATTTTAGGAAAAATATCTGCACTCGCAATACTTGGGTGAACCTCAGCAATAGATTCTAAACCGTCATATGTTGTAGGTTGTTTTAAATAATCAACTAAACCTGCGATACTATTTCTATTAGGTGTTGCTAAGTTTAATGCCTCAGTATCAAGACCAACATTAGGGTTTGTTTTTGTAATACCACCTGTGTGACAAGAACCACATGAAGCATTAAATAGTCGTTTACCACGTTTTACTTGTTCAGGTGTTAAAATTACACCATTACCAGATGCATCTAGAGGAACAGTACGCGTAGCTTCATCTAATTCAATGGCAAACGCGTTAACACTAAAAGAAAACGAAAGTAAAAAAACAAAAATTTTTTTAATAAAATTATTTTTATTCATTATGTATTGTTAAAATTATAAGATAACTAAAAATTTATTTTGGAAACTTAAACGTAATGTAAATAAATCTGTTTAGGTTTACAAACTCGAAGAATAATATAGATTAACTAGCGAGGGGAAATAGTAATATCATCAGGTTCAGCAACAAAATCTCCACTAACAAATTCGCCCCAAGCACTAACAGGCCATAAATAACCGGAAAACATAATATTTAGGGCTAGTGGTACATCAATAATAATTTCCTTTTCAGTTGGATTTTTTGAAGTTGCGACCGTTTGAATGTATTTACGCCCTGACCAACCAATCCAACCTGTAGTATAAAGAAACATAACACCAGGAATCATAAATTCAGCAGCATGTGCCCAGTCGCCATCTGCAACTAAATGCGGCAAACCATCTGCACCGCACAATAAGCCCGATTCACTGTAGCGAGTAAAACGCGTTTTTGTTTGCTCTATTTGCTGTTGTAAAGCTAAAGCAGGTGGAGTTCCTGATTCATATTTTGCTAAACGACCTTCTAATTTTTTAACACTAGCATTAAGTCGTTTTGTAAATGCTGGTGATTTATCACAATCAACTAATGTACCTACATTTGCAAATGAGGCTGTTGGTCCATTAAAAATCATAATAAAAACGATACACAATGAAATAAGTATACGTTTCACTTTATATTCCTTATAAAATTTTTATTTACTAAATGTTTGTTATCAATTAAATGTATTTTATATTATATTTTAGAGTTTATCCAAATTAAATTTTTACATTATTTTTATGCCCGGAACCAGATTCGAACTGGTGACACGAGGATCTTCAGTCCACTGCTCTACCAACTGAGCTATCCAGGCTTTAACAACATAACTATAGCAAAAAAAAATATATATGCAAGTAAAACATTCATTTTTATTAATTTTTTATTAACTTGCCAAAAAAATTATAATTTATTAGTATTTTTTTATAGTTTTATTTTTTGTTTCTAATTTTTTTTATTTTAATTAATCATGTCAGGTAAAAAAATTTTATATAAAGATGATGCACGTCGTGCTTTACTTCAAGGTATGGGTGTTATGGTTGAGGCTGTTTCTGTTACTTTAGGTCCAAAAGGTCGAAATGTTGTTTTAGAAAAAAAATACGGTTCTCCTCAAATCATAAATGACGGTGTAACCATCGCAAAAGAAATTGAATTAAATGATAATATACAAAACACAGGTGTATCCTTAATTCGTCAGGCAGCTGCAAAAACAAATGACGTTGCGGGTGATGGTACTACAACCGCAACAGTTTTAGCTTATGCTATGGTTCATGAAGGTATGAAAAATTTAACTGCGGGGGCAAATCCAATTTCCTTAAAAATAGGAATGGAAAAAGCGCTGCAATTTTTGATCGCAAATATTAACGAATATTCTAGACCTGTCGAAGATTTACGTTCTATTTCGCAAGTAGCTTCAATTTCGGCAGGTAATGATTTAGAAATTGGAAAAATGATTGCAGAAGCCTTAGATAAGGTTGGAAAAGATGGGGTTATCTCTCTTGAAGAAGGAAAATCTACATCAATCGAATTAGAAATTTCTGAAGGTATGCGTTTTGATAAAGGTTTTATTTCACCTTATTTTATAACGAATCCTGAACGAATGGAAGTTATTTTTGAAAATCCATTTATTCTTATTACAGATAAAAAAATAACTTTAGTAAAACAAGATTTAATACCAATTCTTGAGCAAGTTGCTCGAACAAAACGTCCTCTTTTAATTATTGCTGCCGATGTTGAGAAAGAAGCGTTAACTACTTTAATCTTAAATAAATTAAGAAATATCGTTTCGGTTGCCGCTGTTAGAGCTCCAAGTTTTGGACAGCGTCGTAAGCCAATTCTTGAAGATATTGCCATTTTAACGGAAGGTCAAGTTATTACAGAGGAAACAGGATTAAGTTTGGAAAATGTTAAATTAACTCAATTAGGTCAAGCGAGACGTGTTATTATTACAAAAGATGATACAACAATTGTTAATGAAGGAACGGAAAAATTAGTAGCGCAACAATGTGAAAATTTACGAAAACAGATAAAAGTTGCTGATGATTCTTATCAAAAAGAACAATTACAGGATCGAATTGCTAAATTATCTGGTGGAGTAGCCGTTATAAAAGTTGGTGCTGTTACCGAGACAGAAATGAAAGACAAAAAATTACGTTTAGAAGATGCTATTAATGCTACTCGTGCTGCGGTTGAAGAGGGTATCGTTCCAGGTGGCGGTACTATGTTTGCTCATCTTTCTGAAATATTAAAACAATGGGCTAAACTAAATTTACGTGAAGATGAATTAATTGGTGCAATGATTTTAGCTAAAGCTATCACAGCACCGTTAAGAAGAATTGTTCAAAATGCGGGAAAAAATAGTGCTTTAACTCTTGAGAAAATTGAACAAGAGCCGTTTAATATTGGCTATAATGCCGCGACGGATATTTATGGTGATATGTACGACTTAGGTATCGTTGATCCAGCAAAAGTTAGCCGTTCTGCATTACAAAATGCTACTTCGATCGCTGGTATGATTTTAACAACAGAATGTATCGTTGTTAATAATACCAATTAAATTAATTATTTACTATTCGTAGTAAAACATATTGCATTAAATAAATTCCTTTTATATTTAATAAAAAATTATTTTTTATATTTTTTTCGCCTAATTTTTCTGAATAGTTGCAAAATTTTTTAAAAAATTGAAAAAAGCTGTAATATTCTTTTATTATTTTGATAGAGAATTTATTTAATTTCGTTTCATTATTTATTAACTTTAGATAATTATTAATTTCTTTTAACGCCTGTTTAATTTTGTAAATTGATTTTGATGAGTATCTACTAGTTATTTTTTCTTTTTTTAAGAATTTAAATATTAATTCTTTTTCTAAGTTCAGACATGAGCAGGTAATTAGTAATAGTTTAATATCATCGCTATTTTGCATTTCTATATATGTTTTATTAAATTAATTTTTATATTTATCTAATTTAATTCTATATAATTTTTTGGATATAATATATATTATAGTATTATCTGATTAATCCAATTAAATATTTCTCATAATAGTTTTTTTAATATATTTTAAAAATTTCAATTTTTACGTTTATTCTATGGGCAGATAGCTTAAGGGATAAAGCATTAGGTTCCGATTCTAAAGATTAAGGGTTCGATTCTCTTTTTGCCTTTGTAGGTAACTTTTGAAGTAAACAAATTTTTTTGTTAAGTAAGTTTTGGGACTGTATTGGTATCGACATTTAAAAAAATTTAATGAATCAAGTTCGATTTTTTATTAAAAATCTATAAAAATAATTGCTATTAAATTCTTATTTAATAATCAAAAAACATTAGCATTTGCTTAATTTTTTGATATTATAAACTTTAAGCTTTCATTGTTTATAAAAAACTAAGCTGCTTTAATATTAAGATAATTTATTTTCATTTTCACTGTTTTCATAGTTAAGCTTGTATAATAAATTCCTTAATTTTTTTAACTGGACGTGGGTTCAAATCCCACCAGTTCCATTTGCATCTGTGGCCGAGTGGTTTAGGCACCAGACTCATAATCTGTTTAACACTGGTTCAAACCCAGTCAGATGCATTTTGATTACTTTAAATTCTTGATTACTTTGATTTTTTGATGGTATAATTTTCATTATTAATATAATTTACGTTCATGAACGATTTTAAAAAGGGGATTTTATAATATGCAAAAAGTTTTAGGTATTGATTTAGGCACAACAAACTCTGTTGTTGCTGTTATTGAGGGAAGCCAGCCTGTTGTAATACCAAACTCAGATGGACTTCAGATGACACCTTCGGTTGTTGCCTATACTAAAAAAGGTGATTTATTAGTTGGCCAGATTGCGAAACGTCAGGCTGTTATTAATTATGCTAATACTTTTTATTCAGTTAAACGCTTTATTGGAACAAATCCGAAAGAATTAAGTGATGAATTAAAGCAAGTTGCTTATACTCTCGTTGAACAAAATGAGAGTTTCAAAATTAAAAGTACGAATGTTGATAAGCTTTTTACACCAGAAGAAATTTCTTCTCAAGTTTTAAGAAAATTAGCAAGTGACGCAGAAACCTACTTAGGACAGTCTGTAAACCAAGCAGTTGTTACAGTACCTGCTTATTTTAATGATACTCAGCGTCAAGCAACTAAAGATGCTGGAAAAATTGCTGGGCTAGAGGTTTTACGTATCATAAACGAGCCCACAGCCGCTTCTTTAGCTTATGGTTTAGATAAAAAAAATAATGAAAGAATTCTTGTCTTTGATTTAGGTGGCGGTACATTTGATGTTTCGGTTTTGGAAGTTGGTGATGGAATTTTTGAAGTTTTATCAACATCAGGCGATACACGTTTAGGTGGTGATAATTTTGATAAAACAATTGTTGATTTTTTACTTTCTGAGTTTGAAAAAAAAGAAGGTATCTCTTTAAAAGGTGATAATCAAGCTATTCAACGTTTAAGTGAGGCTGCAGAAAAAGCAAAAATTGAATTATCAACTTTGACTGAAACAATAATAAATTTACCTTTTATTACTGTAAATGAGTCAGGACCAAAACATATTGAGTCTAAACTTACTCGTGAAATGTTCGAAAAATTAGCCGAGACGTTAATTAATAATTGTCGTATTCCGGTTGAACAAGCTTTAAAAGATGCACGATTAGATACAACAAAATTGGATGAAGTTGTCTTAGTTGGTGGATCTACACGTATACCAGCGATTCAAGTTTTAGTAAAAACAATTACTGGAAAAGTTCCAAACCAAACTGTAAACCCGGATGAAGTTGTTGCTGTTGGAGCAGCGATTCAAGGTGGAGTTTTATCGGGTGAAGTTAAAGATATTCTTCTTTTAGATGTTACTCCATTATCTTTAGGTGTTGAAACGTTGGGTGGTGTTATGACAAAAATTATTGGGCGAAATACCACTGTTCCGACAAAAAAATCTGAATTTTTCTCCACAGCTCAAGATAACCAAACAAGTGTTCAAATTCACGTTTTACAAGGTGAACGTGAGTTTGCAAATGATAATAAAAGTTTAGGTGATTTTAAATTAGATGGTATTCCTTTAGCGCCTAGAAATGTACCAAAAATTGAAGTGACTTTTGATATAGATGTTAATGGTATTTTAACGGTACGTGCGAAGGATAATAATACAGGTGTAGAAACGTCTATTATTATTGAGGGATCTTCGAAACTTTCAGAGTCTGATATTGACAAAATGATAGCAGATGCTGAAGAATTTGCGAATATGGATAAAAAGCGTCGTGAATTAACACAACTAAAAAATAATGCGGATTCGCTTATTTATGATGCAAATAAAAAATTAGAAAACTTAGAATCAAATGATCAAGATAATCAAAAAGATTTGATTGATGAAATTAAGGATTTAATTAAAGTTATTGAAAATTCTCTTAATTCAGAAGATATTGAAACTATAACGACAAATCTTCAAAATTTACAACAAAAATTAAATTTAATCGTTGATAGCAATACACCGGTTGATACAGCTATAGATTCTTAATTTTCATACTAATCTTAATAAATTAGGTGGGTATTATATCAAAATATCTACCTAATTTATTTTAACAAATATTTTTTTGGGTTGCCTGGGACTCGAACCCAGAACTTATCGGTTAAAAGCCGAGTACTCTACCATTGAGTTAGCAACCCTTTATACTTTTTTATTTTATCATAACTTTTAGTTTTATAAACGTATAAAATTTTTAATTTAACGTTTTTATTAAAAAGAAAAAGTAATGTTTTAATTTTTTTATTCTTGGTTAACAAAATTAATTTAATTATTTTGCGCCGTAGCTAATTTTTTGGGGTATAATAATGGTAAGGATATAAAAATAAAATAATTTTTTAAATTTCCAACAAAATCTATACGATTTTAAGTAAGTTTTATAATGATTTACCCCTTAGGAGGAATTCATGTCTCAATCTGTATCAGAACGTACACGAATTAAAAGCGAGCGTTACGAATCTGGTGTAATCCCATACGCAAAAATGGGTTACTGGGATGCTGCATACACTGTAAAAGCAACTGACGTTCTTGCTCTATTCCGTATTACACCTCAACCAGGTGTAGACCCAGTAGAAGCAACAGCAGCTGTAGCTGGTGAGTCTTCTACTGCAACATGGACTGTTGTATGGACTGACCTTTTAACTGCTTGTGACATCTACCGTGCTAAAGCATACCGTGTAGATCCAGTTCCAAATACACCTGATCAATTCTTTGGCTACATCGCTTACGAATGTGAATTATTCGAAGAAGGCTCATTAGCTAACATTACTGCATCAATTATTGGTAACGTTTTTGGTTTCAAAGCTGTAAAAGCTCTTCGTTTAGAAGATATGCGTATTCCTTATGCATACCTTAAAACATTCCAAGGTCCTGCAACTGGTGTAGTTGTAGAGCGTGAGCGTTTAAACCAATTCGGTCGTCCATTATTAGGTGCAACTGTTAAGCCTAAACTAGGTCTTTCTGGTCGTAACTATGGTCGTGTGGTATATGAAGGTCTTAAAGGTGGTTTAGATTTCCTTAAAGATGACGAGAACATTAACTCTCAACCATTCATGCGTTGGCGTGAGCGTTTCCTTTACGTACAAGAAGGTATTACTCGTGCTTCTGCAGCTACAGGTGAAGTTAAAGGTTCATACATGAACATCACTGGTGGTACTATGGAAGACGTTTATGAGCGTGGTGAATATGCTAAAGAATTAGGTACAGTTATTGTTATGATTGACTTAGTTATGGGTTACACCGCAATCCAATCAGCAGCTTTATGGGCTCGTAAGAATGATATGATTCTTCACCTTCACCGTGCTGGTAACTCTACTTATGCACGTCAGAAAAATCATGGTATTAACTTCCGTGTAATCTGTAAGTGGATGCGTATGGCTGGTGTTGACCATATTCATGCTGGTACTGTAGTAGGTAAGTTAGAAGGTGATCCTTTAATGGTTAAAGGTTTCTACAACACTCTACTTGACGTTAAGACAGATGTAAACTTATCTCAAGGTTTATTCTTTGCTCAAGATTGGGCTTCTCTACGTAAGTGTATGCCAGTAGCTTCTGGTGGTATTCACTGTGGTCAATTACACCAATTAATTAATTACTTAGGTGACGATGTAGTTCTTCAATTTGGTGGTGGTACAATTGGTCACCCAGATGGTATTCAAGCTGGTGCTACAGCTAACCGTGTTGCTCTTGAAGCAATGGTTATGGCACGTAATGAAGGTCGTGATTATTTAGCTGAAGGTCCTGAGATTCTTCAAGCTGCAGCTAAAATGTGTGGTCCTTTACAAACTGCTCTAGATTTATGGAAAGGTATCTCTTTCAACTATACTTCTACAGATACAGCAGATTTTGCAGAAACTCCAACTGCAAACGTATAATATCACTAATATATTAATAATTAAAACAAAGGAGTTTTGAACAGTGAGAATTACTCAAGGTGCTTTTTCATTCTTACCAGATTTAAACGATGCTCAAATTAAAAAACAAGTTGAGTATTGTATTTCTAAAGGTTGGGCAGTAAATATTGAGTGGACAGATGATCCACACCCACGTAACATCTACTGGGAATTATGGGGTTTACCTCTTTTTGACGTAAAAGATCCAGCTGCTGTAATGTATGAAATTCAAGAATGTCGTAAAGCAAATACGACAGGATACATCAAAGTGCAAGCTTTCGATGCTTCTAAAGGTTGCGAAAGTTGTGTACACTCTTTCATCATTCAACGTCCATCATTTGAGCCTGGTTTCTATATGCAACGTACTGAGGTTGAAGGTCGTTTCCAACGTTACACGATTCAATCTTATGCCGTACAATCTAAGCCAGTAGGTGAGCGTTACGCTTAATTAGGTCGAATTTACTAACATTTTTTAGATGTTAGTATTTCATTAAAATTGTATGATTAACCTATTTTTTAGGTTAATCATATGATTTTTAAATTTTTTTGTTCGTATAATTCTCATACATATTTATATGTATCGTCTACTAATCAATACTCGAAATAATAATAAGTTATGATTGATAAAACAGCAAAAATTTCAGTAAAAGAAGAATATGAAAAAACAGAGATCGAAAGTATTCTCACAAATCTTGAAAATGATTTGGTAGGTCTAAAGCCAGTTAAAAAAAGAATTCGTGAAATTGCAGCTCTTTTATTAATTGATCGTTTAAGAAAGAATGTTGGTCTAACTTCATCAAACCCAGGTTTACATATGTCTTTTACTGGTAGTCCTGGAACCGGTAAAACAACTGTTGCTTTAAAAATGGCGGATATTTTATATAAATTAGGTTATATTCGTAAAGGTCATTTATTAACTGTGACACGTGATGACTTAGTTGGGCAATATATTGGACATACTGCACCTAAAACAAAAGAAGTTCTTAAAAAATCTATGGGTGGAGTACTTTTTATTGATGAGGCATATTATCTTTACAAACCAGATAATGAAAGAGATTATGGTTCTGAAGCTATTGAAATTTTATTACAGGTTATGGAAAATCAACGCGATGATCTTGTTGTAATCTTAGCAGGTTATAAAGATCGTATGGATGTTTTCTATGAATCAAATCCAGGTTTAGCCTCACGTATTGCAAACCATGTGCATTTTCCTGACTATAGTCCAGAAGAACTATTAGAAATTGGGAAACAAATGTTAGCTGAACAACAATACCGAATTTTACCAGAAGGTGAAAAAGTTGTCTTAGAATACATTCGTTTACGTAAAGAGCAACCTTTATTTGCAAATGCACGTAGTATGAAAAATGCTCTAGATCGAGCAAGAATGCGTCAGGCTAATCGTATTTTTGAAGCAAATTCTACAACTCCGTTAACAAAATCAGATTTAGTAACTTTAGATGTGACAGATTTCTTACAAAGTCGTGTATTTGAAAATGTAAAATAAAAATTATTTAATATTAAAAAATTAGTAATCTAATATATCCTATAATACATTAGGGTATATTTAAAAACTTAATATCTCGAACAAAAATAATCAAAACTTTACTTATCTTATTGAATAAAAATATGATTACTGATTCTCAAATCTTTTTAGCGTTAGCCGTTGCGATCATACCCTCTTTATTAGCCGTTAGATTAGGTACAGCCTTAAATGATTTTTAAACAATAAAATAATTTAATTTTTTATTTATTAAAATAAAAAATTAAATTATCTTATTTTATGTGTATCTACTAAGATAAAATTTAAAAAAATCTAAATTCTTAAAATAAACTATGAGTACTAAAAAAACAAATCTTCCGATTTTTCCATTTAGCGCAATTATTGGACAAGAAGAAATGAAATTAGCTTTACAACTTAATGTCATTGATCCAAAAATCGGTGGAGTTATGATTATGGGCGATCGTGGTACAGGTAAATCAACTACAATACGTGCTATTGCAGATTTACTACCAAAAATTGATATTGTTAAAGGTGATGCTTTTAATTCTCACCCGACAGATCTTGAATTAATGAGTGCTGATGTTTTAGCACGATATAGAAATAATGAAGAACTAGAAACTGAAGGTATTAAGATACCGATGATTGATCTTCCTCTTGGTGCTACTGAAGATCGTGTTTGTGGAACAATTGACATTGAGAAAGCATTAACTGAAGGTATTAAAGCTTTTGAACCTGGATTATTAGCTAAAGCTAATCGTGGTATTCTGTATGTTGATGAAGTAAATCTATTAGATGATCACTTAGTTGATATCTTGTTAGACTCAGCTGCATCAGGATGGAATACTGTTGAACGAGAAGGTATTTCTATTCGTCATCCAGCTCGTTTTGTTCTAGTTGGTTCTGGTAACCCGGAAGAAGGTGAATTAAGACCGCAACTTTTAGATCGTTTTGGTATGCATGCTGAAATCAGAACTGTAAAGGATCCTGTGTTACGTGTTCGTATTGTTGAGGAAAGAACATCATTTGATTTAAATCCTCAAGAATGGTTAGATAAATATAAGGATGAGCAAGAACAGATTACAAAAAGAATTATTGAGGCTCAAAATTTACTTCCCTCTATCGATATTGATTATGATTTAAGAGTAAAAATTTCAGAAATTTGTAGTATTCTCGATGTTGATGGATTACGTGGTGATATTGTAACAAATCGAGCAGCTAAGGCTTATGCTGCGTATAATGGACGTCAAAAAGTCGAATTAAATGATATAAAAACTATTATTACGCTATGTTTACGACATAGATTACGCAAAGATCCTTTGGAAACAATTGATTCGGGAGATAAAGTATCACAAGTTTTTAATCAAGTTTTTGAGATTGAATAATCTTTTTTAAACTCATTACTTAAAATTAAGTAATGAGTTTATTTTTTAATTAGATAACGTGTAACAGTTTTTTAATCTTCTACTAGTTATATTTCATAATTTTTGTTTGAAAAATGGCTCTGACGAGATTTGAACTTGTGACCTTGGGCTTATGAGTCCCCTGCTCTAACCACTGAGCTACAGAGCCGAAAATTAACTTACACACATCATAAAGTATTTTAATAAGTTTGTCAGTCTTTAATTTCTACAAGTTAGAATATTTTTGTTCAAATTTTATTATTATTTTATAAAAAGGACTATAAGCAACTTTATGTCTATATTATATAAAATTATATAAAATTTTAAAGTTTACTCGATTAAAAAAAAGGTTGTAAATAATATGTTTATTTTTTGGGAAAATATTACACGCTACCCACGATTTTTAATAACAAGTGTTACTGGTTTGATCATTGTATTACTAAACCCGTTACTAAAATTAGCAAAGAAAAGTTTCAAAAGTCAATTATTTGTTTTACTTTTTTTCTTCTTTACCTTAATAACTCTTTGTCTACTATTAAATGCAATGCTTAATCTTTAATTATGTTAACCCTTCGTTAAAATTAAAAAAATATCTGTTTTTGATTTCATGTATAGTTTAGTTACAATATATCTATATATACATATGTGTGTTGCAATTTATTTTGTTTGTTGGTAATTTTTTATATGCCTAACGTACATATATATATATATATATACATATTATTTAATGAATTAGTTTTTTGTTAAAAATAATAATTAATTTATCTTTTTTTATCTTATTCATAAATATTCCTATTGTTTACAATTATGTCAGATTAGTCTCTGTTTTGATACGTTACGTTTTTAAACTATAAAATTATTTACATACATATCAAATACTTAAATGGAAGTTAAATTTTTTTTATTCTTAATTTACCTAATTAGTTTGTTTGATTCTTAAAGCAATTAATATCATTCAAGAAATTACCTCTATTTTAACTTAAATGATATTTTAGTTTATTTTTATGTTACTAAAGGTTGAAAGTTATGGGTAAATATTAGAAATTTTTACTAAAAAATTAATAACGCAGTTTTTATTACATATTTTTAATTATTATTGTCTTTTTAACTCTTATCTTTTTTGTTTTTCTATAAATTAATTGCTATTAAGGTTAAAGTTTTTTATAATATTTCTAATAGTACGATTTTACAGTATAATATAGAGGATTTAAATATGTCACGTTATAGAGGCCCGAAATTAAGAATTATTAGAAGATTAGGTATTTTACCTGGTTTAACGACAAAAACGACTCAAAGAAATTTTCCACCGGGCCAACATGGTCCAAACAAAGCTTCAAAAAAAAGTACAACTTCAGATTATGGAATTCGTTTAGAAGAAAAACAAAAATTACGTTTTAATTATGGTGTTTCAGAAAAACAATTATATCGTTATGTAAAAGAAGCAAGACGTCTTCGTGGTGCTACTGGAACTATTCTTTTACAATTATTAGAGATGAGGTTAGAAAATATTGTTTATCGCTTAGGATTTTCAGAAACAATACCTAGTGCACGCCAATTTGTTACACATGGCCATATTCGAGTTAATGGAAAAAAGGTCAATATTCCTAGTTTCCAGTGTAAACCTAATGATATTATTACCATAAGATCAAATTCACAATCTTTAACAATGGCGAAAAATAGTTTAGAAGCTTCGGGAAATAGATTACCCAGTCATCTTGATTTAGACAAAGATAAATTAAATGGAAAAGTAAATTCTGTAGTTTCTAGAGATGAAGTTAATTTAACAATTAATGATTTATTAATTGTTGAGTTTTATTCGCGCAAATAAAAAAGAACTAAAGTATCTAATTTTTAAGTAAAATTAATTAGTAAAATAACTTTTGTTAGTATTAAAATTTTTTAAAATTTTACGTATTGACTTTTTTTTATCCTTTAGGTTAGTATTAGTCCTGTAGGAATTAGGAAACTTAAACTTCTTAAATTTAATATAAACATTCTGGAAATTTTTAGAGAGTTTGATCCTGGCTCAGGATGAACGCTGGCGGTATGCCTTACACATGCAAGTTGTACGGAAACTTTTAAAGTTTTAGTAGCGGACGGGTGAGTAACGCGTGAGAATTTACCTCTAGGAGGGGAACAACACTTAGAAATGAGTGCTAATGCCCCATATGCTATTTAGTGAAAAGGATAACATCCGCCTGGAGAAAAGCTCGCGTCTGATTAGCTAGTTGGTGGGGTAATAGCCTACCAAGGCGACGATCAGTAGCTGGTTTGAGAGGATGATCAGC
>ERZ807291.5723-NODE-5723-length-15424-cov-8.320450_pt1 | contig 15424 bp, 14 predicted proteins | sample MGYA00521257_ERZ807291 | MGnify/ENA primary metagenome ERZ807291 (study PRJEB31413, sample SAMN03169783) | marine metagenome | biome: Marine; feature: Water; material: Subsurface seawater | place: North Sea | collected 2011-04-28 | depth 1 m m ...
TCTTGCAAATGGGATATCAGGCTAGTCTTATCCATGCTGAGGCGCGCTGACAGCTTGTCTTCGTTGATATTGGGGTTGTTGAGTAACTTAAACTCCATGAGATGACTCACAAAAAGGTTAAGTTTAAAAACCAGCTCTAGTTCCTCAGTTCCTGATCTTTTTCTTTCAAAGAAATACATCATGCCCTTACCCTTGGCAGGAAACTTCTTAAGCATTTCAAAAAGGTCATTAAACAAGTCAATCTGCTCAGTAACATAATTTTTTTGCTGTTGGACTTTTTCTTTAGCCTGCCTCCGCTGTAATTGAGCCTCCTTCTTTTTGATCTCTTCCTTAAGCCTTAAATTCTCTGCGAGTAACTCTTTTTCGTTCATGGGTTAAAAATAACTCTGCGTTCACAATTGGTAAAATGTTAAATGTGAATGAAACTTTACTTTTTGCAGGTAAATTGCGGACTTTCTCTTTCTGGAATTGAAATAAACGCCACTCTCAACTATTACAATTCCTATGATGATGAGACAGGTAACACTTTGGTAACAATAAAAGCTTAAATTTAGAAATAGCTGTAATTTTTTTTTAATCAAGTTAATCTATGCCCTTAAAATGCAGGTCTTTATTAATTTCAGTTGCGGACTTAAAATCCGCTGCCAGCAATGGCGTGAGGGTTCAAGTCCCTCCCCGGGCACTCTTATTTAAGCTTAATGAAGTTGCTTTCATTAAATTTCAAATTAAGCGGGGTATATGATTTTCATTTTTCACTTTTTGGTGCTCACATTTGTTTTGCTGCTTTCATGCAGTGAAGAAAATAAACTTCCAGATAAAGAAACTTCTTCAAAGCCAGTTGACACGAAAGGACTGCAGGTAGATGTTTCTCCGGGTGTGTCATCTCCCTCCATCATTATGGAGAGTTCCACAGCTAACCCGCAAGTTTCCTCGGAGGAAAAGATAGGAGAGGCTGAAGGGCCTTTAGAGCCAGCGAGTGGTCTGGCATCTGCATCTAAGCACGGAGGGAAAGAAGCCAGAGGCTCTCCAGAGTTACGAGCCCCTTCCTTACGGGGTAGAGATGAGGCAACGAATAGTCGGGAAGAAAAAAATATGGACATCTCAAGGTTTGATCTACGAGAAGAGGAAGTCGTGCCATTGGGTTTAGGGGAACCTTTCTTTTTACCCGAAGCTCCCTTTGCCAAAAAAGCTTTTAGTGGGATAAAAAAAGAAACTTTTGAGGATGGATCTTTGAAACGGGAAAGCCATTACCTTGAGGGTAAAAAGCACGGTCCCTATACCGTGTGGTATGAAAGCGGAGGGATGCAAAAGAAAGGTTGGATGAAGAAAGATAAGTGGCATGGCACATACCAGGAATGGTGGAGCGAGGGTGAACTCAAGGTAAAGGGCGCTTACTTTGAGGGTATGCAGAATGGTGCCTGGAGGTTTTTTGATACAGATGGCAATGCTCTGCCTACTCTATACTTTGACATGGGGCAGGAGGTAACCAGGGATCTAAAAAAATTAAGGCCCGACTAGAGAGCCAATACCATCCTGGAAACGGGTAATTTTTTGAATGCTTCCATTATCGTCATATTGATAAACCGTTCCATTCCCGTCCTTTAGGTTTGTTTTTTTACAAGGTTGACCATCGGGTGTCCAAACCAAGGCAGAAACCGCCAACCCGACCTCACTGAGTGATTCCGAGGCTTGAACTCCCGACTGGTAGAAATCTACCCACTTCCCGTCCATCTCTCCTTTCTTTGTCTGTCCAAGTGCTTTGAGTTGGCCATTGGGGTGCCAGGACTGGAAGTGCCCAGAGTAGTAATCGTTGTGCCAGTTTATTTGAGATTCAAGTTGACCGTTGGTGTGCCATGAAAGCCAGGTGCCTTCTTTTTGCCCATCTTCTAGATATCCAAGTCTTTTAATAACTGAAGCAGTGTATTCCTCCTTCACCCAGCCTGTGTAAGGGTCATCGGTCTGGTCTACATATAACTGGATCATACCATACATTAATTTACGATCGAGACTGCTTAGAGAGATTGCCCCCGCTTTTGCCTCCTCCAAAACCTCTTGGTTGGTGATATCTGGAATACCGCAGTGAGTGAGGAGTATACACACCGCTGGAATGGTCAGCCATGTCGGTGGTTTTATGGAGCAGATGAAAAATTTATTCATTCATGTCCTAAGATAGCAAAGGTAATCTCATTGCCCAAGTTTAGAAAAATCTATATAAGAATTTCGAATGATTTTTATCAAGGAAGTGAATTTAGCCTTTGGGCATAAGAAAATTTTTAATCATATTTCCGAAACAATTGGGGCCCGTGATCGTATTGCTTTGGTTGGTTCCAATGGTTCTGGAAAGACAACATTGCTGAGGATGTTAATGGGGGAAGTGGAACCGGATGAAGGGGAAATCCAAAAACCCGATTATGCCACGGTTGGTTATTTGCCTCAGGACGGAATATCGGTTGAGGGTCATAGCCTCCGGGAGGAAGCATTATCTGCATTTGCTGGAGCTGTTGATTTAAAACAAACTTTGGATGAGGCTGAGACCCGTCTTGGGGAAATGGACCCAGACACCGAGGAGTTTTATGACTTAATTGACCAAATGGGAGCCTGGGAGGAACAACTGGCTTCTTTTGAACCGGAAAAAATGAATGCCCGGATTGAGAAGATCATGATGGGGATGGGCTTTTCCGTTGCCGATATGGATCGGCAGGTGGATGAATTTTCAGGAGGGTGGCAGATGCGGATTGCCCTGGGTAAATTGCTCCTGCAAAGTCCGTCCTTGTTAATTCTGGATGAGCCGACGAATCATTTGGATATTATTTCTCAACACTGGTTGGAACATTATCTTCGTAACTACCAGGGTGCGATTTTGCTGATCTCCCACGATCGTGCCTTTCTGGAGTCGGTTACGGAAAGAACCATCGAGTTAAAATTAGGCACCCTCAACAGTTATAAGGGTAATTATACCTTTTATTTAAAAGAGAGTGCAGCCAGGCTTGAACGCCAGAGAAAAGCTTCGGTTAACCAAAAAAAGGAAATTCAAAAGGAGAAAGAATTTATCAATCGGTTTCGCTCCAACATTAAAAAAGCGGCCATGGTGCAAAGCCGGATCAAGGCTTTGGAGAAAATGGAAATTATTAAACCTGAGGCGGAAGAAAAGAAGATTTATTTTCGCTTTCCACCTTCTCCCCCAGCGAGTCATAAGGTGGTGGAGCTCGAAGGTTTGGAAAAGTCCTACGACGATTTGCGTGTCTTTGACGGGTTGGATTTACGGATTGAAAAGGGTGACCGTATCGCGGTGGTTGGGGTAAACGGTGCCGGTAAATCAACATTGGTCCGTATCCTGGCAGGCGTGGAACCTTTCCAGGCGGGCAAACGGGATGTGGGGGTTAATACAGTAATCGGCTATTTTGCCCAACACCAGGCAGAGGAGCTAAACCCTGGAAATGAGGTGCTGGCCGAGGTGGAATCTTCCTTGCATGATAATCCGGATGCCAACCCACGCGCTGCCTTGGGTGCTTTGTTGTTTAGTGGGAATGATGTGTTTAAAAAGACTTCTGTCTTATCCGGAGGGGAAAGAAACCGGGTGGCTCTGGCTAAGTTGCTCATGAAACCCTGCAACTTTCTGATCATGGACGAGCCGACCAATCACCTTGATATCAGGAGTAAGGAAGTCCTGCAGGAGGCATTAAATTTATTTGACGGGACTGCTATCATTGTAAGTCACGACCGGTCTTTTTTGGACAAAGTGGTAACCAAAGTACTGGAAGTTTCTCCAAGCAAAACCCGGATGTTAACCTGCAATGTTTCGGAGTATATGGAGCGGTTGAGCACCGAGCAGAGTGGCTAAGTTTCTGTTACTTGTAGGGGGTGTGTCGCTTCGGCTTGCTTTAACCGTGACTGGTCAGGCTTTTTAAAAGTGCAAATCCGCCAACCAGGAGGATGGCAAAAACAAAGGCCAGAAGGTTGAAGTGTTTATCAATTTTTTCCTTCATCGGTTCTCCAAATTTAGCAATCAGGATGGCCACCAGAAAAAATCGAGCTGAGCGGCTCACTGCAGAGGCCAGAATAAAGGGGAGAAGGCTCATGCTCAAAACTCCACTGGCAATGGTAAATACTTTGTACGGTATGGGAGAGAACCCGGCGAGAAAGACCAGAGGCCAGCCCCATTCCGCATACCAGTCGGTAATTCGTTCAAATTTGGCTTCGGTAAAGCCAGGGACATACTGGAAAAAGTAGGTTTGTAAACTGTCCCATCCCACTGCACCAATCCCATACCCAGCGAGTCCACCAAGTACCGAGGCAATGGAGCAAATTAAGGCAAAGCGAAGGGCTTTCTTGAGAGCACCCAGACAAAGGGGGATAAGGAGGACATCGGGAGGAATAGGGAAGAAACTGGCCTCGGCAAAGGATATCCCTGCCAGCCAAGTCGTGGCGGATTTTCTCTCGGCGAGGGAGAGAGTCCAGTGATAAATTTTACGCAATGGGTTCTTGGTGGTTTTGTCCATAATGAGAGTCGTTTACAGATTGTAAACCGATGGTTTTAAAGTAGCAACATAGGGTAAATGCCGGTACTGACCGGCGTAGTCGAGCCCGTACCCTACAACAAACTCATCCGGGATGGCGAAACCAAACCAGTCCGCCCTATAATTATTCTGCCTTCGGTCTGGTTTGTCCAAGAAAACACATGTGCGAACCGATGCCGGTTTCTGAGACAAGACTTCCTTGCTTACCCGTTCCATGGTATGACCGGTGTCGAGGATGTCATCCACGAGAAGCACATGCTTGCCCTGCACATCTGATTTTAGGGAGCTGAGGATACGGGGTGCTGTTTCGGGATCCACGGAGTCCCCATAACTGGAGACCCGTATACAGTCTAGTCTTAACCGGATCGACAAGTTTCGAATAAGGTCAGCGGTGAAGACAATGGCCCCATCAAGAAGGGTGACAAGCAGTATTTCTTTACCTTGGTAGAAGAGGTCAATCTCCTTGCCGAGAATGGAAACTCTTTCCTTGATATCCTCTTTAGAGTGTAAGATTTTTTGAAGGTCGTTTTTCAAGAAAAATGGGCTACAAGTTCATCGATACTTGACTGGGCAGAGTTTGCATATCCACCCCCAAATAAATTAAAATGATTCAATTCATGGTATAAATTATATAATGATTTCCTCATGCTGAATCCTGGGGCGAGCGGGTACACATCATGGTAAGCCTTGTAAAAAGCAGGAGAAAATCCACCAAACATGTAAGTGAAGGCAATGTCAGCCTCCCGGTCACCGTAGTAACTGGCTGGATCAAAGATGAAGGGCTTACCGGATGAGTCAAAAGAGGCATTACCTCCCCAAAGATCCCCATGTAATAAGGATGGGTGGGGAGAGTAATCCTGAAAGAAAAAGGAAATTCCATCCAGAAGTTCATCCACTTTATCAAATCTTTTATTTTTCTTTTTGGCTAAGTTGAACTGGTGTTCTAAGCGGAAGGCTCGATAAAATTCTACCCAATTTTCCCTTTCGGGGTTGGGTTGTGGGGTTGCCCCAATACAGTTGTCCACTGTCCATCCAAAGGAACTTTGCTCAATCATGTGAAGCTTGGCGAGATTGTGACCCAATTGAGCCGAGCCTGAATCGGATGAACTTCCTTCCTTAATGAATTCAAGAACCAAAAAGGATGAGCTTGGGGTTTGACCATATGTGATGACCTCTGGAACACGAATGGTTTGAGTTTTTTTTATTTCAACCAGGGCCTGTGCTTCTGCATGGAAAAACGGTGCAAAATGTAAATCATTTTCCTTAATGAAGTAGTCGCGACCATCCGCAGACTGAATCCTGGAAGTTTGGTTGATACAGCCTCCACTTACAGATTTCTGCTTTTGGGGAATAAAGGGTACCTGCGTTTTATCGGAAATTGCGTCTGCAATGCTGGAGTACTCTTGGCCTCGGTTCACCTCGTTTTGTAATTTTTTAGAGCTTGCTTTCCAAATCATCCAAAAGACGAACGCATCCGTCCTCAAGGAGATCGAGTACTTTTTCAAATCCCTGGGCTCCTCCATAGTATGGATCCGGGACTTCGGTGTCTGGGCCGGAGACAAAATCGCAAAAGGGTTTAATTTTATCCTTCGCCTTCTGGTCTGGTGCCAAATGGGAGAGTTCCGAAAAATTAAAGTGATCCATGGTGATGAGCATATCAGCCCTGGCAAAGTCTTCACTGGATACCATGCGGGCAGTCCCTCCAGTCTCAATGCTACGCTCTTTGGCAGCTCTTTGCATTCTGGAATCCGGTGGATTTCCCTGGTGCTGGGAAATGGTGCCAGCTGAATCACAGGTAATCTGCTCTTGCAGATTCCGGTCCATTACTAATTTTCTAAAGGTTGCTTCTGCGGCAGGAGACCGACAAATGTTGCCCCAACATATGAAAACGATATGCATAATACCTGAAACCCATGGCAAGGAATGACAATGTATTCAAGGAGTAAAAAAGAAAATCTAGTTTTTGTAAACCAAGAGGCCCAGATCGATGAGTAAAAAAATAACCATCCTGGGCTGTGGATATTTGGGGAAGAAACTTGCATCTTCATGTCTCGAGTTAGGCTGGGAGGTTTCGGCTTTCACTCGAAATGAAGCCACAGCCTCCGAACTCACCTGCCTGGGTGTCCATCATGTGGTGACCGGGAAATTAGAAGAAAGGGGCTGGCACAATCAAATAGATGGGGAACAGGATTATATTGTCAATTGTGTGGGTGCTTCATCTCCCACCTTAGATGGATACCAGCAATCTTACTTGCAGGGAATGAAATCGGTCAGGGCTTGGCTTAGTTCGCAGCAAGATTTCACTTTTATTTTTACAAGCAGCACCTCGGTTTATCCACAGTGTGATGGAGAAGTGGTTGATGAAAAGTCGAGCCATGAAAAGGTTTCTGCCCGTGGGCAGATTTTACTGGATGCGGAAGATGTTTGTATGAGCCAAAACACTGAGAGTAAAAAGTGTTTTGTTCTTCGGTTAGCTGGTTTGTACGGGCCCGGCCGGCATTTGTTGATCGATAAAGTCAAGGCAGGAGAAGCCTTGAAGGGAAGGGGGGATCGTACCTTAAACCTGTGTCACCGCGATGATGCGGTTACCGCAATCCTTGCGGTTTTAAAGAAAAGTCCAACCTTAGCCCGTGGTAAAATCTTTAATGTTTCTGACAACGAATGGGCAGAGAGAAGGGAAATCGTGAAATGGATTGCCCATCACCTTGAGTTGGATGTTCCAGGCTTTGATAAGCTTGAAAGGGAGGGCACTCCGAACCGGAAAGTCTCCAGCCAACTAATTCGAAACGAAATCGGGTGGTGGCCGGTCTACGATTCATTTAAAAAAGCATACCAAGAAATGCTTGCAAGCTAGGCATTCAACCCCTTCAATAAGAGGTATGGTAGGCGTAGGAAAATTACTCAAACAAGCTCAGAAAATGCAAAAGAAGATGGAAGAAGCCCAGGCTCTTCTATCAGAGGAAATTATTGAAGTCAGCGGTGGTGGTGGTGCTGTGACTGTAAAGGTTTCCGGTCAGGGTGAATTTAAAGATCTTACACTTGATCCCGAGTTTTTGAAAGAGGATGCCGAATTTGTGTCGGAGGCAATATTACAAGCGGTTGTTGATGCGTCCGAACAGGCCAAGAAAAAGAATGACGAAGCCATGAGTGGTCTCACGGGGGGTATGCAAATGCCCGGCTTATTTTAAATTTCAGGAACATTGATATCCTCCTATGATGACCTTGTCCAAGGACTGAAGTCCTTGCCTGGATTAGGCTTTCGCTCTGCTGAGAAAATTGCCCTGTATTTGCTGGTCGAGAAACCTGCGAAAGCCACGGCTCTTGCCAAGGCGATAGAAAAGGCTTCTGCTTCCTTAGGGCCTTGCACCGTTTGTGGTAATTTGACCGAGTCCAGTGAATGCTCTATCTGCTTATCCGAAGATCGAGAGAAATCCACGATTTGCATTGTGGAGTCGGTTACAGATTTGTACGCGATGGAAAGATCTGGAGTATTTCGGGGGAAATATCATGTCTTGCAGGGAAAACTTTCTCCCATCCGAGGAATCGGTCCAGAGCAATTAAATTTATCCACCCTGCCTCAGCGCTTACAGGAAGAGCAAACAGAAGAAGTGATTTTAGCCTTAGGCAATGACATGGAGGGAGAAGCCACCTGCCATTACTTGAAGGAAGAAATCATAGGGGATCAGAATATTCAGGTAAGCCGTATTGGTTTTGGCTTACCAAGTGGAGCTGGAATTACCTATGCGGATGAGACCACATTGAAGAATGCATTGGAGGGCCGGAAGCCTGTCTCTTTGGATCATTAAAAGATAGAATCCTCTAAGCTTATCGGTTCATTGGGATTGAAGGAGCTCCAGCTATCATTCCTGTAACGATATATTTGGGCTCCACCGGTAGCTTCAAATGAAAAGAAAATCCAGTTATTGTCATCTTTGGACCAAGCAAAGTTTTCTAGGAATTCAGTGGGTGAAAGCCATAGCCAGTCAAGTCTTGGAGACCACGCCCATAAACTCGCGTCATCATTGGGAATCATGTAGAGCCAGCCAAGATCCACATGATAAGACCAATCGGTGCCAGTGGTGTAAAAATACCCCAACCAATTTGAGCCATACCACTCATCACCCAATGGTTCCACTCCCTCGATTTCAGTAATTACAAGTTTTTCGAAATTGGCGGTAATTTCAGCATCAGATTCAATTACAAGGTTCATGCTTTTATCGGCACTCACGGCGTTTCCGGTTTGTGACCAATAGACGAATTGGTAACCATTAAAAGGGGCTGCTGATAGGGATACAGTCGTACCGTGAGGATAGATTCCTTCTCCTGAAACGGTACCTCCCTGAATATTTTGAGAAACTGTAACCATATATTCCTGGATAGAGAATGCAGCGGTTAAGTTTAAGTCTTGGGTAACCTCTAGGGAAAAAGAATCCAATAGGGGATTGGGTAGGTCGGCTCCACTCCAACCTGTAAAGCGATATCCATTGTCCGGGGTTGCGGATATAGCAATGGTCGATCCGTGTGTGTACTGCCCTGTTCCCTCACCTGTACCCCCATTATTGGAGGTAATATTTATCTGATAAGTAAGAGCCTGGAAGTGAGCCGTAATATTTTGATCATTGGCAATAAGGGCTGTGGTTAAAGAAGAGTTTGTATCCAAAATATTTTGCCCCTCCCAGTAAGAAAATTCATACCCATCCAATGGGGTGGCGGATAGGTTTACCACTTCGCCTACCGGGTAAGCCCCAGAACCTGAAGTTGTACCTGCATTGTTAGGGGAGGAAGTTACAAGTAAAGATTTTTGTTCGGGTGGTTTTTCCACAAAAACTGCCTCAATTTCTTGGTTTTGGTTCATTAGGATGGTAGTGGAAGAAGCATTCAGGTCTTCTAAGTTTTCTCCAACCCAATGTGAGAATATGTAATTATTTTCAGGAATCGCGTTAACAGTTACGGTGGTACCATAAGAATATTGGCCCGCTCCTGTTATGGAGCCCCCTAATGGAGAACTTGCAGATAAAGTGTATTCATTAATCTGGAAAAGGGCACTCAGCGAGGTGTTTTGGTTGATTGTAACACTAGTTTGCAAGGCATTTTCATCTGCCACAGTTGCTCCGTACCAGCTATCGAAAGAATAACCCGTATGGGGAGTTGCCTCAATTTCTGCAACACTACCATAAAGATAGGTGCCGGCACCGCTGACCGTACCTCCAGTGCCAGCAGATAGGGACAGGGTGTAGGAGTTGGGTTCAAATAGAGCAGAGACTGAAGTGTTCGCGGTTATACTTACGGTAGTGGATGATGCATTGGTATCGGTCACCCCGCTCCCAGTCCACCCAGCAAAAGAATAACCCGTTGCTGGAGTTGCACTGATATTTACGAGATCCCCATGGCTGTAAGTACCGCTACCGGTGGTGGTGCCATCACCTGCCGAAGCAACGGATAGGGTGTATGAATTTAAGATGAAATTTACATTTAAGGAAAGGTTGGAATCAATACTGACGGTTAAGGGGTTTTGGGAACTATTGATATCTCCAGACCAGGAAAGAAAAGAATAGCCGCTTGAGGTGGCAGTGGCAGTGAGGGTCGCATTATCCCCGAATTGATAATTTCCTGCCCCGCTTACCTCACCAGCGTTGCTGGGTACCACTGTCGCAGAGATCGAATATGTGAGTGGAGTGAAAGAAGGGGTGACGGTACGGTTTTCGCTCATAGATACAGTGGTTGTCGCCGCATTCACATTTTCAATACCTTGCCCCGACCATCCACTGAAGTAATAGCCTGGACTGGGCGTCGCCTCTATAGTTGCGTTTGCACCATGATTAAAAGTGCCACTGCTGCTCGCCGAACCTCCGGCAGCGGAATTTACAGTCAGTTGATATTGGTTGAGGACAAAATTTGCTGTTACTGAGGTATTTGAATTAATAACGATACTAAGTGGGTTACTGTTTCCTGATGCCCCTTGGGTCCAGCCATCAAAGGTATATCCATCCAAAATATTATCCAGAGAGATTGTAGCGGTTGACCCTTCGTTGTAGATACCCGCTCCCTGAGCAGTGGCTACGCCAGAAGGGGAGATAGAAATATCAAGTTGGTAGGAAGGCCAGGCACCATCCCTCTGGGAGGAGCGCTGAAACATGGGCCAGTCCGATGTAGCGGGGCCGGCTCCAATATTCATCGAATAAAGCCTTTGGTCGTAGCATCCGTAATATAATGAACCGCTTTCACTCAAAGCCAGGGATGAATCCACAATACCTTCGATCTCAAATGGGCAATTGGTATCATTGGTATCCCAAGCCTTGGTACCGTTGGCGTCAAAAGCAAACAGGTGGTTCTGACCTCCACCCGTGTAGCCAATCACATAAGTCCGGCCATTTTCATCGACTACAGGACTGCTGTAAAATACATCCCCTATGAATGCATCCCAGTTCAGTCCCCCCGAAAGAGTTGAGAGTGATCGCATGTAGCCATCCCTAGACACAAAGATCACTCCTTCATTTAATCCTAATACAGGGGAAGCATCCACGCGGTCTCCGGTCAAAAATTTCCAATTAAGTGAGGCATTGGTTTCATTATCAGATATTGAATAGCAGTAGCCATTTCCCGAGCCGAAATATATATTTCCTGACAGATCAAGTGCGGCGGATGAAAGAATTGAATTGTTACTGTCTGCTACATTGTCAACTTGGTAAGTCCATTTACTGGAACCGTCGGAATTGAGGGCATGAAAGCTTCCATTCTCATCACCAAAATAAATTGTGCCATCCTGACCTAGTGCAGCAGAAGCGGTAATCGGTTGACCTACAAAATATTCCCATGCGACCGAACCATTACTTTCAAAAGCATAAAAGATTGAATCCTTCGAACCTACATAGATTTTTCCATCTGCCCCAATTGCTGGGCTTGCGATCACATTGCTATTGGTTTCGTATTCCCATATTTTTGTGCCACTCCCTGGATCTATCGCGTACACTTTATTGTCCCAGGAGCCAACATAGATGACTCCATCTGGCCCAACGGCTGGAGTTGAATCGACCCAGTTTCCCGTCGTGAAACTCCACTTTGTGGTACCATCAGCATTTATGGCATAAAGATTATTATCATTGGAACCCACATAAATGGTTCCATCCGAAGCAAGGGCAGGAGATGAAAAAATGACTCCATTTGTCGAGGCATTCCAGTCCATAGATGCATATGGAAATGAATCGGCCGAGAGGCTTTTCGAAAGAGTATAAACATAATCTCCGTCGTTTCCACTATTTCCACCAGTTGCCAATCCGGAGGCGTAAAAAGTCACGGTCCCCTCATCGGTTGAAGGAGCAGTCCATTCGAAATTCCATGTCCCAGTCAGGGAAGGGCCTCGATGTTCTGCTGAATCACTCTCGATTCCCATGTCATTGGAAACTGCAGTTAACTGTCCTACCAGATTACCGTTAATCTTGGGGGACAGCTGGAAGCCGTAACCTCTCGAGTTGGTTCCAGAAACTGTGAGAGCAAGGTTGTAAGTCTGTCCGGGAACATAACTTGAGGGAAGTCCGCCAAGGCTGATTCCTCCATCTCCGGAATTGACAGAGTTTCCTGTATGACAAAAAGTGCAGTTTAAGGATTCTCCATGGTACCCACTTGGAGGATTACTGGAATTGGCCTTCAGACTATTTCCAAGAGCAAATAGTAAAGATATTAAAAGAAAGAATATCACACTGTTTTTTAGCAAAATTTAATCAAATAATACAATTTACCTTAAAGTTCTGTAATGACTTTTTTTAAATCACCTCCAAGGGCGGAGAATTTTGAAAAAAAGCACGAGACATTTTGAAATTATTTGTAGTCTATGACCTAGGGTCAAATGAAATTGTAAATGTAGAACCACTAATGTCACTTTTTTCTAATTTCAATTCTGCGTCCATGCATTGAGACAGTTGTTGCGCAATCGCTAGCCCTAGCCCTGTGCCTCCTTTTTTTCGGCTTTTTGTGGGGTCAAAAAGGAATGGTCTTTCCGCAGGAGGAATTCCGCCACTTGAGTCTGAAACAATAATTATAACTTTACTTCCTGAGTTTTCAGCTCTTAATTTAATTAGACTTTGATCATTTGATTCGAGTGCATTTTCAATTAAGGTTGAAACAATTGGAGTCAAAAGAGCGGTGCGGAGGTTATCCATTTTCAAATTTAGTCCGGCACTATCTGTAACGATAATTTGACCCTTTGGGAAATTGTCCAGAGCCCGGGTTACAATAGATTTTAGTATATCCCGTAGGCTAACTTGATAATATTTTTTTTGTTCCTCGATTTCTTTCAGTGAGTTTAAGGACTGAGAGACTAATTCTTTGATTTGAACTTGAATGGAATGAAGTTCTTTCGGATCAATATTCTGCTTCATTTCAGCTTCTCGAGTAATAATTTGTAAACGAGTGAGAGGAGTTTTTAGCGAATGCATCAAATGACCTGCCAAAGCACCAAGACTGATACTTTTGTAGGCTTGGGCTAGTTTTTGATTGGTTCGCTGAAGCAGTTGATTCTTTATTTCCAATTGAATCTCTCGGTTTTGAATGCGTCGATTTAATAATCTGAAGATTAAGAATAAAAGAATACTCCCCGTTCCAATAATCAACATTCCTTGCTGCATTACCTGTAGATCTATGGCATTCCATTCACTGAGAATAATATCTTCTCCGATTTGGATTTCAAGAATACAGGGTTTTTCAAGAAATTTGATTTTAAAATATAATGAGAACTCATTGCCCCTGGTGTAATTGAACATGAGATTGGTGCGCATTACTTTTGAAATAAACTCGCGATTTTTACTGTCTACACGCGTTCCAGTTACTAGAACTAGGGGACTTCCATCTGATTCGTATGCATATACCTGGGATACTTTTGGGAAAGTCAGAACATCCAGGACTAATTGTTCTATAAGTTCTTGCCGAGAAGATGTGATTTCAGGAAAGCCCAACTCTAAAAGCGTTAAGTCTCTTTCAAGCAAACGGAATTCAATTTCTTCTGAAAGAGAAGCTAGTTCCGAATTCAAGATGCCGTGCTCCGATGCAATGATTTGGCGATGAAATTCTTTTCTGAAATGCAGTGAAAAAACCAAAGTGAGAAACAAAAGCAAGGCAATGCATAGCCAGAAACCGAACCATTCTTTTTTCTTAAACATCAATTTACAGATCCCAAGCTATTCCTATAGACCAAAAGTTTGCATGATATTCATAATCTCGAACATTGGAAAAGTCTTCCTCGCGCGACCATTTGAAATATGCATCGATCTGTTCATTAACAGCACGAGTGCAAGTGGTTCCAAGGAGCATGCTTTGCCGCTCGAATCTAGAGCCTGTACTGATCATGCGCTCATCATATACTGTTTCAGTTGCTCCGATGTTCAGGTCAATCTTATATTTCGAAAATTCGAATTCTTGTTCTAAACTAAATGCAATTTTCTTAAAATCATAGTAACCGCCTGCATTGTCTTTCAAGGCTGTCCATTGAATTTTAGCATTTGAGCTATTGAAGAGGGGGAGCTCGAAGTCCTTCTTCAGCTTTAAGGATAAGCCCATCCTCTTCGTGTGTAAGGATTCTGTTGATAGAAGGCTACCGTCTCCGTTGCGTTTGGGGCGTTCCTTATATTTTTTTTCTGTAAATTCACTCTCAAGTTTCCAGTCTAAATAATCGGTTGAACCATCGAGTGATAGACTTATCCCAGTATCACTATTGTCATCTGTAATGACTTTAAAGTCCTCAAGCCCTTTCGCTAATTGAATGGTAATTTTAAGTTGTTCGCTGAACTTTTTCGAAAGATAGGGAATGAATTCTGATTTGTTAGAGCGTACATTCATGGAGTTGGGTAGGCCTAACTCAGAAAAGTCAAAACCTTGGTCATAGTAAACTTGCCTTAGGCGAAATCCATAAGATTGAGCGGAGCCATCGGGGGTATAGGCATGTTCAAATTGTCCAAGTATGATTGTGGAAGTTTTATGTTCGGGCAATGCATCAAAAGCTTTACCCTCACCAAATAAATATAGGTAGGTGAAATATTCGGAATCTCCTTCTCTTAAAAAAAATGCTTCCAGCGAACTTTCTACATAGGCCGCTTCCTGATGAATAAATGGGCCGTATAATGGATTATCAGAGTATCCTGCCCCAGTCTCTCCTGAATAAGATGAAATCCAATGGGCTTTTCGAGTCTTGTTTTCATTCAGGTTATCCGAGGAATTGTCTCCAAACAACATCTTACGAAGTTCTTCATCTGAGAAAGAGTTGTTTTGATCGTCCGCCCAAAGTACTGAGGTGAAAAAAAATGAAAAGATCAGAATACAGTGACCTAAAAGGAACTTTGACATTTGGCTTATCTTCAGTCCCAAAGGAGTAAAGCAGGATGACCGCTGGCCATCCTGCTTTTTAAACTTTTTGTGTAATTTGTTGGCAGAAATTCCTTAAAGGTCAGATGTGCGAGTGGCTTCGGTCTCAACCAAAGCTCTGATGTCTTCTTTCACTGCTTTTGCTTGGGTTTTAATCTCTTCGTGCTTTTCTTTATTTTGCTCTTTAAATGCAGTAATCATCTCTTCGCGTTCTTCTTTGGATGCCTCTTTGAGATTCTGGTGCAATGCTTTTTGTGCCTCGTGCATTTCCTTACGTTTGGCATGGAGAGCTTCAACTTTAGCTTTCAATTCTTCTGTCAGTTCCGGTCTCTCCGGTTTTTCAGGACGATTGGCCTCCAGGTTTTCACGGATGGCAGCATGGGCTTCTTTAATTTCATCAAACCTTTCTTTGTTACTTTCCTTGAAAGCTTCAACCGCTGTTTTAATCTCTTCGCGTGAGGCTTCTTTTCCAAGTTTTTCCACTTCTGCCTTGATCTCACCATGTAGGGATTTTTCAAGTTCTTTAACCGCAGCAATTTTCTCTTTAACTTCGTCTG
>ERZ807291.5724-NODE-5724-length-15419-cov-5.067821_pt1 | contig 15419 bp, 16 predicted proteins | sample MGYA00521257_ERZ807291 | MGnify/ENA primary metagenome ERZ807291 (study PRJEB31413, sample SAMN03169783) | marine metagenome | biome: Marine; feature: Water; material: Subsurface seawater | place: North Sea | collected 2011-04-28 | depth 1 m m ...
GCTCCCCTTTAATTTCCCAATGAGGAATCCGTTTTCCTCATTATAAAAAGTAATCCGTTCAAGGACGCCCTCAAGAAGAAGGCTTTTCTGATTGTATTGATTATCTTTCCCCATTTCCCAGAGAAATTGAATACCTTCAGTTGAGTTGTGACTAAAGCTTAATATTTAATTTCTATTCGAATCCCAGCTTGATTGAAGAATTGGTCACTGAAGTTCCCTGCTTCCCCTAAGCCATCAAACCTGTAAAAAATCGATGCAGTATGGTATTCTGACCATTGCCAACCAAGTCCGATCATTGCCCCATAATAAAATGTTGTTTCAAAAGTGTCTGAAAGATTATCTCCATTAAGCACTAAACTTTTTCGGGTACTTGCATATCCAATAGAGACATCGGTTTCCCAGGAAAATTGTTCAGTAATTGACCTTTGGAAACCGAAAGAAATGAAAGGGGAGAGAGTTGAATTTTTTCCACCCGCTCCAGTAGATCCAAATTGATTGATTTCAATTTGCTTGGTGTTGAAAAATTTAGCATCCATACCAAGCCCCCAAAATAAGTTTCCGTAAAACCGCCGATAATCGGCTCGGATGTTCACGCCGGTTTCATAGTGCGTCATGAACTTACCATTTTGATTAGAGAATTCTGAGAAATGCGGAATTGTTGGGCCGATATAGAACCCTAAAGAATTTTTTACGGTCCCAGGTTTTTTTAATTCCTTGGATCTCCCAGATGGGCTTTGTTTATCTACCTTTAAATCTAACTGAACTCTTTCGCTGGGTGGAGGTGGACTAGGTATTGGTTTGTAGGATTTGATCGGGTCTAAGTTTATACCTTTGCGTACATACTCCTCTTCCACTGCCTTCATCCTTTGGCGTAGTTTAGTGAAATTCTTTTGAACTGTTTGCAGTGCAATCTCACGATTGGAGGGAATTCTCTCTTCTTCTGCGTGAATAAAATTACTCATCAAGAAGATGATCAATGAGGGAAGGTATACGAATTGAAAATTCATTTACTCTCCCAAAAGGATGGTTTTCGCAGCAGCACTGGCTTTCTCTTGATTCGACATTTCTGACTTCTTGATCTCCTCTAGCGTGTACTCTGTTCGCTGGGTCGGGCTTAGTTTGGAGGGATCAATCGGTTCGACTGAAAAGAAGTTTTTCCATTCTGACCATTCACCTCGCGAATAATCATAGCATCTAGTTGAATTTTGCAGGCCAAAGTCGAGGAAAATCCAGTTGCTCAAATCCTGGCAATATAGGTAAGGGTATGCTGCTGCTTCGCTCCACAACCAGCCCGTTCTCTCACTCCACAACCATTGTTGTTCTTCATCGTTATAATGCGAGTATAACCACCCAAGCCAATAATGATAAATCCATTTTTTTCCAGAATCATAATAAGCCCCAAGCCAAACAGATGTATACCAGTTAAATCCTTCAATAGACACGGGAATACCTGTGGAAAGACTTGCTGTTTTTGATACATTTGTGAAGTGATCGCTCAAGGCTAAGTAATTCGAATCTAGAAAATTCATGGACTTGGCGAGGGAAAGAGCGGTATGAAAATGATCCAAGTTATCAAAAGGCTCATTGTTATTAAAGTGAGCAAACATCCATTCGCCAGAACTCTGATTATTTCGGTTAAGCCAAAAATCCGTACTTAAGTTGACCCCAATCTGATAATAGAATGTTTGATCAGAAGTTTTTCGAAGTATCGCTATACCAGATTTCCCATTTTCAGTTAGAAAATGCTCGGAATGAAAGTAGGAAGTATTCTCAGACTCTTGCCATGACTTTGATACATTACTTGCCCAATCCTCAATCGTTTGGAAATTTTCTTCTCTAACAATTGAAAGAGATATGGTCGGTCCAAGACCCGTGGAATCCAAAATTTGATAATCAGCTAAGGGAAAATGGGGGATCTCGGAGTAAGTAACTGTGCATTCAACCAGATAATCGGAAGGCCTGAAGAAAATAATCGGACCGTCTGTGTATGAGCTATTTAGCAGAATACTTTTTGATGGAGTTTGAGGCGGAGACTCTAAAAAAGAAACCGAAGGAGGCGGGGAAGACTTGTCAAAGTAGAGGCTGTCAGCCGTGGCAAGAGCCAGTGAGTAGTTGCTTGAGAAACCAGATGGGTCATTTCCACTGAAAAAAACTTTCAGCCAGCCGTTTGGTTGTCGTGCTCTCCATTCGTCCGTGGATGCATTGATAGCAATTTCATATTCAACCATCGGATCACTCAGCGCAGAATTACTTTCACATAAAATAGAAATGGCAGGATAGCCAAATCGGGTAAAAAATTTTTCTACAGATAAAATTTTAGAGTCATCGGAGATCTCCCAGGAATATTTTCGGTTTGCGGCCCAATTTTCCAGGCTATCAAAAACCGTTTCGTTTGAGATTTCCAATTCAGTCACCCGGTTTGAGTCTTGGATAAAGTAATTTCCCGAAGTGGACTGTGCAAGTTCTGCGTATGAATTTCTTACTTCAACTATCGATTGATTGGATGCAGAAAAAACAAGGGGTTTATTAATAATTTCACGATCAAGAATGGGAAGTTCAGGATTCATGGTTGGAAGAATTTCCTCGAAAACTTGAGTTATTGTATCCATAGCCTGGTATTTGATTGTATGAGCAATGGACAATGCAGTTTTGTAAACTTGGGGTGTGGATGTGCTCCCCTGTATAACTACCTTAAACCAGTTTCCGGAAGCATTGCCTTGGGCGTTAGTGAGGTCGAGGACAATTAAAAACTCTAAGGTCGAATCAACTTCTCTAGTCATGGTTATACCATTGTAATTAAAATCATTAATGAATTTTTGAGCATATTGCATTTCTCCAATTTCAGAATTCAACCAGCTATATTTCTGCCTGTTTGCATATTGATCTAAGTTGGTGAAGGAATTTTCTGAAGAAACTGAAAGGCGTATACTACCATAACCACTCCCTAAATTTATGATGTGCAAACAGCTTTTCGGAATTGAGTTCTTGATGAATCCATCAAGGACTTCAACTTTATCGTCATCCCGGACAGAATATGCTAACGGGCCATCCGAAAATTTTTGGGTAAAAGCTGATGTGTCAGGTAGTATAGTCTCAGTAAAAAACAATGATTTGCCCTTTAAGAATGTCGATGCGGTAAGCAATATTAACAAGAGAAAAAAACTGTCTTTCCGTGACATGTCTAGATTCTTGGCGTTACCGATACTGAAATCAAAACAATTGAATCAAAAAGGTTTAATGATGAACTCGATTGTATGAACTAATTAAGGCAAGAATCCCGCTTTTTTCTATACTTGCATGAATGCCGCAACCATATGCCACTTTTCCTGATTTGATTTGCAACTGCACAAAAGCAGCCGACTCCGTAGCAGAGCCACCTCCAATCGAGTGTTGCCTGTAATCGATCAGTTTAAAGTCCTTTAAGCCTGCATTTTCCATAGCATGCACAAAGGCATTAATCGGCCCATTGCCTTGTCCGGAAAGCTCGATTTTTTTTCCATTATTTTCTATTACCGCACTGCAGCTCAAGTAGTCATTATCACCTTTGCCTGTTTCATAGCTTATAAGGTTGAGTGGTTCCTTTTTGTTTAGAAATTCTTTCTTAAAGGTTTCGTAAATTTCCTCCGCTGCCAATTCACGTGACTCAGAGTCGGCTTTTTTATTCATCATTTGCCCAACTTCTGGATGCATCGGCTTGGGTAACTCTAAACCGAACTCACGGGAAAGGACATAAGCAACCCCACCTTTTCCACTCTGGCTATTTATACGAATAATTGCTTCGTAGGATCGCCCAATATCGCCAGGATCAATGGAGAGGTAGGGGACTTGCCAATGTTCCTGTCTGTCACCACTAGCATTTTTCCTTTGGTCCATTCCTTTTTTTATGGCGTCCTGATGCGAGCCGGAAAAAGCGGTAAAGACAAGGTCGCCACCGTAGGGATGGCGGTCATGGACAGTCATCCCTGTAGTTCGTTCGTAGGTTTCACGAATACCTTCGATGTTATCGAAATGAAGGTTAGGGTGGAGTCCCTGGCTGTACATATTCAAAGCAACCGTTACTATATCAAGGTTTCCTGTTCGCTCTCCATTTCCAAATAGTGTACCCTCCACACGGTCAGCGCCGGCAAGGAGGCCCAACTCAGTGGCAGCAGTGCCTGTGCCTCGGTCGTTGTGAGTGTGCAGGCTTATAATGGCTTTGTTCCGCTCAGTGAGGTTTCGACTAAACCATTCGATTTGATCCGCATGAATATTGGGAGTGAAGAGTTCAACAGTTGCCGGTAAATTAAGAATGATTGGATTATTATCTGTAGGTTCCCATGCATCCATAACCGCTTCACAGACTTCGAGTGCATAATCAACCTCAGTATCGGAAAAACTTTCTGGAGAATATTCCAGTTGTACTTCTGTATCCGGCAGTTCGGGAAGTAGTTTTTTAACCAGGGAGACACCCTCTATCGCAATTTGTTTAATTTGTTCTTTAGACATGCCAAAGGTTACTTGGCGTTGCAGGGGGGATGTGGAATTATAGACATGAATGATTGCCTTTTTTGCACCTCGCAAGCTCTCAAAACTTCTTTTTATAAGGTGTTCTCGGGCTTGGGTTAGAACCTGTAACGATACGCCATCAGGCACCAAGTTTCCATCAATCAATTTACGGGCGAAATCAAATTCGGTTTGAGCGGCGGAGGGGAACCCAATTTCGATTTGATTAAAACCAATCTCACACAGAAGTTTAAACAGTTCAACTTTCTCTTTGACTCCCATAGGTATAGGAAGTGCCTGGTTGCCGTCCCGTAGGTCAACACTGCACCACTGAGGTGCCCGCTCAATGGTACGGTTGGGCCATTGACGGTCAGGTAGATTAATTACTCCCCAAGGTTTGTATTTGGTGATCGGTTTTTTTTGCATAACGGATATTTCTATTATTATTCTTTTTGACCGTTCTTGGAAAGTGTTAATCGAATGTACAAGATCAGGGTTGTCTGGTTATTTCTTATCCTTATCATTTTGTAGACGATGATTGACGATGTTGAAGATTTAAAATGCCTGTCTGGAAAAATCTTGGTTCTAGGTGTGTCTGGCTCTATTGCGGCTTACAAGTCAGCAGACCTGGCGAGTGAGTTTCGAAAGGCCGGGGCTGAAGTTTTTGTGGTCATGACGGAATCTGCCACACGCTTTATATCACCTCTTACCATGGGCACGCTTTCAAGGAACCCAGTTTCGGTTTCGCTGTGGGATGAAGAAAAAAACTGGCAACCCGGTCACATAGAACTCGCCGATCAAGCGGACCTTTTTGTGGTCGCACCAGCAACCGCTAATCAAATAGCAAATTTCACCCATGGAAATTGCCCTGATTTACTTTCGTCAATATACCTTGCCACCCCTGCACCAATTCTTATTGCGCCTGCTATGAATGGTAAAATGTTCGAGCATCCAGCAACTGCAGGAAACCGGGAGATTTTATCTGAACGAGGTGTATGTTTTGTTGAACCGGTAGTGGGGGAATTGGCATGCGGTTACGAAGGTGTCGGGAAGATGGCACCGGTTGAGGAAATTTTTTCGCGAGCAGTAAAATTACTATCCTAGGATTTGGATACAAAAAAGCCCTCCGGGGTGGGAGGGCTTTACGAGATTGCAGAACTACGCTTTATGCAGCGTGGGGTAATTCCTGCAATGAAGATTGTTTTCTTTTGACTTTTTTTAGCCTGGACCGGCGACGCAAGCCCCGGTCAAGTTTTTCAATTAAGTCGTCTATGGATTTGAAGATATTGCCTGATGCTGATGATATGGTGATCGTGGTGCCCTTCAATTCGAGGTGGCCTTTTGCCACAAATTCATTTTCACGGGAGGAAGATTTTGCAGATCTTTCTAACTCGATGCGTGCCCGGATTATTTTTTCTTCATGCTTGAAGATTTTTTCCATTTTAGTGGAAACAATTTCCTTGTGTGAGTCCGTGAGGGGGAGATGAAGTCCAGATAGGATCAGATTATTCTTCATATATGCGTTTATATTTTTGGTTATGTTCTTGCGCAGAAATGCACATGTCTAAACTTTACCAAACCACAGGATGTTCAATTTCTCCAATTTTATTTCATTTTTTTAAGATCAGATTTTCTTTGTTCATGAAAGATGAAATTCTTCAGGACGCTCCTCTAGTTGAAATCGATGATTTCAAACAATGGATTTTGTATGAAAGTAATGATCTGCTGGTTTTGAATAAACCGGGGTGGTTGGTGTGTCATCCCTCAAAGAATGGACCTTTATCAAGTTTAGTTGGGACGGCCAAATTATACCTTGGGAAGGAATCGATTCATTTGGCTAGTCGCCTTGATCGAGAGACAAGTGGAGTTATCCTTATGGCGAAGCATCGAAAAGCAGCAAGTTGTTGGCAGAAAGGTATTGAGTACAAGACTGTAAAGAGAGGTTACCTTGCTATCATGAGAGGGGAACTAGTTGGCGAACAACTCGTTGAGGGCTACATTGGAAACGATTCTGCAAGTGCGGTATTTGTTAAACAATGTGTGACGGGGAAAAGCCGAAAATCGAAATACTCCGAAACTATGTTCACTCCCCTGATCGCGGGTGAAAAGCACACCCTTTGTCTCGTTAGGACAAATACAGGCAGAAAGCACCAAATAAGAGTGCACGCACAGTCTTTGGGGCATTCTTTAGTCGGCGACAAGCTTTACGGTGGCAATGAGCACTTGTACCTTGAGTTTTGCAGCAATGGATGGAAGGAAGAATGGAGATCGATGCTTGAGCTTAACCGGCAGGCTTTGCATGGAAGGTGGCTAGTTAATACAGAAACGACAGAGAGCTTTGTTGCACCGCTTCCAATGGACATCACTAACTTCTATAACGAACATTTTGGCAATAAAGGGAAGGGGATTAGGAGCGTTCTAAAGCAGGCGGATGAACTTTTTTATCAAGGTATAACTAAGAATTAAGTTGTCGTTGCCTGACTGAATCACAAAATATCCGTCTTTATGTCCTCTGTGCCAGCATCCCCATACGAAGCATTGAAGTCAGGCTTTCGCCGGGCTTGTGTTCGCAGGCTTGTTGGAGATGACAAAGCAGCTGTGTCTATCCTGCGTGATGAAATCCCGAAGCTCGTTGTGAGTTGGGCAAAAACTTCGAACTTAGATGCTTCGGAAAAAAAATCGAAACTGAAGGAGTTGTTTGATGATGAGTCCGCTCGGGCTGATGAACTTGCCACTGCCTTTGATTTGTTTGCCGCACGCTTTGAAGTAAGAGTGGCGAGTTTAGTGAAAAGCGAGGTTTCGTCTATTTCTGAAAAACTCAGTGGAGTTGTTCAATCTCTTTCCGGATTGACGAAGGCCGAACTTCCTCGGAAGGAATCATTAGCGACAAAAGAACTTCTTGTAGAAACAAATGTTAATGAGGGAAGTTTCCCGGATGAAGATTCTTCTCCGCCAGCCACTTCAATAAAGAATAAAATCACTGGGGCAGACCCTGAGAAACAGTTTCAGTTTGAACATCCCGATAATCCCGAAGAGATTGATGTACCCACTGAGCCTGAAGAGAGTATGGTTGGTGAAGGATTGAGGTTTGACGAAATTGAAGAAATGATTGATGAAATTTTGTTGTCACCTAATTAGTCTGAGTAACCTTTTCAAATATACCTTCACCCCATGACCAATACTAAAATTGTAGACGATAAACAGGATATTGATCTGTCTTCGTCCCCAGTTCCCAAGAAGAAAAAGAAAATTCTTCTAGGTCTTGATCTTGGTACCCTTGAATCCTGCATAATTAGCAAGCTGTCTAAGCCTGGTTCAACGAATCATGAAGGTATTGTCGTGCCGACCGTTGTCGGCTATCCTGATGAGGGAATCTTAGCTGGGATACTACCTGGTAACGCAGAGATGCTTCACGGACAAAATGCCTTGGATAATGAGTTGCACCTAAGGCTTACTTATCCACTTGGAGATGGCGTTATTCAGGACTTGGCCGGCACCACATCCTTCCTCCATAACTTAAGAGAGCAGGTCGACCCGGGTAACAGTAGCGAAGCACTTTGCGTAATTGGGATTCCTGCTGTCGCTGATGAAAAGGCCAAAGCTGATCTCAGGAAGGCAGCCCTCGAAGCCTTTGATGGAATTTTACTTATCCCTGAACCATTCTTGGCCGCATTAGGAATGAGAGACGAAGGAAGGCTTGAAGATGCGGATTATCAAGACCCTGTCAGTAATTCCCTCTTCATTGACATTGGGGCAGGGACGACTGATTTTTGTATTGTCCAGGGATATTTCCCTAAAGCCGATGATTTATTTAGCATTCCGTTTGCTGGAAACGAGGTGGATGTTATTCTCGATCAGTTGATAAGAGAGTCATACTCGGATGCAAATCTTCCTATTTCAATGGTTCGATCCTTTAAGGAAGATCATTCTTATTGCGGAGAGCCAGAAGCTGGTGTTCGCGTCAAAATACCCGTAGAAGGAAAGCCAAGAAAGATCGAGATCGGCAAGCAAGTTGGTGAAGCCTGTAATCGTTTACTTGATGAAATGATGGGCACTTTTTCAGAAGTGATCGCATCTGCATCCCCTCAGTCAGTTTTCTCCCTCCTTAAAAATGTTATCTTAACGGGTGGGGGTAGCCGAATTCGTAATATTGATCAAGAATTACAGAGCAGACTGGTTGGGGAAGGATATGAGGATCCAGAAGTCAGACTTTCTCAAAAAGATTTTTCGCCCTTGGTTGCTATCGGAGGACTGAAGGTGGCAAAAGCTGCCCGTAATGATCAGTGGATTAGGGATTGATCTTAAATAATCCCATTCAGTGTCTGATCTAATCTCTCCGCACACTGGCTTAGTTTTTCCTCAACCGCAGCAGGGTCTTCCTTGTCGTCAAAAAGCATCTTCCAGCCAGTTAATGTTTTATGAGATCCAGACTTTGGGATGGGGTAGTTAGCCAGTCCAGTAAAGCCGAGTTCCGATATAAAGCGGTCAGATACTTGAATTGCTGCAGCGAGCTTTGGGCTCTCCTTGGCCATTTCAGGTTGGTTGTGCCAATGAATGGCATCGACCACATTATCTGCAATATGGTGATTCCAAAGATAATAAGCACCAATTTTCGCATGATCCCAGCCAACATTGTTGCACTCTGATTCGATGATCGAATCAGGATTCTCAAATGGCTTTTGGTAGATTTCTTTAAAGTATTCAGGAAAGGTGATGGCTAAAATCAAAATCCCAAGGTTATGTAAAAGACCAGCAACATAATCTGCTTCTTCTTCATAACTTTCGTCCAATATGGCAAGTAATTCCCTCGTCATGATAGCCGTACCAATGCTGTGCTTCCAAAAGTCTTCCCACGGAAATGAATGAGTTTCTTTCCCAAGTTCAAAAATTTCTTCGATGACAGGAGTAGCAACAAGGAGTTCCCTGATGCGGTTCAGTCCCAAAAAAATCGACGCCTCCTCAACCCCATTTATACGGTTATTATCCTTACTTCCGAAGAAGATAGAGTTAACTAAATCAAGAACTCGCGTGGTTAAAGAAGGATCGAGACGAATAACTTCTGCGATTTGAGCAAGAAAACTATCTTCTGAATCGATTAAGGAACGGAGCGTGTCATTAATGCTTCGAAGTGATGCGAGTTTCGGACACTGATTGATCTTCTCGATGAGAAGAAAGTCCGATGGGGGGCGCATGGCAAGAATCTAAGGAATGACTCAATCGGGAGATGGATTGCCTAAAACTAGTTAGCTAATTAACAAAACAGAGTTAGTTCTGCTGGGAGACAAATTTTTATTCGACTCAAGGCATTTAGTGTGAAAGTCACTTGCCAATTGGCAAACTTTAGAATTTTTCTCTAGGGTAAAAAAGTCTCCAGATGATGAAACTAACCTCATGGAACCATCGGCAAGACGATCAACATGAATGGTGTTATCAGTGTTTTGCTTGAAAAAGTTAGCGAGGGTAGGGTCTTTAAGTAATTGACTCTTTACATCCTCAATATCGATGACTTCAGGCTTTGCCTCAGCACTGGAAAGTTCATTTGCAAATACGGAAGGGTCTGATTGGGGACTTGGTTTTCCAGAGATCGATTCTATGCCACGGCTAAGTAGGGAGGATCCAAGGCGGGTAAGTTCAGTTACTGCAATTGGGTTCATGGAGGAAGGTAAGCATAATCTTTGCCAAACTTTGCTAATTGATGAATCGTACTGATTTTCTTTGAATTAGAGATTCTGCAATTTGAATGGCATTCAGTGCAGCACCCTTCCATAATTGGTCCCCGACAACCCAAAAGGCAAGGCCATTGCTAAGTGCATGGTCTAGTCTCAATCTGCCAACCTGGCAATTTTCTTTCTCGGAACAGTTAATTGGCATCGGGTAAACTTTATTCTGGGGATCATCGACAAAATCAAGGCCATCAAACGATTGAAGGGCTTGCCTTGCATCAGGAACATTTACGTTTTGCTTAAATTCGGCACTTATACAAATGGAGTGAGCACGGTAAACAGGGACCCGCACGCAGGTACAAGAAACCTTTAGGTCCTTTAAGCCAAGAATTTTGACAGACTCATTCCGCATCTTTAATTCTTCCTTGGTGTAACCGTCGTCCCGGAAGTCATCAATGTGAGGAATTAAATTATAAGCTATGGGGTGAGCGAAAACAGATTCGGAATGTGTTTCACTGGGGTGACCTTCTGTCTTTTCGCTGATTTCGCGGTCTAAGCATATTGGCCCCATGGCACCGGCACCTGAGACAGCTTGGTAGGTTGATGCAATGAAGCGCTTTAGTCCAAAGCGTTGATGCAACGGAAATAAAGCCATTAGCGCCACTGCACTTGAACAATTTGGGTTGGCAATAATTCCTTGATGCTTATCTAAATCACAGCCGTTTATTTCCGGAATCACTAAAGGGACGGATTCTTTCATGCGAAAAGCAGAACTATTATCGATAGCAACGCAGCCTTTTTTGACAGCCTCAGGTATTAATATTAAAGAATTTTCTGATCCCGCACTAAAAATAGCGATTTCTAAATCCTCGAAAGCAGCGGGGGTTGCCTCTATTACTTTTGTGGAATTCCCTAGCACATTCATTTCCCGACCAGCAGATCGTTCGGATGCCAGGAGTCGTACCTCGGATGCGGGGAAATCCCTCTTTTCAAGAAGCTTGATAATTTCTTGGCCAACTGCACCAGTTGCGCCTACTATGCCGATTCGATATTTTTTCAATGGATATAAGTTTAAAGGTTGAGTACTTGAAGGTTGTAAAGCAACTGAACTTAAAACAAACCCAAGATTTGTTGATCGTTTCCATTCAGCGACAGGAAATGTATCATCAAAAAGAAGGAACTGCTGTCAAAACATATGTTGTTTCTACATCGTTAAAACCTCCAAGTTGCAAAGAAGATTCTCTTGGGACTCCCTGGGGACTGCATGTTGTGAGTGAAATAATTGGGGAAGGGCAGCCCATTGGCATGGTTTACAAAGCCCGCATTCCCCTGGGAGAGCGTTTTTGGGATTGTGACAAGAGCATGCAGGAGCAAAACTTAATCACATCTCGTATATTACGGCTGAGCGGACTGCAGGAGGGGATCAACCTTGGCAAGTCTGTGGATACTTTCGAGAGGTTTGTCTACCTTCATGGGACCAACCATGAGGAACGCTTGGGGAAACCCTCCAGTTCCGGGTGCATACAAGTAAGCAATGAAGATGCCATTGATTTAAGTACTCAAATAAGTGCAGGTACTCACCTATACATTTCGCTTAATTAAGATATGCTAAAATTTCTAAGATAGGCTTAACCCTTACGTATCTTGGAAATTTCTTTTTTTAAAAAACTTTCTGGTCTTTTAGTAATCTCCTCAGAAATCCGTTTCGATAATAATTTCTTAGCAATCCGGTATTGCCTGGACTGAGCAATTTCAGCACCGCCTTGACTGTTTGCCCGTGACCTTTCGGATTCATTGACTATTTTTCGGGTAGAATTTTCCGCAATTGACTCGATGGTTACCTTTTCTTGGACACGGTCAGATGCTTCCATAACCAAGGTAATTAACTTACTGTTTTCACCCGAATCCAACCAGATAACCTCAAAAGGTTCCCTGCAGCGGGAAGACAAAATCTCCAGAAGATCAAAACTTGAACATTCTGCCCGACCAACAGGTGCTACCAATACAAAGGCAGATCGGTTAAAGCCTTGCCTTAGGAAATCGTGGAGGGATTTGCACCTAAAGACGGGCTGTGCAAAAAGATCGCTAAAATCTTTTTGGTAATCATTGCCTGAAGAAAGAATGACCAATGGCACCCTCGATGAAGGGAAGGAATCTATTGCTCCATCGAATAAGTCCTCAAGAACAATCTCATTAACTCTTTGTGCAAGGTAGGGGAACTCCTTTGTAGAAGTATTCATGATGTAAGGGGCTAGGGTTGTTCATAACTTATTGAGAGCAATGACCTGGGTCAACCCAACCTTTTTTATCATACATTACCTTTTCTCACAGTAAGAAGGTGATCAGTAAGAGATTTAAAATCCTGATGAGTCGATTGTGCCTTAAGTTCGGATAATTCGTTAAAAGAATGTGTGCCCGTGGCCACTAAATGGCATGACAGGTTGGAATTGCGGGCAGTTTCGTAGTCGTACGGAGAATCCCCCACATATACGGTTTGTTTCCTTGGGACACCTATTTCCCTCAAAGCGAGTTTGGTTAGATTTGGATCTGGTTTCTTCCATTTTGTATCGTTTGCTCCAGTAGTAAACTTCAGGAATTTTGATAAGCCTAAGTGGTCACAGGCTGATCGGGCATGCGGGCCATGCTTGTTGGTTAGGACAGCGCATTGAAGCCCTTGTCGGCATAATTCTTCAAGGCCTTCCATCACATATGGAAGTGCCCTGAGTCCATTGAACATCTCCTCTTCGAAAATCGGACGCAGGATCGAAACGGCTTCTTCTGCTCGTTCGTGACCTATTAGTTTGGCCATCGTAGCATCGGAAGCTCCGCCAACTGAACGCTTAACCTCTTCGTATGATGGGGGAGCAATACCCATGCTGGAAATTGTCCGGGAAAAGGCTTTATGAATAGCCTCGAATTGATCTATGAGAGTGCCGTCCAAATCAAAGAGTATTGCTTGAAGTGTCATTTTTGTTAGCTATTGTTTTGATCGTGAGGGATAAAGTAAACCATTTGGAGAATACGAATTTAGCATTGGGGTAATTGATGGATAAAATTCACTCCCAACTATTCATTGAGCGTAAAGGAGACATCCTTAATTGCGAACTTATTGGCGACTGGACGATTAAGGGTTCAGCCAAAGATTGCTACAAGGCGTGGAATGATTTTTGGGGAACTCAGGATGCTGCAAAGGTAAAAAGTTGTACATTTACACTCCGGGATGATTCTTCTTGGGATTCCTCCTTAGTAGTATTTTTGCTACAAGCCAAAAAGTCATTAGTCAAAAATGACATTTTGTTTGATGATGCTTCACTTCCCAAAAAAGTGGCAAACCTTCTCAATTTCAGAAGCATGCAGTCGCTCAACCTTAGACGCGAGAACCACATTGATACATCGGGTAAGTTCCTTTTTTTTAAGGTATTATGCAGCCGTCTTTTTCCCTTTTTTACCTTTTGGGGAAAATGGTTAATGTCGCTAACTAGACTCCCCGTCGGGAAGTCCCACATGAGGGCTGGAGATTTATTGAAGGCCTGCAGAGACTGTGGTGCACTTGGCCTTCCAATTATTACTTTAATATCGTTCTTAACTGGGCTGACTATGGCTTTTGTTGGAAGCGTTCAGTTGCAGAAATTTAATGCCATGATCTACATTGCAGACTTGGTTTCACTGGCCATGGTCAGAGAAATGGGGGCACTGATGGTCGCGATTGTAATGGCAGGTAGAACGGGTGCATCTTTTGCAGCCGAACTAGGTTCGATGAAACTTAATGAAGAGATCGATTCTCTAAGGACCTTCGGAGTCTCAGTTATGGATTTTTTGGTCTTACCCAGAGTGTTAGGGATCTTAATAATGACGCCCCTACTAACTCTCTATGCTGATGTGATTGGGATTGTTGGTGGATTGACTGTGGGTGTATATATAATGGACTTTTCAGCGTCCCATTACATGGAGCAAACGCAGGCTGCTCTTGATGATATGTGGGAGATATACTCGGGGTTATTTAAGAGCGTAGTTTTTGGTTTGGTGGTTGGATTAGTTGGGTGCTACAAGGGACTAAATGCCGGTTCAAATTCTTCGGACCTCGGGAAAGCTGTTACCTCTTCTGTTGTCCTATCGATTACGCTTATTGTGATTTGCGATGCTTCCTTTGAGGCGGTTTTTAGTTATTTTGGTTTAAGATGAGTGTGGATCAGGAAATTGAAAGAAAGTTAATCAAGGTTGAGAATCTTGATGTGGGGTATTTTCACCGCCCTATTTTATTCGATTTAAACTTTTCTGTTACCCGCGGGCAATGCTTAGCAATTATGGGTGCCAGTGGATGCGGTAAAAGTACCTTACTTAAATCCATGGTTGGATTACTACGCCCACTAAACGGAAAGATTTACATCAATAATAAAAGCCTTTGGAGCGGTTACAACGATCCTCCGGCAAACCTTCTGCACGAATTGGGGATATTGTATCAAGGTGGTGCATTATGGAGTTCAATGAATATCGTTGATAATGTATCCCTGCCTCTTCAGATGTTCACTAGTTTAAGTATTACTGAAATTCGTGAGCTTGCACATTACAAACTAAGCCTAGTTGGCTTAACCGGGTACGAGCATTTATATCCTTCCGAGTTGAGTGGTGGTATGCGCAAGCGAGCTGGCTTAGCCCGTGCATTAAGCCTAGATCCCAAAATCTTATTTTTTGACGAACCATCTGCTGGACTGGATCCATTGAGTGCGAGGAAACTAGATGAACTCATAATTAGGCTGAAGGAAACATTGGATCTTACTTTTGTTGTTATTTCTCACGAACTCGAAAGTATTTTTACTATTGCGGATGATGCTATTTTTCTTGGGGGAGATCACTTCACTATTCTTGATCGCGGTAACCCAAAGTCATTGGCTGAAAATTCAATGAATCCTGAGGTCAGGTCTTTTCTTTGTCGTAATAGTTCTACAAAGATGATTTGATCATTTGAATAACAACATAACGTACTGATATGGTTGTCTTTTAATGAAGTCTTTTTCAAACAGCGTACTCGTAGGGGTTTTTTCTTTAGGTGCCGTCGTTTTGTTTTTGGGCTTCCTTATTTTTACGGGTGAAATTTCTAGGTGGGGCGAAAATAACGAGAAGTTTGTCCTCGTTTTTGATGAAAATGTTTTTGGGCTTAACGAAGGTGGCAAGGTCACCCTAAACGGAATAAGGGTAGGGCGAGTTGAAAGATTCTTCATCGGGGATGATTTGGAACTCGGTCCAGTTCCTGTTTTAATCGAAATTAACAAAAAA
>ERZ807291.5727-NODE-5727-length-15417-cov-4.999609_pt1 | contig 15417 bp, 7 predicted proteins | sample MGYA00521257_ERZ807291 | MGnify/ENA primary metagenome ERZ807291 (study PRJEB31413, sample SAMN03169783) | marine metagenome | biome: Marine; feature: Water; material: Subsurface seawater | place: North Sea | collected 2011-04-28 | depth 1 m m ...
ACTGCCATCTAAAGTTTAGGAAACTTCTATTCTATCCATTGAACTACGGGGCCAATAAATTTTGATGGCGCAAATATAAATGCGAGCTTGTTGATGCGGATAATTATTATGCTCTATAGACCAAAGCGCCAACATCAGCGCACAGAGAGCTCGACCATACATAGTCCGATGCTAGTTCCTCATTAACATAATGCTCTCATAATCGGATATCTCAGACTAGCTGCATTGAAACTACTCTATGACAACACGCATGGTCTCATTGATCAATTCACCGTCAAACCTTACCAAGTAGATTCCGGGACTTAAATTCAATTGAAAGTTTTGGGAAGTGCCTCTCATCGAGATGAGTTTATCGCGGTGGACAATTTTTCCAGACAAATCATACAGTTGCATATCCACAACTCCCGTGTATCCAATAAGCTCGACATTGAAGCTACCGTTATTAGGGTTTGGATATAAGCTTATACTAAAATCATCGGTCTTTTCTATGCTCAGAGGGTAAAGATTATTCCCGTTTACCTCAAACGTGTCACCACCAATAACCACCGCTGGCATTCCATCAACTCTTATATATATCGTATCAATAGTCATGGCATCTATTGCAAATGCGAAGTCAATTTTATGACCAAATTCTGGTTCGAAATTTTTGAGTAATCCTAAAGCACCATTGTTAAACGTCCAAATCCTAAAACTACCTGCCCCTTGATTCGAATTCGCCCAATAGGACAATCCATCATTCGCCTGATCGGTAATTTCAATTCTATAACACCCGGTATCTAAACTAAGTGTATCACGATAGATGGTATTGGATTGCAATTGAGCACCGCTTCTTGAGAATACGACATTGTTCATTGCATCGTACAATTTCAGCTCATTCTCTGATGAAAAATTATTAGTTGTTAGATTCAGAATAATCTCACCTTCTGTCACCGGTGGAAGTTCGAAATGTGAATTAAGCGCATCATTATCCGCATATTGATCTGCAGACCCATTAGGATTAGAAATAGTCGCTGTGAAAACATTTGATCCATCACCCAAATAAAAGGCTCCATCTTGAAATGGAAGTGTAACCTCTTCCTGCTCAAGGAAACGCAAAGAGCCCGTCCATTTGTAATTTTTTGGCAAACCACCCGCGACTTGATAGGTAATATTTGCACTCGTCAGCACAGTTGATCCATTATTACGAATTACGATTTGAGGTGCATAACAAACAGGGTTCATTCGAGAAAAATAACCTCGATTTGAGGGAGCTATTACATCATAAACTTCAGCATCTAATAAATAAGCTGGTTCATCATATTGAATCACGTGCATTGCCACGACATAATTTCCATTACCCATACCTTGATTATTGTTTGGTACCGGAGTAATTCTATAATCGAGATCATATGTACTGCCTGAAACCATATCGGTAATATCATATTCAAAGTTTTTGACTAAATCACCAGGGCACCATCCTTCGCGAGCTCCCGGCCACGTTCCTCCTTGAGGATAAACCGGGTTAAAAGCACATTGATTCGTTTGCCAGATATGCCAATCTGTAGCTAGATTATTATTTACATAAAGAGAATGGGTATTGTCTTTCCATTCGCAGCAGTGCGGGAAACTCCCTGTATTACTGTTGTGTCCATGTCCAGTGAATCGAGCAATCACCTTCTGTCTTGCCGCATTAGGATGTACATCTATTGAAATTGGTTCTAATGCGTCATCATTATCCAACGCACTGTAAGACATTGAACGAGATTGCCCCCAAGGTCTCGTTAACTCAACGACATGAGCAGGAGGTGTTCCTTGAACAAATGCAAACTTTAGATCTAGTAATTCTTGTTGGTTTCCTGATGAAATATCTACTTCTCCTCTTAATAAATGAGCGTAATCTGTTACATCATAAACCCATGTAAAGCCATCAGGACCGAGACTCAACCCTATACCATATGGCGTTATAAAGCGGCCAATTTCGTATCTATCTATTACTTCAAATGGCGGGTAATAAAATGAAAGATTAGCATTTGTCCACGTAGTGTTGCCAGCATAGTAGTTCGAGTCGATTGCAACGCCCATGGCATTGTAGACATAGCTGTACCCATCCGGTCGGACATATGTGCCATTGATCGCCTCGGCTGCATTTCCAACGACACCATATTCTACGATCGAAAAGAGCGGCTGATTAGCTGTATCGTTGACCGTTGTTGTAACGTAACTATCAATGTAGTCTCCTTGTGATAAGGTTAAGCGCGGCACTTTATTCGTTTTAGTTGCATTACGAAACATCTCCCATCCAGGATAAGTTTTAACTATTGGCGCTCCATGCCAAAAGCCTTCAAGGCCTGAACCTGCGGAATTCACCAAGTTATAACCATCATCAAACTTGAAGTAGATAGCCATATCAGAATAGTTCGGGTGGGCACTCGTAACATTCTTATACATCCAATTTTGAATCGTTGCTTGAGTTAATTCCTTTTTCCAAACACGGAATTCATCCATCTTTCCAAAAAATGGGTTACCATTCATACCACTTCCAATAATCATTCGTTTTAGGACTCCTAAACCACGATTCTTATCTGTTCCTGTTTGCCACTGGGTTCCATTAAGATAAATCTTCATCTCACCCGTTGCCGTATTCTTCGTCATTGCCCAATGATTCCATTGACCCATCATATCATTTGCATTGGCAGCCTTATTGATTCGATCATAACCTGACCCATCACCCGCATCCCAATAAACACTGCTATTACTCCAAGGCAGATGACAATTCAACGCTCTAACATCGTTGATATCTGTAGCTTCAAAAATGGAGGTGTTGGCCGGTAAATTTCCTGGATCACCATAGGCCCAGAAACTGACCGTTATTTCATCTTCGAAATCGTAAGAGCTCAATGGCACCTCGATACGGTTTCTATTTTCGCTAAACGTCACATAGCCATCATCGCCATTTACAAACCAACCCAATGAATCAATTTGAATTTCTGCTTGCACAGTTGATGATGCGCCTGCATCGGTATTTGTGAAGCTTATATCTACCAGAACGTTGTTTGTTCCATCCCAAACAAACGACTCCGTCAGATTCAACGTGTTTAATCCAATAGTAGCGGAAGTAATATTCTCTTCTAAGACCTTGGTCAATCCAAACCACTCCATCTTATTGATAGCGTTAGGCGCGTAATTGCGCATTCGAACAGTAAAATGCTCCAGCGCTGAACCTATACCTTGAAGATTTAGTGACAGGCGATCTATGGTATCTGATGCCAAACCACTTGCGATGATATCTTCCTTTTTGATCAGATATTGGAAGCGCGAGCTTTTCATATCACTTGCAATTACATCTGTTGAACTAGATGCTCCATTGCCATAATCAAATGTGTTTTCGCTAATCACACTGCTAATTAAACGATTCGTTTGACTCCACTGGTAGACATCAAACATTGGAGTTGTGTGCGTTTGGATGGTCTGAAAATCGTTGCCTCCAGCTAAATATTTACGTTGTGTAGCTAAATTTGAATCAAGAACTCCCGTATGATCATATACAAACGTGTAGGTTAAGTAATCCCACTCTCCACAAGCAAAACCATCTTGAGTAGTAGCTTGATCGCATTTAAGCGTCTTATACATTAACACCTTTCTAAACTCCTGAAGTGAGTCAGGAAACTGATAAACATCTCTTCGCTTTGTGATATCGTCAAACGTGAAAGTTTGAACAAATGTGGTGTCTTGTGCAAATAGCGATAAGGCAATTACAAATAAGAGAGAAGTGGTAAGTAGTTTTTTCATGCAACACAGATTAGGGACGTCAATGTAAAAAATTCTAAGCGACACCTTTTGAAAAAGTATCGAATTAGAACAAAAAAGGGCGACCAGATGGTCGCCCTTTGCATTGAAATAAATCTAATTCGCTTATTGGATAGAGAACTTCTTGATTACTTCTTCGTCATTTTCAAGGGTGATAATTCCCATGTAAATCCCTGAAGTAAGGTTCGCAGTATTCAGCTCAACTAAATTTGAATTCATGTTTGCGCTTCTGTAAGCAACACGACCAGTAATGTCAATCAATTTGATGCTGCTGATTGCAGTTTCAGGGTTGTTTGACTTAAAGTTTACGCTTGTGCTTGCAGGGTTTGGATAAATGGCAACATTATCAAGCTCTGATGAAAGTTCAGAAACCTTTACTGCTTCCCACTCACCGATTTGTAAAGCTACCATGATTCGCGGATGAATATATCCTTGAATAGTATCGATATAGCTCAATGATTGAGACTTAATATTTGGATTTCCTGCTGCAGCTCCGTCAAGAATATCTTGAGCAGGAGAAATAGAAATACCAAGTGAAGTCAAATAGTCGTGATAAGCAGTAAAATCACTTTCTGACCACCAATCCCAAGGAGAGCTTTCGCCAGCTGGTAACATAAGTGTGAACAATCCTTCGGCTTCAGCATCTACTGTAGCTGAAGTTCCTCCGATGATAATTGGAATATCAGTTGTAACAGTGGCGCCATATTGACTTCTAGCACGTGCAGTAATTGGATCATTCACTCTGTAGTTTTCAAGAACATCATTGTTTCCGAATGAATTAACTACTGGCATGAAAACACTTGGTCCGTCAGCGTCTACTACTGGTTCGTTGGTTGTTGGAACAATTACAGTTCCTGTTGTAAAAGGAGCAAAAGGATCTCTTAATGCATGAATTGAAAGGTTTGGTGCTTCGCCACCTTCTATCCAACTCTTATCTCCAAGTGCGCCACCTGCATTCACACAAAATGCGATATCAGCTGATGTTCCAGGAACAGATTGGTATTGGTAGAAGTTAAGCAACCCACCAAGACCGCTAATTTCACCAACATAATCTTGATCGATTACAGTTATTCCAGTTAAATCTGGATCAAATTTCTCTAATTCTGTTTCAGAATACTTATCCAAGAAATTGTAAGCGAGAGCAACATAGCCACCAGAACCTTGTCCATAAATGGTAATTTTATCTCCATCTATACCAAGTGCGGCAGCATTAGTTTTTAACGATCTCACAACTTGTTTGATATCGGTAATGCCTCTGAACACTCCATTTAGTAGTGTTCTTGTTCTGTCAGATTGAAAAGCGCCAAGTGGATTCCATCCCAAACGATAGTTTGGTGCAACAGCAACATATCCTCTTTTAGCCCATTGTCTGCAAAATTCAACAGCGGCTGAGTCATCCTTACTTCCACCAACTCCACCATTAATTCCTTTTGGCAAGAAATTCCCAGTGTGGATATAAAGCATTACTGGACGGTTAGTATCTGTATCAAATGCAGGACTAGGCATGTAAACATCCATCATTCCCATTTGAAATGGGTTGTAAACACCATTTGCAGGATCATTCGCTAAAGGCGTGATCAGTTTAATGATTGAAGATGGGTCTGAACTAAAAGGGGTGTAATACGTGGTGGGAATATTTGGTGCTGTTCCATTTGCAATTGCGCTTAGCAGCGAATCGCGTATCTCATTATGCTCAGCTGTAATTTGAGTTAAATTAGCGTCTATGTAGGCATTAGAATACAACTGCTGATTCTTTAAGAAGTCAACATTTATTCCATAAACTTGATTGGATTGTGCCTTCACAATCTCAGCATCATTGAAAATCTCATCCTGATAGCGATTTTGCGCATTTGAGCTAAAGTACGCCCCACCTATCAATACAAGTGCAAATAGGGTTTGTAATTTTCTTTTCATAATTATATATTTTGGTATAAAAATAGGATTTAATTCTTATAGTTACGCCAATCGTAAATAATTGAGATGTAAGCAAGTCTGCCAACTTGGGGTCCACCATATACTTGATACACTTTATTATTCAAAATATTAGACGCTCCAAGCTTTAACATGGAATGGATTTTTGGTAATGTATAATTGATTTGCGCATCCACTAAGTCGTAGGAGGCAATGTTTCCCGTAAACTGAGGAGAGCCTTCGAAACGGAAGCCTTCGATCCATTTGTAATTGATGCCAAAACCGAAGTGACCTGATTTAATAAAACTGATTTTAATATCTCTTCCGGTAAAACCAAGGTTGAACTTGTTTTTTGGCGTGTTAAATGCCGGAATCAAGGGGTCATCTTCTCCGCTTGTTAATTGATTGTAGCTGTAGTTACCGTTTAAGCTGTACACTCTATTGAGGTAGTAATTTAGACCAACAGATAAGCCTTGGGTGGTTACCTGACTTTTCGCGTTAGAAGCTATTCTATATACTTCCACATTTCTTGGGTTTAAAAAAGGGTCGATTTCAGTATCGATTCCAAATCGGTAGCCAATAAAATGCTGATACCAACTATAATATGCACTCGCATCCACATATAGTTTGTCGAAGAAAAATCCTCTATATCCGAATTCAATCGTTTGAACTTGTTCAGGTCGTATTGGGTCAACACTATAATATTCAAGTGTGTCAGGGTTTTTACTATCCACAAAATTCAGCAAGCTTTCTGTTGTAACTAAAGAGTCAAAACCATTTATGTTTCCTAGAAGAGTGGCACGTCCAACATCATAAAATAGATATTGATCTGCTAGCGTAGGATTTCTATTTCCAGAAGTAAATGTTCCTCTAATGGTGTGCTTTTCATTAGGCAAATAGACAAGTGAAAAAGCAGGAGAAAATAGATAATCGAAATTTTGATTCTTATCAACTCTGAGGGTAATAGTTGAAATCAGCTTTTCATTGATGAATTTACGCTGCACTCCAGCATAAAACCCGAATTGGTGATTGGTGATTTTTGTGAAACTTGAATCTGTAAAAACAACTCCCGAGTCAGTTGTTAGGCGCTCATAAGTCATGGTGTCTGAAAAGATAGTGCCATGGGAGTTTGGAGTATAAATTCGAGCATTTCCACCGATAGTTATTTCAAACTTTTTTGGTCTAAGAATATATTCTCCTTGAATGTTATATAGTGCAGAACGATCAAAGAAAGCGGCACCGCCTTGTTGACCTAAAGTTCTTGTTGTGATGTCATTGAAAAGAGAATCGAAACGCGGGGTTCCTGGTTCAAATTTTGGGATTCCACTTGAACTTTGAAATAATGCAGAATCGGTATAGTTCAAGGTTTCTTTATGAAGTTGGGCTATTAAATCCTGATTGTTGTTATACCAGGGTAGGTAGCGATTTGTCGCCCATTCCTCCAAGTCTTCTCCTGTTTGTCGGGTAGGATAGTCGGGAAGGGCGGTAATCTTGGGACTTTGAATGAATTTAAAGTAATTTGAGTATTCGGTATTCCAATCTTTTTCTGAATTCGCAGCTTCTTGAAGGCGAAGGGCGGCAGTAACAATATCATAAGAGTTGCCAGCGTCTTCATGCGTTGCATAAGCTCTTATGAACCAAGTGTCTTTTTTCTTGAGCTCTAACCTGTTTTGGAAAAATTGGATGTTTTTAAGACTAAAACGATTTTCTCCTTGATAAATGGTAGTGCCGTAGCTGTAGCTTGTTGAGGCAATCGCCTCAACATCATGTTTTAGTCTGTAATGAAAAGCGGCATTTAATTTTAAGTTTTCAGTGTTGTAATCTGCCAAATCAATTTCATCATATCCAGATCTTCTGAAAGAGCCAAGTCCAGGTAAATTCCGATAATCGATGGGCCTTTCATAGCTATTATTCGTTACACTGGTTAATTCATCACCGTATGTGTTAACAGCATCATAGCCGCCTGGGTTATTGGCGGCCAATTGCGTGTCGTCTACGGCTTCTTTATTGGTTGCTTCCCAATCATCTGCGCGCATATAGAAGATATTCAGTTTGTATGCAAATTTGTCTACCCCATCTTTATTCTGGATCACGTCTGCCCAGCGAATGGCGTACTCATGAAGATTTCGTTCGCCATATTTTCCGGAAACGGCCAATCCAGGAAATTGAAAAGGATCTTTGGTGGTCATGCTTATCACACCATTAAAAGCTCCAGGGCCATAAAATGCAGAGCTGGCCCCAGCAATTACATCGACTTTCATCACATCCAAATCAGAAGAACCTAAAAAGTTACCCAAGGAGAAGTTTAAACCTGGACTCTGATTGTCTACTCCATCAATCAATTGCAATGAACGCACAGGAGAGGTGGAATTGAAACCGCGCGTATTGATCACCTTAAACCCTAAACTGGCCGAAGTCATGTCTACACCTTTCATGTTGGCTAGTCCTTCGTAAAAATTTCCAGATGCCACTTCTTTAATGGCAATAACATCCATCGATTCGACCGTGAGCGGAGCTTGTTTTTGCTTTTCAGAAATACGTTCACCAACCACTTCAACAGCTTCGAGCATGGCTGCAGATGGCTTCATTTTGATATCCAGTTTTTGATCTGTGCTTAAGACAGATATAGTTTGCGGTTCGAACCCAATAAAGCTTATTACTAAATTGAAAGGTGGGTTTTGGTTTACTGAAAATGAAAATTTCCCATCCAAATCAGTTGTTGTTCCTATAATAGTTCCCTCTAAAACTACAGCTGCTCCAATCAAGGCTTCACCAATACTTGGATCAACGACCCTTCCACTAACGTTAGTCTGAGCAAAAGAGCTCACACTCAAAATCAAAAATATAAAAATAAAAAATTGGCGCATTGTCATAATGACCCCAATAATACTTAAGAAAATGCTATAACTTACTGTTTATATCAAATCAAACTAACATTCGATAAATGAAAAAATTACAGGTTTAAAGTTTGGCCTTAACGTGACTTTCTAGCTTAGTGAGTTTATTTAAAAACACCTTTTCTTCGATCATATGATGAATGTGTAAATCAGTTTTGAACTGGGTCAATAGGTTTTTAAAAACGCGGTACGCAAATGTTTTATTGACCATTGGAATATCCTCCTCAATTAAAAGAATAATATCTTCCAAATGATCTTGTATTCTATGATCATGGTGTAAACGAAATTCGTGCACAGAATAATCTTTTGGCAACTCCTCAATCATAAGCTTTTGAGCATAGGGGAAAAGACGTCTTTCCTCCAACTCAATGTGCTCCAGTAAATCATTTTGATACTGCTCAAAAAAGTGTTTCAAGAGCGGAACAATATTATGATCAGGAAATAAATCAAAAATATTTTTGATGGTCATTTCCATCTTAGGAAGAATGGTGTTGATATAAAACTGATGGGTTCGCTGCAAATAATCGAGAATAACGTCTAAAGAGTATTGCTCAAATTGGTCAATTTCATCTTTTCTCGGATCGCTATAAAACTTAATTAAGTCTACAATGAAGTTTACATCCTTGATGGAGCCTGGATCAACATTATCAAAGGAAACATCTCCTTTACTAAGGTCGACATTAAACCGCTGCAAAGCCAATTCGGTGAGCGGTTCGAAGTGAATGGCATCATTCACGGAGGTTGATGAATGGATCATGATCTTGGCATTTATAATTACCCTTCGAACTTAATCCATTGACCTTTCTTTAAACCTACCTTAAATCAGGTATATGGCTGATAGTTATCAATGTGATTTGTGTAAAACCTAATGAATCATCACAATGCGATGTGTCTCTGATCGACTGTCTGAGCGCAATTGAAGCACATAGCTTCCCTGATTCCAAGATGTGGTGACGATATTGCCATCCCCAACTAAACCTTGTTCAACCATTCTTCCAGAAAGATCATATACTGCATAGGTTAATCTTTCTGATCGAGGCGCTTTGATGTGCAAGACATCATTGGCAGGATTAGGGAAAACGGTCCATTCAATATCGGTGTTTTCTTTTAGTCCGATAGTGTTCGTTGTATCCTCAAAAGAAACAATCTCTAAATCATCAAAATAGAATCCATCATAGCTAACGAAGGGATCTGTCACCATTCGAAATTTGATTTTAATCTGCTGTCCTAAGTAGTCATTAAGACTAACCTCTTCCATCACCCAGTTGCTCTGAAAGCCATCCCACAAAGGCTGACCTTGATCTTGAAAACTATTTCCTTCAACAGAGTATTTTCCGCATAAAGGCGACCAGTTTTCTTCGCCTACTGGAGAAGCCAAGATTTGAGCGTAGTCCCAACCTGCCTCGATGAACCATTTTCCTTGAAATTGAAGTTGAGCAAGCGTGCTATTCTCAAGATCTACAGCGAGTTCTAATTCAAGATCATTCATCATATTGTTCGGTGATATACCAAATGGTGAATCAGTGATTGACTTACTAGGACTCACAAAATCTTCTGTGGTTTCGTTCCAATCACTTCCTGAAACAAACGCTGAAATATCTCCATCATTTTGGGTTATTGCAGTTGCTGACCCAAAGACACGAGTCACTCTTTGCTTTACGCTGAAACCATTAAATGTTGCCACCAAATCATACACTACATCTTCCCCTTCGATAATCAACGGATCTAATTCATAAGAAACTGATACTGGGTTTGCTTCAGCAATAACCATTGCATTGAGGTCAAATGCCGCACCTAGGTTAGAAATATTTGAAGAAATTGGCTCTACGCTAAAGCTATAAGGACCATTGAATTCCAATCCAAGTCGCGTAGCTGAAAAGTTAATGTTACCGGTCAAGTCTTCTATAAATTGAGACTCTAAGCTAGCTATAGTGGCGTAATCTCCAGAAAAATGAGCCAACAACATATTTGGCAATAAATTCTCTTGACTTAGAGGAGTGATTCTAGATGTCAAGGGCCAAAACCCATCGTCTTGCTTCCCAACTTCTGGCGTCATAGAAAGGATCTTGTTTTTGGTTGTTTGCTCGCCATACATCCAATCATCTGAGTCGCCATTCACATTATATCCCACAGTTTGCACTCCAGTGCCAAAGACATAGTTATTCACTCGCGTCATTTCAGTTGCCAGCGCTATGAAGGTATTCGAGTCTGGAGTTAATACTGTTCCGGTTCCCCAAGGATAGATCAAGTAATTTCCATAAGCATGATAGTTAAGAGCAAGTGTGAATTGATGCTGCTCACTCAACCAAGCCACCGCTCTGGTTTCTTGCTCAGAAAAAGCTGATAGACCACGATATGTTTCACTGCTCGTGTTTGGAGACGAGCCTTGATTATCAATTCCCCATTCGTATCCATAGTTTCTATTAAGGTCCACACCATCCGTTCCATCTCCATTATTCCTTCTGTTCTTTCGCCACATTCCACCTCCATTAGGATCGGTTGTTTCGTTATAGATATAGCCATCAGGATTTACCATCGGAACAAAATACATCTGCGTGTTATCAACCAAATATTTCACCTCATCATCAGTAGCGTAGTTTTCTAACATATACCACATGTAGAAAATCAATTGAGTCAATGATTGGGGCTCGCGGGCATGATGAATCGCAGTATATAGCAACTCTGGCTCATTTTCATTAACAGAGACATTATCCGATATTTTGACTTGATACAACGGAAGTCCCTCGTGCGTTAAAAAAGTGTCAATCACCGCTCGTTCTGATATCAAATCAGGAAACAAGGCATGCATCGAATCTAAATTTTGCAAAAACTCTTGATAGGTGTAAAAACCACCCATACTTCCCAATTGGAAGTTTTCAGGAATATCTATGGTATCGTTTTGTGTGGTGAAACAAGCATCTCTATTTCCTCTTGAATTAGAATTATCTTTTCTAGTGGTATAAAAATGTTTTACATCCTCAATTAAAACATCATACTGAATGCCAGACTCATTCATCCACGCAATGGTTTCAGCATCAAAGTCATTGATCAGGAAAACTCCTTTTTTCACGATACCGTGATCCAATTCCAAACCTCTTTCTTGCATAAGGTTTTCAGCAATCGGATTTAGGTACACTTTAAGTTTAGAATACTGTTGTGCTTGAATATTTATAGCACAAACAAAGGCAAATAGGAATAATAATGTTCTCATGTAAAGCAAGTTAGGTGTGACGAATATAAGCTCGATAGAACGATATTCAATTTAAGACGTAGAAATAAATTGAATCGCTTATTTTTGCTAAAATTTTAGACAATGTCACACGATATGCATAACGACAAGCCAAAAGGATTCTTGAACACTGTTTTTGACGAAACAATGGGTGGATTTGGAATCGTTTACGCTTCAAGTCTATTGATCGTCATTTTCTTAGTTCTACTTTTAGGGTAAGTCCTAAAGTGTACTTTTAGACTTCTCACTATTCTGGTTTAGAATGGTGGAGTTCAAGCATGGTGCACATTCCACAACACATACAAGATCTAAATTCCTACACGCCTGGGAAACCTATTGCTGAAATTATTGCTGACCTTCAACTAAAAGAGTGGGCAATTCTTTGGAATAACGAGAATAACCTGGGGCCATCTCCTAAGGTGATCGAAGCCATAGAAAAGGAATCAAAAAACCTAAAGGTTTATCCAGATCCCGCATCCGTAGCACTGCGAAAAAGCATCGCTAAAGCGCATGATTGTGGCATTGAGAATGTAGTTGTAGACAACGGATCAGAATCGTTACTTGACAATGTTTTCAGGTCATTCCTTAACGTTGATGACGAGCTTTTGACATGTGAAGGAACATTTGTAGCCCTTTATATCTGGGCGAAGGCCAACAATAAAAAATTGAGAAAACTTCCTTTAGGAAGAGGTTATCGATTCGATGTGAAGCGTATTGTAGAATCCATCAATCCTGAAACAAAAGCAATTTATATCGCTAACCCAAACAATCCAACCGGCACCATCATTACGAATGATGAGTTGGATGAAATGATTGAGTTGGTTCCAAAGGATGTTTTGATCATTATCGATGAAGCATATTATTCTTATGCGCATTCACTTTCTGATGATTATCCTGACAGCTTTCAGCTGAGACAACCCAATGTAATTACGTTGAGGACATTTAGTAAAGCATACGGTATTGCTGGAATGCGCATTGGATTTGCACTTGGACCTGCGCCTTTGATTGAAGCCATGACTAAGGTGAAAATGACGTTTGCACCTTCTAATATTGCCCAAGCAGCTGCTTTGGCGGCTTTTGAAGACCAAGAACATATAAAGACAGCACTTGAACTCAACAAAAAAGCGCTTACTGAATTCTATTTAGCGCTGCACGAAGCTGAGTTAGACTACATTCCTTCTTACGGAAACTTTGTGATGGTAGATTTAAAGACCGAAGCAAAAGCCAAGCAATTCACGGATGACATGCTCAACAAAGGAGTATTTATCCGTCATCTAAAAGCATTTGGATTGTCGCATTGTGTGCGTATTAGCACTGGGACGGAGGAAGAGAATAAATTATTTATTAAAGTCTTATCGGAACGTCATTAACCTTTGGTGAATTACTTCACTTATTGGTTCACTTTTTCAGCTTTTCTTTCTCGTCTTCTTTGCGCATTTCGAGCAAGTTCAGAATCCCATTCGCCAGTGGACTGTGTCGCTATTTCCAAAACAGTGGTGGGATTTTTTTCTGTCATTGAGCAATTGACATAAAGTGTAGATTTTTCAGAATAGTCTAAATATATGCAGCTGGATTCATCACCTGCGCAAACCTTTATTGGTTTTGAAGAATACATCAACTTCAAACGAGTGTAGCTATTAATTACCATTTCTTTTGAAATGCTATCCGAGATCAAAAGGTTCAGCAATTCTTCTTTCTGTTTGCTTTTATTTCTGTACAAAACCAAATCCACCGTTTTTGTGAATTCTGATTCAGCAATATCCAATTTGACCTTTTTTTCTCGTTTCGCAACTCCAATATGACTATTCACCAATTTGATATACTTTCTTAAAATGACTTGATCCGTTTTGAAATCCTCTTTCATATACGCAGCTTGAAGTTCCGGCTCAACAGATAATATTTCTCCCATTGACTTCTTGCGCAATTGAATAGGTGTTCCGGTTGATAAGGGAAGTGCATACGGACGTCTTTTACCCGCAATAATCCAACTGCTGATTACTCCGCCCACAAGACCAAACAAAATTGCAGTAGGGAATACTATTGCTGTGACCGTGCTTTCCTTTATTCCCGCGTTAAAGAACAAATATTCACCTTCAATCAAAACCTTCGAATAATGCGATTGAAGACCTATTGGATAACAATTAATAAATAGATCAGTCCCATCCGAATAAGCCAACCAATCCTTCCTAATTTCCCTTCTTTGAATGCTCTGACTTTTGACCTGGTAATCATTCCCACCCAGCAGGTAAAGGGGAGCGCTTTTGCGCTGTATAACGGTCGCGTGAAAAGTGTGTGTTGGCGTTTTTGATTGGAGATCTCTTGATGACAGGTAAATGCCTTGTGGGTATGTTGTTTGAGAAAAAACAGTTAACGCGCTTAAGAATAATAACGTAATGGCGCTCACCTTTTTGACTATGTTTTGAATCCTCATTCCGATTTACGTTAGGTATCAAACATATAAAAAAGAAGAATTATTAAAACCCAAGCACCCTTTCTATCGCGGCTCTCACCTCTTCTTCATCAGGAAGATATTCTTTTTCCAAAATCTCGTTCAACGGAATCGCTGGGGTGTCTTTTGCTCCAACCACTATAACGGGCGCATCTAAGCTTTCAAAGCAATCATCCACCACTCGTCCGGCAATGCCTTGCGCAAATGAACTTCCTCGAGGTTCTTCGGTCACCACAATTACTTTATTGTGCTTTTTGGTTGCGCTAAAGATAGCTTCAGCATCTACAGGCTGAATAGAGCGCAAATCCAAAATCTCCACCTGACCTGGGAAATGCTTGGCAGCAGATTCACTCCAATACACTCCGCGACCATAAGTAATAACTACGCAGCTTTCGCCTTTGTCAATTCGATCTTGATCAGCCTCTTGAACGATACGCGCCTTACCAAATGGCACCACGTAATCCTCGCTTGGCTCTGTTGTCTTCGCTCCTTCTGTTCCTTTGATTTTTGACCAATACAATCCTTTGTGTTCTAACAAAACACAAGGATTTGGATCATAGTAAGCCGCTTTGAGTAATCCTTTTAAATCGGCTCCTGTGCTTGGATAAGCCACCTTAATTCCGCGGATGTTAGAGAGAATACTTTCAATGGAAGAACTGTGGTAAGGACCTCCACTTCCATAAGCACCAATTGGCACACGGATCACACAACTCACAGGCCATTTGCCATTGCTCAAATAGTAACTTCTGCTCACTTCTGTAAATAGCTGATTCAGTCCAGGCCATATGTAATCTGCAAATTGAACCTCAACGATTGGCTTCAAACCCACAGCACTCATTCCAACGGTAGAGCCAATGATAAAAGCCTCTTGAATTGGAGTATTGAAAACACGGTCTTTTCCAAATTGCTGCGCAAGTGTGGCTGCTTCGCGAAACACACCACCTAATCTATGACCTACATCTTGTCCGTAAAGCAATGCTTCAGGGTGCTTTTCCATAATCTCTCTCACAGCAAACAAAGCACTATCTACCATTACAGTTTTCTCCTTGCCTTTTGGATCACGTTCGCCTTTTTCTTCCGTAATTGGAGTTGGAGCATATATATGCGTCAAAAGATCTTCAGGTCTTGGTTCTTCAGCCTTTTGA
>ERZ807291.5745-NODE-5745-length-15385-cov-25.840770_pt1 | contig 15385 bp, 11 predicted proteins | sample MGYA00521257_ERZ807291 | MGnify/ENA primary metagenome ERZ807291 (study PRJEB31413, sample SAMN03169783) | marine metagenome | biome: Marine; feature: Water; material: Subsurface seawater | place: North Sea | collected 2011-04-28 | depth 1 m m ...
TTTAACCAACCAATTTTAATATTAGAAATTTGTTTGTCTGTTATTTTGCTTTCTTTAAAAGAGCCATCAATATCAAATGACAATGGATCCAATGGATCACTTCCAACTATACAATCTAATAGAAATGACATTTCTTCTGGAGACTTTGCAAAACAACCTGGTGAAGTTAAAACTGGTAATTTACTTAAGTTTTTTTCATTTGATCTATCTGTTGGAATTAATCCAGTTGTTGGTCTAAATCCATATATATTTGCAAATGCTGCGGGCCCTCTACAGGAGCCCATCATATCTGTGCCATCTGCAAAAGGAATTAATCCAGCTGCAACAGCTGCACCTGCTCCACCACTAGAACCTGCTGCTGATTTAGAAAAATCATAAGGATTTGATGTTGGGCCAAAAAGTCTATTAGTAGTATGGCCACCCACGCCTAATTCAGCTGTATTTGTTTTTCCAATAATAATTGCTCCACTGTTAATTAAACGATCAACGATTAAAGAATTTTTTTTTGCAATATTATTTTTGTAAGGAGGAAATCCATATGTTGAAGGAATTCCCTCAATATCAAAAAGATCTTTACAAGCTAGTGGTAATCCAAACAAAGGTTTTGATTTATTATCTTCGTTGTCTTTTAAATTTATTTCATGAAAAATTTGTTCTTCTTCTTTTTGAAGTACGATTGCATTTAACGCAGGATTATATTTCTTTATTCTTTCGAGATAAAACTCCACAACTTCTTTTGCTGAAATTTCTTTAGATTTTATTAGAGATGTTATTTCTAAAATTGATTTATTCTCAAGCATTCAATGAAACTTTTATCGAGCTTTTTTGATCGATGCCAGTGTCATTTCTTTAACTTCTGCTAAAGTTGCTATTTTTGGATTAGTTGCAAATGCTTGATCTTTCATAGCTTTTTCTGCAATTCTATCTACACAATCTTCAGGTACTCCAAGTTCACTCAAACTTTTTGGAATTTTTATTCTATCTAGTATTTTTTCAATGTTTAAAATGAATGCGTCAACTGAATGATCTTTAAATTGCATAGCTTCTGACATTCTTTTAACTTTTTCTTCCATACCTGGAAGATTATATTTTAAAACAACTGGTAATATAATTGCATTAGTTAAACCATGGTGTGTATTATATTCAGCTCCAACCATATGAGCTATTGCATGAACTAACCCAAGACCTTTTAAAAATGAAATACCCGCTAAACAAGAGCCAACATGCATACCTCCTCTTGCAAGCAAGTTTGATGGGTCCTCTACAGCTGTAATCAGTGATTTAGAAATTAGATTTAACCCCTCTAAAGCTGCTCCATCACACATTGGATTAAAACCAGGAACACAATAACCTTCTATTCCATGAATTAAAGCATCTGCCCCAGTCCAAGCTGTTAAATTTGATGGAAGTCCAATAGTTAGTTCTGGATCAATTAAGGCTAACGATGGTCTAACATCCGGATGCCACATACAAAATTTCATTCCTTCTTTTAAATAAGTAACCATACCTGTAATTTCAGTTTCGGCTCCTGTTCCTGCTGTTGTGGGAATAGTTATAATTTTTGGAAAAGGGTTATCTTTACTAATTTTAGGAGGAGTTAACTCAAATTCAAAATCTCTAAGTGGTACGTCATTATTTGCAGTAAGGCATATCATTTTACCACCGTCCATTGCGCTACCACCACCAATTGCAATAATTGCATCGTGATTTCCATCTTTATATTTTTTGCAGCCAACTGATATTTCATCTTCTCTTGGATTAGGTGATATATCAAAAAATAAATCTGATTTAATATTTGAGCTAGTTAAATAACTTTGAATATTTATGATAAATGGCAATTTTGGGCTTCCTTTATCAGTAACTATTAATGGGTTTTTAATATCTAAATCATTACAAATTTTTCCTATTTCTTTCAATCGTCCTGGACCATATGCAATATTAGTTGGGAATGTCCAATCTTGATTGGATAAGATATCAGATTCATTTAGTTTGAAAGTATTCATTTTATTTGTAAGGTTTATACAATCTTTTATAAAAAATTAAATGAAAAATTTTTCTGAAAAATCAAATTTAAAGAATACATATCTTGCAATAGCTACCATGTTGTTGGCAGTACTGTGTGTTGACTTTTATATGGTAGTAATAAAGTTTTTAGGTGACGATTATTCAATCGTTCAATTGGCATTATTTAGAAATGCTGCAGCAATAATACCTTTATTTTTATTACTTTTATTCACCAAAGAGCATTTTTTAGTATTTAAAAATGTTGATAAAAAATTTATTTATTTAAGTTTTATTAGAGGTCTTTGTTTCTTAGCCATGAATATATTTGTTTTTATTTCTGTGATAAATTTACAATTTGCAACTGCAATGACGCTTACTTTTTCATCTCCATTCTTTATTGTGATTTTATCTATTATTTTTTTAAGAGATAAGGTTGGTATTTATAGATGGTCTGCAGTGATAATTGGTTTTATTGGGGTTATAATGATTATGAAACCAACAAGTGATATTTTTAATATTTACTCAATTTTTCCTATTCTAACGGCGCTGGCATGGGCTTTATCTGTAATAGTTTTAAAATATATTCCTGATGGACATTCAACTGCTAAAATTCAATTATACACTTTAATTTTTAATGTTTTAGGTGCAGCTATATTATTTTTCTTAACTTCAAACCATGTTGAAATTCAAAGTGCTAAAGATTTTTGGTTAATGATGCTAACAGGTCTTTTGGGCGGAACAGCAGCCATACTATTTATATATTCATACCGATTAATAGAAGCTAGTAAAATTGCTTCATTTGAATACTTTGGTATCCCATCATCTTTTGTTCTTGGATGGTTTTTCTTTAATGAAGCTCCATGGAACCAACTTTTCCCTGGTGTGCTTGTAATTATTTTTGCGGGTATGCTAATTATTTGGAGAGATAATGAGAAAAAAAAATCTATAAGTATTAATAAAAAGTTTAATTAACTTTTCATCGATTTCATTACAATAGTACGATCAATTTCACCTAGCAACTTACCGCTATCACTACAAATAACAGGGTGTGCCTTATCATCATCACACAAAGTATCTATTAGTGTTTCAATTTTTGAATTATCATTAATACAGTCAGTTTTATTCTCAAATAATTTTTTAGTTTCATCGCAACAATCTTTTCTCATTACTTTACCTGCACTAAGAACTTTATACTTTGGAACATCTTCACAGAAATCTTTGACGTATTGATCAACTGGATTTGCTACAATTTCTTCCGGTGTACCTACTTGTGAAATTTCACCATCTTTCATAATTGCTATATGATCTCCCATTTTAATAGCCTCTAAAAAATCATGGGTAATAAACACCATAGTTCTTTGTAACTTTTGCTGAATATCTAACAACTCATCCTGCATCTCCCTTCGAATAAGTGGATCTAACGCTGAAAATGGTTCGTCAAAAATAAGAATTTCTGGGTCCACTGCCATTGCTCTGGCCAAACCAACTCTTTGCTGCATACCACCCGAAAGTTCTCTAGGATAATGATTATGCCAACCCTCCAAGCCAACCAATTTTATTACTTCCATTGACTTATCAATTCTCTCTTGTTTGTTTGTTCCTCTTATTTCTAAACCATATCCAATATTATCTAAAACGGTTCTATGAGGAAATAAACCAAAATGTTGAAATACCATACTCATTTTATTTCTTCTAAGATCTAATAATTCTTTACTATTCATTTTAGTAACATCTATATCATCCATCATTACTGTACCTGATGTAGGTTCAATAAGTCTTGATATGCATCTTACTAACGTAGATTTTCCACTTCCTGATAATCCCATTACGACAAAAGTTTCACCTTTTTGAATTGAAAAACTTACATCTTTAACAGCCACAACATGGCCTGTTTTTTCTTGGACTTCACTTCTAGATAGGCTGGGATCTAAATCTTTTAGAATTCTTTTTTCATCTGGTCCAAATAGTTTCCAAATATTTGAGCAAACTATTTTGTCTTTATTATCCATATTTAGAAATAATATTAAAACGTATCTAAATTCAAGGGTTTTTTTTCTTTAAAATTAAAAATAATAGACATAATGTTCACTAAAAAAAATTTAGCTTAATATGTCTGATAATACTTCAATAAATAATAAATCTTTAATTGATACTTATTTAACACCCACATTAATTTTTTTTGGAATTGTTATTGCTTTAATTTTATCTATGCAAAATGAAGAGGCTTCTGTTTTTCCAAAGTTTATATCTGATCAATTTACTTTTACTGCTTGGATTAATGAAGGTGAAGATTATTTAAGAAAACATTTTAGATGGTTTACCAAAATAATAGCGAGCTATATAAAAAATGGGTATTATTTTATTGAAGACTTTTTAATCGACTCACCCTGGATATTAGTGGTAGCGATTATATTTTTACCCTGCTTTGCAACTGGTGGCCTAGGGTTAGGCATATACTCGTTATTTACAATGTACTTTTGGGGTGCAACAGGTATGTGGGACGAGTCATTACAGACTGTTGGCTTAATGGGGTTGTCTGTTACTTTATGTGTATTTTTTGGTGTCATACTTGGAACCTTATGTTCTCAGAGTAATAGATTTTTAAATTTCATGAGTCCAATATTAGATACTATGCAAGTAATGCCTGCTTTCGTTTATCTGTTTCCTGCAGTATTCTTTTTTGGAATTGGTGGGGCTCCTGCAATCTTAGCAACTATGATTTATGCAATGCCTCCTATTATAAGATTGACTAATTCTGGAATTAGACAGGTTCCAGCAGAAACTATTGAGTCTGCTACATCATTTGGATCAACTAAATTACAACTTTTATTTAAAATCAAAATTCCACTATCTCTACCAAGTATCATGATGGGTATTAACCAGGTAATCATGATGGCTCTTGCTCTTGTTGTGTTAGCTTGCTTTATTGGGGCTGAAGGTATCGGTGGACAAGTTTGGTTAGCAATTAGAAACTTAGATGTTGGTTGGGCGATGGAGGGTGGTCTTTGTATATTATTTATGGCAATAATGTTTGATAGATTTAGTAGTGCATTTAGTAAAACTCCTGAAATACTTCCATCAAATGTTCAAAAATTTTACCTACTTCCTCAAAAATGGGAAAGATATCAGCTTGCAAGAATTTTAGAAAAACCATTAAGCTTTTTACACTATGTGATTAATTATATTTGTATAACAATTACAAACTTAGTTGCCTATGTTTTTAGAGCTTTATTTACTTTATTTAATAAACAAACTGCAGAAGATATTGGAGAATTTATTAGTAAAAGATTTTATATAATACCTTCATTTATAATTTTCTTTATTATAACTTTTATAGACTCAAGCATACATGAGATTGGTTCATTTCCTAAAGAATGGAAACTATCTATAAGACAACCAATTGCAAACACAGTTGAATCATTAACAGTAAATCCAGGTTTTATTGCTTTTACAAAAGGTTTAAGAGCATTTGTTTATCTTAAACTACTCCATCCATTAGATGTATTTTTAACTCATATTCCTTGGTGGTATACAATGGGTGTATTCACACTTATTGGTTATTTTACTGTTGGATTAAGATTTGCTTTTACTACTGCACTTTTATTATTATTTATTGGAGCTTGTGGAATTTGGACACATTCAATGATTACTCTTTCATCAGTTCTGGTGTCCGTTACTTTATGTTTTGCAGTTGGTGTCCCTCTTGGGATAATAGCGTCTTACAACGAAAGATTTAGAAATATTCAAAATGTTGTTTTGGATGCAATGCAAACACTTCCTTATTTTTGTTATTTGATACCAGTTTTAATGTTTTTTGGAGGTGGAATAGTGTCTGCTGTACTTGCTACAGTTATATATTCAATACCACCTATTATAAGATTAACATCGTTAGGTTTAACACAAGTTTCAGGTTCGTATTCAGAGGTATCTAGATCTTTTGGTGGAACATTACTTCAAACTTTAGGTAAAGTTAAATTTCCACTTGCTGTACCAAGTTTGGTGATTGGATTTAACCAAACTGTAATTTTAGCTTTCGCAATGCAAATTGTAACTCCTTTAATTGGTGGTAAAGGACTTGGGTTAGAAGTTTTTAATGGATTAGCAAGATCTGATACCGGAAGAGGACTTGCAGCAGGTATTGCTATTGTTCTTTTAGCAATCATAATTGACAGAATAACTTTGGCTTGGACAAAAAAACAAAGAATAGCTCTTGGTTTAATAAAAGAATAATATGGCAGATGCAAAAGGTCTGCCCCTTACTAGTTCTCATTGGGGTACTTACAGAGCTAAAGTAGAAAATGGAAAAGTAAGTGAGCTAACAGGATGGGAACATGACAAAGATCCTTCACCCATTGCTCCAGGAATTCTAGATATACAACACGGAGCAACTCGTATTAGCGCACCAATGATCCGTAAAAGTTGGTTAGAAGATGGTCCAGGTAGCAATAATCATCTAAGAGGTGTAGATCCTTTTGTTGAAGTAAGTTGGGATAAAGCTGAACGATTGGTTGCCGATGAGCTAAATAGAGTTCGTAAAAATTTTGGAAACTCCTCTATTTTTGGAGGCTCATATGGATGGGCGAGTGCTGGTAGATTTCATCATGCTCAAAGTCAACTTCATAGATTTTTAAATTGTATAGGTGGTTATACTCGATCAAAATTTACTTATAGTTTTGCAGCTGCTGAAGCAATGATACCTCATGTTCTTGGAAGTTATCGAGCTTATCTTGATACTTGCACTAGTTGGGATTTAATAAAAGAACATACAAAACTTTTTGTTTGTTTTGGTGGTGTTCCTCTTAAAAATGGTCAAATTTGCCAAGGCGGAACAGGAAATCATTATCAAAAAGAAAGTTTAATCAAAGCAGGAAATGCAGGAATAGAATTTGTTAACATTAGTCCTTTAAAATCAGATCTTTTAGATGAAGTAAACGGTCAGTGGGTAGCTGCGCGTCCCAATACGGATACTGCACTTATGTTAGGAGTAGCACACACACTTCATGTAGAAAATTTAAGTGATAAAGATTTTTTAGATAAATATACTGAAGGTTTTGATGTTTTCCTACCCTATCTTATGGGTACTAGTGATGGTGTAGAAAAAAGTGCTGAATGGGCAGCAAAGATTTGCAACATATCAGTTAATGAAATCAAAGATCTTGCAAGACGTATGGCTTCAAAACGAACGATGATTTCTGTTAGCTGGTCATTGACCAGACAAGATCACGGCGAACAACCTTTTTGGATGGCAATCATGTTAGCCTCAATGATTGGTCAAATAGGTTTGCCAGGAGGTGGTTTCGGTTTTGGTTATAGTGCAACAAATCACATTGGAGGACAGTTTACAATTTTGCCAGGTGCAGCTTTCCCGCAAGCGAAGAATGAAATTGAAAACTTTATTCCTGTTGCAAGAATTACTGATCTATTATTAAAAGCTGGTGAACGTTTTGACTTTGACGGAACATCTTATGAATATCCTGAGACCAAAATAGTATATTGGGCAGGAGGAAACCCTTTTCATCATCATCAAGATTTAAATCGATTAGTCAAAGCCTGGGAAAAACCTGACACAATTATTTCAAATGATTGGTGCTGGAATTCACTGGCTAAAAGATCAGATATTGTCTTACCTTGCACAACTCCACTTGAGCGAGACGATATAATGATGACACCACGAGATCCCTATGTAGTTTCTATGTCAAAATTAGTAGATCCTTATGGAAAGGCTAAAAATGATTATGAAATTTTTAAAAATATTGCTCGGGTAATGGGTGTAGAAGAAAAGTTTACTGAAGGTAGAAGTGAAGAAGAATGGCAAAAATGGATATATGAGCAAACCTCAGAACGAGCTGCAGCAGCTAATATTGATGTACCCAGTTATGAAAAATTCAGAGAAGAAAGATGGTTTAAAATAAAAGATCCTTCAGAGCCTACGTTAATGCTTAAAGATTTTAGAAAAGATCCTATTCAAAATCCACTAAACACACCTAGTGGTAAAATTGAAATATATTCTAAAACAGTCGAAAACTTTGGTTATGATGATTGTCCGGGTCATCCAATGTGGATAGAACCCTGTGAATGGTTAGGGTTAAAAGATAAAGCTTACCCACTCCACTTAATATCAAACCAACCTAAAAATAAATTACATAGTCAAATGGATCATGGGAAATATAGCAAATCATTTAAAATTAAAGATAGAGAGCCAGTTGAAATTAATCCAATAGATGCAACACAACGTAATTTAAAAAATGGGGACATCGTTAAATTATTTAATGATCGTGGAGCATGCCTTGCAGGTGTTAAAATTGATGAAAAAGTCATGCCTGGTGTTGTTCAAATTAGTACTGGAGCATGGTATGATCCTGAAAACCCACAAGAGCCAGGTAGTATTTGTAAACATGGTAATCCAAATGTTTTAACAGTGGATAAAGGAACATCAAAATTAGGGCAAGGACCAATTGCGCATTCTTGTCTTATTGAGGTTGAAAAATATACTAATAAGCTACCGAAAATTACAGCGCATGAGCCACCTGAAATTATTAGAACGGATGCTTCGTTAAGTTAACTAAAGGAGAAAAATGGGAAATCTTCAAGAATTATCAGATCTTAAAAATACAATTAAAATTAGTGCTCGTCGATTTGAAGAGTCTCCTTTTATAGAGCGAACAAACAGTCCTGAAATGGTACGTGGTGTTTATGCTGGACGTTATTTTGCTATGAGCATTGGAGAAGATCCAATTAAAAAATATTGGTTACTTAGACAAAAAGCTTTAATTTTTGATGTACCTGAAAAACCAATTGAAATATCAGGGCCTGATGCTTCAAAGTTTTTAGATAAAGTTCTAACAAGAAAGGTTTCAGGTATTAAAGAAGGTCGTGGATATTATTCTTTAGCATGTACTCCTCAAGGAGGAATTTTTATGGATGGAGTTCTGTTTAAATTTAATGAAAATAAATTTTGGTACGTTCAAGCTGATGGTCCATTTGAAGAATGGCTTTTAGCTCATACTTCTAATTTCGATGTTAAAATTTCTGATCCAAAATCACGTGTCTTACAAATTCAAGGTCCTGCATCAATTGACATAATGAAAGCTGCTTCTAATGGAAAAATAGATGAAAATATGCCTTACTTTAGATCTGGTTTTTTTGATCTTGGAGGTCAATCTCTTTATGTTTCAAGAACCGGTTTTACAAATGAACTTGGGTTTGAAATTTACCCAGATGGTTTAAAGACTAATCATTTGGCTCTTTGGGATCATCTTGTAAAATGTGGAAAACCTCATGGTATGGAATTCTCACCAACACGTGCCATGACTATAAGAAGAATTGAAGGTGGTATTTTTGGAAATTTAACAGATATAGATACAACTATGACCCCTTTTGAAGCTGGTTTAGAATTTTTTGTTAATATGGAAAAAGGTGATTTTATTGGACGAGATGCATTAATAGATAAAGATAGAAGACCTTGTTTATTTGGATTAACTTGTAAAACTGAAACCCCGGTTTCTGGAAGTAAAGTCATGGATGGAAAAAGTATTGTTGGTCATATGACTGCTGGAATTCAGTCACCCACTTTACAAATGGGAATAGGCTATGTAAGATTTTATCAACCTAATGATTGGGTTGGTAGAGAGTTAACAATTCAGTTACCTGATGGCAGTTCTCACAAAGCAGATATCGTCAATCTTCCATTTTTTGATCATGAAAAAAAAATTGTTAAAGGCATAGATAGAAATATACCTGTTCAACCAAAATAATTAAAACACAACCTATATTGGGTCATTAGTTGACAAAAAACCACACCTAATTCAATTAAAAACAAGCATAAATAATAATTTTAAAAGTTTACATCAGCATATTTATTGAATTAGTATGTTTCTTTAATTAATTAAAGAGGAGAATAAATGAAGTTATCAAAAATTATTTCAGCAATGATTTTGTCATTTGTCCTAGTACTTTCTAGTTTTGCTCAAGCTAACGCTAAAAGACTTACAGCGGCTGTAGCAGACTGGACTGGTGGAGAAATTTCATGTCAAGTTGCTGTAGCAATGCTTGAAGAAGAGATGGGATACAAAGTAAAAAGAGTTGTATTTCCATCAGGAACAGGACTTTGGGAAGCAATCGCGGCAGGTGAAATAGACTTTGCTTGTGAAAGTTGGCCTAGTTATGCTGAAGCAGATTCAGTAATGATGAAAGAAGATCTGATTTATGAAGGAAAAGTAGTGGGCACATATGATGGAGATGGTAGTATCGATTTATTAGGTACTGTTGGTGTTATCGGTATGTCTGATTACTACATTCCAAGATACGCAGCTGAAGAGCTAGGTATTAAATCATGGAAAGATCTAAACAAACATAAAGATAAGTTTGCATCTATTGAAACTGGAAGCAAAGGAAGATTAATTGCTTGTCCTGTAGCTGGTTGGAACTGTCATGACCAAAAAAGACTTGATCTTTTAGGAATTGATTTCCAGGCTGATGAACTTGGTACTGAAGCAGCAGCAGTTGCTGAAGCAGTAGCGGCTTATAAAAGAAAAGAACCTTTCTTACTTTACCTATGGGAGCCACATTGGTTCTTTGGTGCTTATGATATGGTTGGCGTAGGTCTGCCAGATCATAAAGATTGTGAATCTTTTACTGAAGCAAATAACTGGAAAGATTGTGGAACTGCAGCATGGCCAGCAACTGGTTGGGCTAAAGACTACACAATGAACTACGGTAACCCTGCTACATTTGCAAAACCTGAGCATGCAAAAGCTAAAGAGTTTTTTGAAAGAATGTCATTTCAAAACGCTGATCAAGCTGTGATGCTAGTTGAAGTTAAGCAAAAAAACAGAGATTTAAAAGAAGTAGTTAAAGAATGGAAAGACGCTAATCCTGATAAGTGGAGAAGCTGGATACCTAATTAATATATTTCTAAATATTAAAATTAAGGCCTCGTTAATCGGGGCCTTTTTTTTATGTAATATTTAAATATTCAATAAAAGATCTTATCGATACTATTAAAAGAAATGATCCAAAAATTTTACTTAAAATTTTTTTATCTATTTTATAGACGGCTTTAGCTCCTAAACGAGCCATTATCATTGTAACTGGTACAAAGACAGCAAAACCTAATAGATTAATATATCCAAAACTAAATGGTGTATTAATGTTATTAATAATTTTTCCACTAATTATCATTGTAATAGTTCCGCTAACAGCTATTAAAATACCTGTTGTTGCAGCTGTACCAATTGATTTTCTTAAATCATATCCAACTGTTCTCATAAAAGGTACCATTAATGACCCTCCACCAATTCCAAGTGGTACAGAAATAAAACCAATTAAAATTCCAGAAATATTTTTAACTAGATCAGATATTTTTTTTGGATTTTCTACAAGTTTTTCTCTTAAAAAAATAAAAAATAAACCTGTCATAAAAGCAAAAATTGAAAAAAATAGAATTAAATTTGGTGTTTTTAAATTCACAACTAAAAAGGTTCCAGCAATAACTCCTATGAGAATGAATAAACCAAATGATTTCACCATCTTAAAATCAACAGCATTATGTTCCATGTGAGTTTTTGCCGAGATTATTGATGTTGGAATTATAATTGCTAAAGAAGTCCCAACAGAGAGATGCATTTTAGTTGAAATGTCATAACCCAAAACTGTAAAAGCATAATACAGAGCGGGTACCATAATAATTCCACCCCCTACCCCTAACAATCCAGCCATAAATCCAGCAACTGCTGCAGCTATAGCTAAAACTGTTAGTAGATTAAATATTTCACTAAAATTTAGAATTTCCATTATGAGCTAATTTGATTAGCCTTTTCATTATTTTGCACAATTGTCATTATGTGTTTTGCTTTTTGAAAATCAGAATCTCTTGCCATCATATTATCACTTAAGTATCTTTTCCAATCTTTAGATCCAATTTGTCCGTGATATAAGCCTACTGTATGTCTCATGATATGATTAACTTTTGTACCTAGTTTTACTTCTTTATCTAAATATTCCAGAAGCTTTTCAGCAACTTGTTCACGGGTTGGATTGTCTTTAGTTTTAAATATTTCTTTTTCTATTTCAACTAACGAATATGGGTTTTGATAGATTGATCTTCCAATCATTACTCCATCACAAAAAGTTAAATGATTATTTATATCTTCTATTTTGGAAATACCTCCATTAATAATAATTTCTAATTCTGGATTTTCTTTCTTAATATCATAAACCATGTTGTAATTTAATTTAGGAATACTTAAATTCTGCTTAGGAGATAATCCTGTAAGCATAGCTTTTCTTGCGTGCAAAATAAAAGTCTTTGCTCCAGCATCTCTCATCTTATGAATAAATTGATTTAAATAACCAAACTCTTCAGTGTTATCAAATCCTATTCGAGTTTTAGCAGTAACAGGAATTTTACATGAATTAGCCATTGCGTTAATACACTCTGCAACTAAATCAGGTTCTTTCATTAAACATGCGCCAAATTTATTTTTTTGAACTTTTTTACTTGGACAGCCTAGATTAATATTAATTTCATCATACCCCATATCTTCTGCAATTTTAGCAACTTCGGATAATTCCTCTTTATTTGATCCACCCACCTGCAAAGCTAATGGTTTTTCCTCAGGACTATATGATAAGATTTTTTTTCTATCCCCATGAATGGCTGATTTTGTTGCTACCATTTCCGTGTACAGCATTACGTTTTTACTCATTAATCTTAAGAAAAAACGATCATGTCTATCAGTACAATCCATCATAGGTGCTACTGAAATTTTTCTATTTATCTTTTTTTTAATATCCAAGAGGTTTACCCATCAATTTATCAGGTAGCCAAGTCACTATTTCGGGGAAAATACATAAGATAAATATAGATAAAATCATCATCATCATAAATGGAATCGATCCTTTTAAGATTGTAGAAAGACTAACATCTGGTGTAATACCTTTAATTATATAAAGGTTAAGCCCAACAGGTGGTGTGATTAAACCTATTTCCATATTAATTGTAAATACTATTGCAAACCAATAAGGGTCAAACCCTAATGTGGTTATTACTGGTAATAATATAGCCGAAGTCATTACAATAACGGCTACTGGTGGTAAAAAGAAGCCAGCTACTAATAAAAAAATATTTACTAATAAAAAAATTACCCATTTATTGCTACTCATTTCAATCATACTTTGAGCAAGTGATTGTGTTACATAAAGTTGTGATAGCGTAAATGCAAAAAGATATGAGGCTGCAATAATAAACATTATCATCACACTCTCTTTCATTGAGACTTTAACAATATTCCAAATTTTTTTAGGTTGATAAATTTTATAAACAACTGCAATCATGACAAAAACTAAAAAGGCACCTACACCTGATGCCTCAGATGGTGTCGCAACACCTCCGTAGAGCACATATAAAACACCAATTATGATTGCAAGGAATGGAAAAACTCTAGGAAGAACTTCAAATTTTTCTTTTAATGTTGGTGGTTTTCTATTTCTTAATAGTTTAGCTGCATTTTTATCAATGAAGTAACTATGTATTAATGCCCAAATTGCAAAAAGGCTTGCTAACATAAAGCCAGGAACTACACCTGAAAGAAATAATCTTCCTATAGATGTACCCGTAGCCATTCCATAAACTATTAAAACTATACTTGGTGGAATTAAAACTCCTAAGGTTCCTCCAGCAGCAATTGTACCTGTAGCGATTTGATCTGAGTACCCTCTTTTTCTCATTTCAGGGATACCCATAGTTCCAATAGCAGCACATGTTGCTGGACTTGATCCACTTAATGCAGCGAATATTGAACAAGCTCCTATATTAGAAATAACTAATCCACCTGGCACTCTCCATAACCATCTATCTAATCCTGTGTACAAATCTTTTCCTGCTGGAGAATGAGCAACAGCCATTCCCATCAAAATAAACATTGGTATTGAAAGTAAGACAAATGAATTTAATCCTGCATAAAATGTTTCTGCAAATACATCAAGCATTTGAAGTCCTTCAAAAGCGATTAGTAGAGCTATCGAAACAAAACTTAAACCAAAGGCAATTGGAATACCTGAAAATAATACAATCAAGGTAAAAACTGCAACAATTAAAGCAATCATTAAAGGATCCATTATCTAAAATCCTCTTCATCAGTAAGTTTAATTATTTCAGCTACATATTGAAGTATCATTAAGATAGATCCTAATAACATAGATGAATAAGGTATCCATAAAGGAGGATCCCAAACAGTGCCTGTTGTATAATTTTTAGTAAATGCCTCTTCAACCATTAAAAACCCAAAGTAGAAAAGAATTAGAAAAAAACCTAAACTAATAAATGATGTGAATATCTTAAGTTTTATGATGCTTTTTTTAGATAAAAAATCATAAATCCATTCCATGCTAACATGTGCTTTTTCACTTAAAACATAAGCACTCCCAATAAAAGTAGATGCAACAAGTAACATGGTTACTAGTTCTGTTTGCCAAGTAATAGCACGTTGAAAAAAATATCTTTCAAAAACAAGCTCAACTATTACTAAAATTGACAAAATTAATGCCCCAACAGCAAAAGCACCACAAGCTTGTGCGGTTAAATTACAAAATTTTAAATAACTTTTTTTCATAAAAAAAAACCCCTGTTTACATAATAAACAGGGGTTCTTTATATATTATTTTATTTAACTGCTAAAGCCATTTCCATAAGCTTAGCACCACCGGGTACTTGCTCAGCAAACGCTTTATGAGATGATTTTTTAGCAATTTCTATCCATGCAGCATGATCTGATTCTGACATATATACAAGCTCAACACCAGCATCTCTATATGCATCTTCAAATTTCTTATCAAGATTTGCTACTTGAGCTGTCATATATTCTTCAGCTACTTTTCCAGCCTTCATAAGAGCATCTTGTTGCTTAGAACTTAAAGCATCAAAAGATTTTTTAGACATTAGAATTGGCTCATACATAAACCAAAGACCAAATTTTCCTGGAGGTGTTGCACATTTTACTTGCTCATAAATTTTGTAACTTACAAAACTTCCTGAACTAGTATTTGCACCTGTTAGTACACCTGTTTGAAGACCAGTATAAATTTCAGAAGAAGGCATACTTTGTATACCAGCTCCTGCAGCTTCTAACATTTGGTTAAATGCTTTTCCTGCTGCTCTCATTACTTGTCCTTTAACATCAGATGGATTTTTAATACATTTAGTTTTTGAAGCAAATCCACCACCTAACCAAGCGTCAGATAAAACAACTACACCAGCATCATTAATGATTTTTTTAATTTCAGTCATCATTGGAGATTTATTAAATCTTAATGCATGATCATGGTTTTTTACAGTACCAGGCATTAAAGTTGCACTAAATTCTGGGTGAAACTTTGATGCATA
>ERZ807291.5758-NODE-5758-length-15361-cov-12.255586_pt1 | contig 15361 bp, 13 predicted proteins | sample MGYA00521257_ERZ807291 | MGnify/ENA primary metagenome ERZ807291 (study PRJEB31413, sample SAMN03169783) | marine metagenome | biome: Marine; feature: Water; material: Subsurface seawater | place: North Sea | collected 2011-04-28 | depth 1 m m ...
AGATTTTAAAGACAAACCTTTTATTTACACAGGATTAGTTAATCTTATCAGATAATAAATACCAATTCATTTGAGTGGTTTTTTTTTGGTTGACCTTTCGGTCCCAGTTTCAATTTTTTTAGAAACTTATATAGTGAGTTTGCTTTATGCAAAATATATTACATATCTTACTATGTGTGCCTATGTTTGAGTTTAGACAACTAACTTGTGCACCTGCTTATTAAAACTCAATTAATAATCCAATACTTGGAAGGACGGTGCCAGAGTTATTTATGATCTCATATAAGGCTATAGTGCTTTCAGAATTTTCTGTACCTTCAGCTAAAGGCCCTAAATTTGGATCTATACCATACTCAGATGGTAATTGCCTTTTTGCATTTAAAATATTTTCAACATCGATATAAGCATTTAAACTCCAAGATTTAAAGAACCATTTCTTATCAATTCTAATGTCAAGTCCATGCTGGCCTTTCAAGCGTTGGGTGTTTAATAAATTATAATCTAGTACACCTCTTTGATTAATATCCCAAAAACTTTTTTTACTTGAATTAATTAAATCAGTAGGAGTGTAGGGTGATCCACCAGAATAACGATACTTAAATCCTAGCTCAATGTTATTCTTAAACTTTTTACCAGCTGTCATATTTAAAATAAATCTATTATCCCATTTAGATGAAATCAATTTTCCTTCATTATCTTCAAATCTACTGTAATAATATGTTGCTGATAGTATTCCGTAAATACTTGAACTCATTTTTTGTTGTGCTAAAAGTTCTATTCCGTAACTATTACCTTTTGATATAGATGATATGTCCTCATTACCAACTACACCAAAATCATCTCCTAAATTTGCCAATGATATAGAATCAAGTATTGAGAAGGGGTAATTACTATAACTCTTGTAAAATGACTCTAATGAGATTTTGCTGTAGCTAGAAGGATTATATTCAATTCCTATCACTGCATGGTCACAAGTAATATATGCAGCATCTTTGTTAAGGTATTTGCCATTATTCTCAAATCCTAGTATAGTATAGGATGGTAATTGATGAAATCTCCCAATGTTACTATTAATACTTGTTTTACTATTAAGGTTGTAAGCTAATGAAAACCTTGGAGAAAAATTATTTGAATTTGCATTTTCAGTAAATGAATTTCCGTCTATTCGTAAGCCAAATGAAGCAATTAGTTTATTTTCAAAGTATGTTTTACTTATTTGTGTAAAAGCTCCATATTTTATAAAATGTAGATCAACATTATTAATTCCAGTAATAATACTATCTCCACTAGTAAATGTCTGATTGGTATTGTTTGTATATGTTGCATCTTCTAAATTAGATCCAATTATAATTGAATAACCATTTCTTTTAAAATTATACTCTAAGCGTGTTTTATTCTCGATCTCTTCTGATTTATAATCTAGAATTTTTTGTGAATTTTCATCTGCATAATCTTTATACTTTAAAGCAGTATTATCAAGATGGTTTCGACTCATTACAAAAAAGAGGTTTGAGTTGTCAAAAAAATGTCGCCAAGTACCTCCAATTGTGTAATTCCATTGCTTATTTATAACTAAATTATTTAGATTATAATTATTTAATGCAATTTGCAACGTATCTTCTTCATCATTGTTAATATCTTTATTAAGAGTAAAATCATCAATTGTAGCTATTCCAAGAAAGTTAAATTGATTTTTTTTATCTGGTTTAAAAGTATATTTAAACTGCATATCGTTATAGGTTGGTAAAAAAGGTAATTTTAATGCTTTAAATAAAAATTGTAAGTATGATCTTCTTACCGATAAAAGTAGAGTAGATTTTTTAGATAGCGGTGTGTTTAGTGTTAGTCCAGCATCGCTAGATCCTAGAGCAAACGAACCACTTATTTCTTCTTCATTTCCTTCAATCAGCTTTAATTCCATTACAGAACTAAGTGCATTACCTCGATTTGCAGGAAAGGCTCCAGTGTAAAAATCAACTTCTCTAATAAAATTAACATTTAAAATGCCTACTGGACCTCCGGATGACCCTTGTGTAGTAAAATGATTGATAGTTGGTATTTCAATCCCATCTAAGAAAAATTTATTTTCAGATGGCGAGCCTCCCCTAACAATAATATCATTTCTAAAACCTGCTGATGTAGCCACTCCAGGCAAATTTGCTACTACTCTAGAAATATCTCTATTTCCACCAGCACTTTTAGAAATTTCTGAAGCATTAATCGTTCGCAAACTTACAGGGCTAGCTTGTGTTTTATTAAAAGTATTTCCTTTAACTTTTACTTCCCCTAAAAGTTCAGAATTTTCACTCAAAAAAAAATCAAGTCTGAGACTTTTGTTAGAGCTTACCTTTATTTCTGATTGAATATCTGTATTAAATCCGATATAACTACATTTAAAGTTATAAGCACCAGCATTTACATTCAAAATCTCATAGTTTCCATCAATATCAGATGTAGTACCAATTGCTGTTCCTTCAATAATAATGTTTGCAAAGGGTATCGGCTCGTTATTCAAGGTATTACTAATTGAACCGTATACTTTTACATTTTGAGATGATACAACATTAGAAAATGCGATAAAGCTAATCATTAAAATAATATTTTTTATAGCTACTTTTTTATTCATTCTTTAATTTTTATTTTTTGTTGTTGTTTAAACACTTATTGTAATCTAGTAAAAGGTTAGGTTTTTATAATCATATTACCTAGCCATTTTTCATTTTATGATGTGTGAATTAAGCTTGACCAAAATTCATGAGGTACATGATTACTAAATTGACTATTAGGAGCAAGAATTACAGAAACAGCATCATGTGAATGTAAAGACTCTTGATGAGAGCAAATTACTCGAAAATCTTTGACACGTGTGTCATTTACTAACTGTTCATATAATAATCTAGCAGCATCTTCAACAAACTTGAGATAAGATCCGTTGAGTTCAGCAAATGCCATCTCATCTTCTCTTTTTACTATTACTTGAGTCTCAGTTTTTAAGGCATTAATACACATTTCTTGTAAATCTTCAATCCATACTGTTTTTTCAAATTTAATAGATATTCTTGCTACTGAGCGCTGTGAGTGAGATACAGTTATTTTGTTTCTATATTTTTTAGCATGCTCTGCAAGTTCATAAGAACAAGGACAAGCTGACGAGTAAACAAAATCAAAATGTAAAAACTTTATGATATTACCTTTATTATCTATATTACTTTCTAAAGTACAGTTATAATATTGATATCCTGAGTTATTAGATCTTAAGGAAGACTGCAATATAGGATATGAAAAGTGTAATCCTATTCTAGCATCAAACGTATCTAGATCATCTTTATAGTTAAGTAATATTTTATCTAACTTATTATAAACTTTTTCATCTTTATACTTGTAGAAAGATCTCATAATACGAGACATGTTAATACCTTTCTTATGAGCAGCTAAAGATACAGTACCTGTTACTTTAGTCTCAAGTTCTATATCCCCACCTTCTCGTTTATCATACTTTAGAGGTAATCTAAAATTATGAATACCTACTTGTTGTATAGCTACAGGAGCCCCCTGTATTAAAGAAGAAGGACCATTCTGTAAGTCAGGAAAGGTCTTAATATGCTCTTCAGTAGGTTTGTAATCAGTATCAAAGTCTCTATTAGGTGCATAGTAATTTTCGGAATGTTTGTTGTTAGGGGCTTCTGTAGTAGATACAGCGTCTCCAATCCATTCATACTTTTTGTCATTTTTTTTATTCATATTTATCCTATTATTTTGTCAGAGGTTTATATATTGCTGAATTATTTGTACCTCCTTCATAACATTCAACAGTTAGTACTTTAACTCTTCCTTTTGTCTCTGTAATTATTAAATCGTTTATGTAATTGTAAACATAAGTGGCAAATTTCTCACATCCAACCCCATCTAAAACTCTTAGTTGTATTAATTTTTTTTCAGAGAGTTTTTTAAACATTGATAACTGTGGATCATCTTGTGCAACTATTGTTGTATGGTCAAACATATAACTCATGTGTTCCTTTATTCCATTTCTTTTAAATGAGCCAAAATCACAAACCCAGTTTAATTCGCTTAGATTTCCCGTAAAGGTTACTTTAAATTTCATTGCATATCCATGTATATATTGACAGTGAGAATGTTTAGCTTTCCATTGTCTAAATGCTGTGCTATATCCATCAAAAATTTTGGTACTGTTGTATTCACTCATTTTTTTTTTTACAAAAATACTATTTTTTTATTAATGTATAATTATTTTAATCAAAAGTTATACGTATTTAAAATATATGTGTAGTTTTGTAAAAAAAAGTAATGAATAAATTCTTAAGTATCTATTATCCAATCTTACTTGCATTTGCTTGTATGTTGTATTCAATTGGGTTACATATAATAGGAGATCCAGAAGGAGCGCAGTACACAGCACATTGGCCTGGTACAATTTTACTATTTGCTATAGCAATAAGACAACGAAGAAAGTCATGAATTTAAGTATGCTTATAGTAGGATTTGTAATTTTTTCACTTTATCTATTTGGACTTTTATATATGATTAATGTAAGTCATAAAGAACAAGAGCAAGATTTATTAAATGATCCAGAAATTCCTAAAAATTTTAAAGATAAATTATCTAAATAGTTGTGTTTAAACTAAATTATATATCTGATTATTTAAGATGCAAATAACTGAATTATGAATCTAGGTTACGCTTGTATTAATATGACTTTGGGAAAACATAATCCAAAAATCACTACAAATCGTAGTATGATTAAAAAAACCTTTAAAGAAAAAGGTATTCCTTATGCATCTGAATTGGGGATTCAGAACTCTAGAGATTTAGTTGAGATAATTAAATGGAATAATAAGAATGGAATTAACTTCTTTAGGTTAACTTCTGATTTGTTTCCTTGGGCTTCTGAGTATAATCTCACAGAGTTACCACATTACAATCTTATTAAAAATATATTAGGTGATGTCGGGGCTCTTGCAAATAAGTACGGACAACGTATCACATCACATCCTGGTCCGTTTAATGTGTTAGTATCTCCTAAGCAACACGTAGTAGAAAATACTATTAATGATTTAACTATGCATGGTGAAGTATTTGATATGTTAGGATTGAGTAGAACACCTTACAACAAAATTAATATACATTGTAATGGTGTTTATGGTGATAAGATAGCTGCAATGGATAGGTTCTGTAAGAACTTTGAGAAGCTGCCTGAATCAGTTCAAACTCGTTTGACTGTAGAGAATGATGATAAAGCAAGTATGTATTCTGTAAGTGATTTAATTTACATACATGAACGTATTGGAATTCCTATTGTATTTGATTACCACCACCATAAATTTTGTACTGGAGATTTATCAGAAGAAGAAGCTCTTAAACTTGCAGTAACTACTTGGGGTGAAATAAAGCCTGTAGTTCATTATTCAGAATCTAAAGCATTGCATGAAAATAATGATGAGTTAAAGCCTCAAGCCCATTCAGATTATATTAAAGAGATCCCTAATACTTATGGATTAGATTTAGATGTTATGGTAGAGGCAAAAGCAAAGGAACTCTCAATACTTCCTTTTATAAATTCATAAAACGTAAAATATATTGAATTTAATAATCCTACTTTTTTCAGCCATTTCGTTCATCTATTATGCTGTAAGTTCATTATATTCAGATAGAATGATTCTTGAATATAATAGATGGGGCTATAAAAAATTCAGAAAAATATTAGCATTATTACAATTTTTAGGAGGTTTTGGGCTATTAATTGGATTGTATTTCCCTTTATTGTTGATTATAGTATCTGCTTCATTAACATTAATGATGATTACTGCTATTTATGTTAGAATTAGAATTAAAGATCATATAATAAATGCGCTTCCAGCAATTTTATATGCAATTTTAAATTTTATTATTTTTTACAATTCATTAATTGTTTAACAAGTACGTAATTAATAATATATAGCTCAGCATATTAAATTATTGCAAAACTTTTTGCAGCAATAAATAAGCACAATAAAAGAAGAGCAAGAGATGGAACAAACTTCTTAAAATGGTTACTTACCTTAATATGAAAATATTGTGCGCAAATCATTAAAAATGCCATAGATAAAGATGATAACATTAATAATTCTTTGTGCCAAATTCCTAAAATTAGAATTGTGGCAAGAGATATCTTTACGGCACCAACTATATCTCTAATAGTATCTGAAATACCATATTGTTCAAATTCAATTATAATATTTTCTCTTCTAAACACCCAAACAATAATTACAGAGGTTGCAACTATAATTTGGGATACTATCAATAATTCTTCCATCATCATTTTTTTTTCAAATATAGCTGATTACTCAGAATTTCCAAATAATTTCTTAAGTTTGTTTTAGCAGATTGGTTAGCGGTGCAAAAATTGATACAAATTTTAGTTTTAAAACTTGCTGAATTCTAGTGCAATGAGTATTGTTTGTAATTCTGCTAACCTGACGTAATTAATAAGAAACCCACTCAATTGAGTGAGTTTTTTATTGGTGGACCTCTCGTTACTAGTTTCGCACTTCTTTAGAAAATTATTAAGTAAGTTTGCTTAGTAATTAAATGGTGGTAAATTTTTCCTATAAGCTTGAAATAAAAATATTTATTTTATAGTTTCCATAGCGGCATATTTGCCATCTAAATATTAATTAAGTGTAATAAATGTTTTTTTTACTTGATAAGAAATTATAAATTTGTAGAGATTTCTCTATAAAATATTGTTAGAAATAATATGAAAAAAAATAAAGTTACTGTTATACAGGCGTTTAAGGAATTTATTTGGCCTAGAAAAGGAATTGTATTAGTTGGGTTAATTCTTATTGTAGTTAGCAGATTAGCAAGTCTTGTACTTCCTTTGAAAAGCAAAGAATTATTAGATGAAATAATCCCGAATCAGGATATGGACGGTTTAATAAATATGGTATTGCTTGTTGCTGGTGCTATTTTAATTCAAGCAGTTACTTCTTTTGCATTAACAAGACTTTTAAGTGTTGAGGCGCAATTATTAATTTCCAAGCTAAGAGCCAAAGTACAGAAAAAAGTCCTTTCCTTTCCTATTTCTTATTTTGATAATAATAAATCAGGGGCTTTGGTCTCCAGAATTATGAGTGATGTAGAGGGGGTTCGTAACCTTGTGGGTACAGGATTGGTACAGCTTTTTGGAGGTACAGTTACTGCAATTATCTCTTTAGTTTTATTGATTAATATAAGTGGAAAGATGACCTTATTTGTTCTTGCTCCTGTATTTTTGTTTACGATAATTGCTCTAAAAGCATTTGGGTATATCCGACCTATATTTAGGAAAAGAGGAGTAATAAATTCTGAGGTTAAAGGAAGATTAACTGAAACGTTGAATGGTGTTAGGGTAATAAAAGGATTTAATGCTGAAGACCAAGAAAATATAAGTTTTGAAAAAGGCGTTGATCGTTTATTTCAAAATGTAAAAAAGAGTTTGACTGCTACCGCAATTATGACAAGTTCATCTGCCTTTTTACTAGGTTTGGCTTCAGTAGGTATTATGGGAATTGGAGGTTCTATGATTATTGAAGGGACATTAACTACTGGTGATTTCCTGGCTTTTACTTTATTACTTGGTTTTATGATTGCACCTATTGTTCAGATGAGTAATATTGGAAGTCAGCTTACTGAGGCTTTTGCTGGTTTGGATAGGACCGAGGAAATTATGAATATGGATTCTGAAGCTAGTGATGAGTTAAGAACAATTAAGCTAGATAGGATTGTAGGAAATATAGAATTTAAGAATGTTTCTTTTTCTTATGAAAAGGGAAAAGAGGTGGTACGTAATATTAGCTTCAAAGCCGATAAGGGCACAGTAACAGCTTTAGTTGGATCTTCAGGTTCTGGTAAGTCAACACTTGCAAGTTTGGTAGCTAGTTTTATTAATCCTGATTTAGGTGTTATTACTATTGATGGGAATGATATTTCAAAAGTAAGTTTGAATTCTTTTAGAAGTCAGTTAGGGGTGGTATTACAAGATGATTTTCTGTTTGAAGGTACGATAAGAGATAATATTCTTTTTCCAAGGCCTGATGCCAGTGAAATACAAGTGATGGAGGCTGTAAATACTGCTTATGTAAATGAGTTTACAGATAGATTTGATGATGGTTTAGATACCTTAATTGGAGAAAGGGGAGTAAAGCTTTCAGGAGGGCAAAGGCAAAGAATTGCCATTGCTAGAGCAGTATTGGCTGATCCTAGGATTTTAATATTAGATGAAGCAACTTCTAATTTGGATGCTGAAAGTGAATCGTTAATTCAAAAAAGTTTGACTGAGCTGATGAAAGGAAGAACTACTTTTGTTATTGCCCACCGCTTAAGTACCATTAGGCAAGCAAACCAAATTTTAGTTATTGAAAAGGGTGAAATTGCAGAACAAGGTACACATACTGAATTGATAGAAAGTCAAGGAAGGTACTTTGAACTGTTTACTTACCAAAGTAGAATATAGAATTGATAAATAGATCCAACTCAATTGAGTGGGTTTCTTTTTGATAGACCACTCGGTTACAGATTCGAACGTTTTTACTGATTTATTGAGTAAGTTTGCTAAATGAAAAAAATTATCTTAATAATATTTCTGATAACAGGTGCTTTTAGTTTTGTTCAATCACAAGTCTGGGTAAAGTCATTTACAGCAGGAGTATATGATTTAAACAATCAGTTGTTGGGTGGATCTGAAGTGTTACAGCTAATTAGTCATAAAAAAATGCTATTTGCATCTATTGGCTACTGGCAAGATGATAACAACATATGGTATGGAGGTTCTAATAACAGTATTGGTTGGGGCCAAATAAATAGTTTAGATAATCCTTTTGCTATTTGGAAAGAAGATTTGTTTCTTGGAGCAAGTTATCTACGCCCTGAAATTCTTAAACAAATAATTTTTACTAAAGATCAGTTTGGAAATGCACTGTCATCCCCAGATACAGTTTTGATTTGTGCTGGATACTCACCAAACTATATTACTAGCCAGGTAACAGTAAAGAGTTTCGTTCGAAATGATGTAAATGGCACTTGGGGAGAAAGTCAAATAGTTCAAGGGGGTTTTCCTGCAGGTGAAAACTACTCTATAAGAGATATTGAGATGTATGTTGATCAACAAACTGGCTTTGAGTACGTATTTGCTACTGTTGGAACTCAAGGGATATATAAAGGAAAATATAATTCTGCAAATCCAGGAAAAATTGATTGGATTTCAATAGCAGAATTTGGTCCTTTAAGTATTAGGTCTTTAGGTATTGAGGTAGCAAATGGAAAACTTTATTTCTCATCCGGAAGTAAACTTTATAGAAGAATAGACGGAGTTTCACCAAGTTATGTCATAGATCATGATTTTAGTGATCTTGGAGCTACAATTAACTCTGCTGTTGGTGGAATTAGAGGCTTAACCACTATCGATAATCCAAGTGGTACTGATGAAGCTTTCTTGTTGATGTGGTGTCCTAATGGTCAGTCGCAAGGGGTTATTTACCGTTTAGAAGCAGACGGTATAGGCTTTAATCGTATTTATGAAACGAAATTATCTTTATTGATAGAAGATTTCTTGATTGGCTCAAATGCAAATTATGTGCTTGGAGCTTACAATGAGTTTTATAAATATATTGACCCATTAACAAATGATACTCTACACTTATTGGGTTTTGAAGCAAATATTACAGGTGGTCCTCATCTAACATGGAACGGTTACTATAAAGGTAGTTTATTTGCTAAGCGATATTCAGATGGTCAGTATCTAATAGAAGAAATAAATGGAACAATTGACTTAGAGGATAAGGCTTTAGTCGCTAATCGGTGCTATGTAGAATCGCCATTTCCAAATGAAATTGCTCTTTATTTTGGTGGTTTTGACCCAAATAGTAATTCTTCAACAAATATGGCATGGGTATTTAAGAAAGATTATCAATTAAGTTCGATAGACAATTTTACTGAAGATCATAAAAATGTTATAATATATCCAAATCCAAGTAGAGAAATATTTAATATCGAATTCACAAGTTTATCAAGACAGAATTTAGAGATTAGAATTATTAATTCTTTTGGAGATATAGTTTATTTAGAAAATTTAGAAAATTATAAAGGAGACTATAATAAAGCTATAAATTTAAAAGATTTTTCTAAAGCACTTTATTTTTTAGAGATTATAACTGATGATGGTGTAGTTAATAAGAAACTTATTTTACAATAATTTAAATGGTGGCCTTACGGTCCTTATTTTGAGCTTTTTTAAGTATATAATTAGTAGTTTCACAAAAATATATTATAAAAATAAATGAAGAATATAACTTCCTCTTTTACTTTGCCAAATGGTTCAGTTTTAAAAAATAGAATTGCAAAATCTGCAATGAGTGAAAACTTTGGAACGCGAAAGCATGCCCCAAGTAAGGGCTTAATTAATGCATATAAGGTTTGGGCAAAGGGTAAACCAGGATTACTTATTACAGGAAATGTGATGGTAGACGCAATGGCCTTAGGTGAAGCGCGTAATATAGTAGTTGAGGATTACAAGAATTTCGAATTGTTAAAAAAATGGGCTAAATCAGTTGAAGGAACTGGTGTGCATCTTTGGCCTCAAATTAATCACCCCGGTAGGCAGGCTATTGCATATATTAATAGAGAAATAGTAGGACCATCTGCTAAATCTTTAAGCTTGGGTAGTGCCTCAAAGATGTTTAAAATGCCAAAAGCATTATCAGATGAAGAAATTTGGAGTATTATCAAGCGCTTTGGAAATACCGCAAGAATCATGAAAGAAGCTGGCTTTACAGGCTGTCAAATTCATGGCGCCCACGGATACTTAGTAAGTCAGTTTTTATCTCAAAATAGCAATGTTCGAACTGATCAGTGGGGTGGTTCTCTTACTAACAGAGCAAGATTTGTATTAGAAGTTTATCGTGAAATTCGTCGTCAAGTTGGATCGGATTATCCTATAGCAATTAAAATTAATTCTGCAGATTTTCAACGAGGTGGATTTTCGGAAGAAGAATCTTTGGAAGTTATTCGCTTTCTTGGAAATGAAGGTATTGATTTAATTGAAATATCTGGCGGAACTTATGAAAGACCAGCTATGATTAGGGGAGAGCGCAAGAAAAGTACCATTTCGCGTGAAGCGTATTTCTTAGATTATATTGAAAAAGCCCGAAAGGTGATTAAAACACCTTTGATGCTTACTGGTGGATTTCGTTCTGTTTCAGTTATGGAGAGAGCGTTGGAAGATGGTAATTTAGACGTCGTTGGTTTAGCTAGGCCATTTTGTTTATATCCTAATTTGGCTAACCAAATTTTTAACGATTCTGTAGAACGATTTGAAACTCCAATACCTAAAATTGGAATTAATTTTTTAGACAAACTTGGTGGTGTAGAATTGCCCTGGTATGAACTTCAAATTCAACGTATTGGAAAAGGGAAGTCTCCAAAAATTAAACTATTAGCAATTTTAGCTTTCTGGTTTAGTATTAAGAGTTTGTTTTTCAAATCTTTTTTGAAGAATAAATAATAAAACCCACTCAAACGAGTGGGTTTCTTTTTGGTGAGCCTAACGTCCCCATTTTCGAGCTTTTTTAAAATATTATTAAGTAAGTTTGCATTATGAAAAAATTACTATTCATATTAATTTTCTTGCCGATGATTGGTATTGCGCAATATCCTAATTATTCTGAAGACATTGCTCCAATAATCTATGGAAAATGTTTGCAATGTCATTATAGTGGAGGTATTGCCCCCTTATCTTTAGAAACGTATCCAGATGCAGTTTCTAATGCGGGACTAATTCAGCATGTTGTTTCAACTGGAGAGATGCCACCTTGGCCACCAGACACTACATATCAGCGTTTTTCCTATGAAAATATATTGTCCTTAGATGAAATAACAAAGATTACAGATTGGATTACAATTGGAGCCCCTATTGGAGATACTAACTTATTACCTCAAATACCGACATTTCCAAATACATTAAGTTTAGGTAATGCTGATTTAGAAATTCAGATTCCAACTTACTCAAGTACCGCAACTTCAAATTCTGATGATTATGTTTGTTTTTCAATACCAACAGGCTTAACTCAGAATAGAGAGATACGAGCTATTGAAGTGATACCTGGAAATTTACAAACAGTACATCATGCAATAGTATCATTGGATGCTTTTCCAAATAGTTCTGTTGTTACTACGCCAAACTGCATGGGTCCTCAAGGAGGTGCCATTTACACTTGGGCACCCGGATCTGTTCCTTTAACTTATCCTTTAAGTCAGGCACATACTTTTGGAGTTAATTTGCCTGCAAATAGTAGTTTATCTATTTCTATGCATTATCCAGAAGGAAGCTTTGGACAATTAGACAGTACTAAAGTAAAAATTTATTTTCACCCTTTAAACACAGTAATTAGAGAAATATATAGTGATTACTTAATAAATGAAGGTCTTTTAGGTCAACCATTTATATTGCCTCCAAATCAAATAACTCAAATAACAGGAACATTTGGACCTACTACTCAAGATTATTCTTTCATGTCAGTATTTCCCCACATGCATCTTCTTGGAAAAAGTATTGAGATGTTTGCTATAACACCTTTAAACGACACCATAAATCTCATTAAAATAAATAATTGGGATTTTGAATGGCAGGGGGCGTATTTATTTAAAAAATTTCTAAAAATACCAACAGGAAGTATGATATATGCTACTGGTTTTTATGATAACACACAAAGTTTATCAAATCCAAGTCCTATAACTGTGCAATCAGGTTTAAACACACAAGATGAAATGTTTGTTGGTATTTTTCAGTTTTTAGACTACGAGATAGGTGATGAAAATATTATTTTGGAAAACACTAATATAGTGACAAGTAATAGTTCAAATTTTCCATTTAATTTATACCCTAAATTTCTTAAAGTAGTTGATATATTAGGCAGAGAAACAAAAGAATTGAAAAATATTCCGCTTTTTTATATATATGATGATGGAACGGTGGAGAAAAAAATAATTATTAAATAAATAAAAACCCACTTAATTGAGTGGGTTTATTTTTGGTGGACATCTCGGTCCCAGTTTCTAATTTTTTAAGAAAATTATTAAGTAATTTTACATTTCAAAAATTTAAAATATGACAAAGAAAAAAAAATTACTCATTTTAATATTTGTTTCTGTGATATTTTCTTGTAATGTAAAGAAAGACAAGAAAAAAGAAAAAAATAATATAAATACTATGGCAAAAATAATACCTAAAATAAATATATATCATACTGATACTATCATTGATAATTATGATTGGATGCGTCTATCAGACTCTCAAAAGGAATCTGATAATAGTGATGTTCAAACTTTAGACGTTATTAATTATTTAAATGCTGAAAATGATTATTTAAAAACAGAAATGTCTGGTACTGAATCATTTCAAAATGATTTATTTGATGAGTTTGTTTCAAGAATTGAACAGAATGATGAATCTGTTCCTGTTAGTTATAATGGATATACATACTACACAAAGTATAAGGAGGGCGAGGATTATCCGATTCATTATAGAAAGAAAAATATAAATAATTCTGAGAAGGAAATAATTTTAAATTTACCAGAAATGGCAAAAGGTTTAAGCTATTTTGCACTTGGAGATAAATCAGTTAGCGAAAACAATCATTTAATGGCATATAGTGTTGATTTATTATCCAGAAGAGACTATTCCATTTTTATTAAAGATTTAAGAACTGGTGAAATTTTAGAAGATAAGATTCAAAATACAACAGGACGTATAACTTGGGCTAATGATAATAAGACTCTTTTTTATACAAAAAAAGATAAGGTTACATTACGTTCTTATCAAATATACAGACATATAATAGGAACAGATCCATCTAAAGATGTCTTGGTTTATGAAGAAAAGGATGCGGCTTTTAGTTGTTTTATTTATAAAACAAAATCAAGAAAATATTTAATGATAGGTTCTTCTCAAACTCTTTCTTCAGAATATAGATTCTTAGATGCCATGAACCCTTTAGGAGATTGGCAACTAATACATCCTAGAGAAAATAATTTAAAGTATACCGTAAGCCATTTTGAAGATAAATTTTATATTAAAACAAATTGGGATGCTGAGAATTTTAGACTTATGAAAACGTCTATTAATACAACTTCAAAGAATTATTGGCAAGAAGTTATTCCTCATCATAAAGACGTGTTAATAAGAAGTGTTGATGTTTTTAAGAAATATTTGGTTGTAAATGAAAGAAGTAATGGTATAAGAAAAGTAAGAGTAATCAACTGGCGTGATAATTCTGAATATTATATAACATTTAATGATCCATCATATTCATTATATTCAATTGATAATTTAGAATTTGATACAGATTTATTTCGTTTTGTTTACTCCTCTTTGACAACACCTCGATCTGTATATGATTTTAATATGTTAACCAAGGATCGTAATCTTTTAAAACAAAAAAAAGTTTTAGGCGATGAATTTAATTCAGATAATTATACTTCTGAACGGATATTTGCAATGAGTAGAGACGGTAAAACAGAAATTCCTATTTCATTAGTTTACAGAAAGGACCTTAAGAAAGATGGAAAAAATCCATTATTGTTAAATGGTTATGGTTCTTATGGTAGCAGCTCTGACCCATATTTTAGCTCTGTAAGACTAAGTCTTTTAGATCGTGGGTTTATATTTGCTATTGCTCACATACGAGGCGGACAAGAAATGGGTAGATATTGGTATGAAGAAGGAAAGCTGCTTAAAAAGAAAAATACATTTTATGATTTTATAGATTGTGGTAAATATCTTATTGAAAAAAACTTTACATCTTCAGAACATTTATATGCCCAAGGTGGAAGCGCAGGAGGATTGTTAATGGGTGCAGTAATAAATATGGAACCAGAATTATTTAATGGTGTCATTGCTGGAGTTCCGTTTGTAGATGTAATAAATACTATGTGGGATGCGTCTATTCCTCTAACAACTAGTGAATTTGATGAGTGGGGTAACCCTAAAGAAAAAGAGTATTATGATTATATGAAATCATATTCTCCTTATGATAATATTATGGATGTTAATTACCCAAATTTACTTGTTACTACTGGATATTGGGATAGTCAAGTTCAATATTGGGAGCCTGCTAAGTGGATTGCTAAGATTAGAGACCTTAGAGCTAATGATAATTTATTACTTATGTATTGTGACATGGATGCGGGGCACGGAGGTTCATCAGGTCGATTTGAAAGTTTGAAAGAAACTGCTTTAGAGTATGCTTTCTTGTTTAAATTAGAAAGCATTAAAGAATAGAATTAATAAAAACCCACTCGATTTAGTAGGTTTATTTTTGGTGGGCCT
>ERZ807291.5761-NODE-5761-length-15360-cov-5.228749_pt1 | contig 15360 bp, 16 predicted proteins | sample MGYA00521257_ERZ807291 | MGnify/ENA primary metagenome ERZ807291 (study PRJEB31413, sample SAMN03169783) | marine metagenome | biome: Marine; feature: Water; material: Subsurface seawater | place: North Sea | collected 2011-04-28 | depth 1 m m ...
GACCCAACGGCGAAAGGACACACACATATTCACCTGTCTCCAGAGCTCGCCAACGCGTCGGTGATACCATGCGTATTGCCTTACAAGAGCACATATCATAGTTTAGGTTCCCTTCTCAGTCACTGTTTGAGCGACCAGAGCCTCACGATAGACGACAAGAGCTTTCTCCTCTCCATCGTGGATACCAAACTATACTGGTTTATTCGGCGCTGTATAGATCCGTCTCCCGAGTCGCGCACAATGCTTATGATATAGTTCCTGTCCCGGCAATTCTCCGTCCGCGAGAATCTTTTGTCTTGTTATAATAGAAAGAAATGTCCATTGTAGCCATGAAAAACAAATCCGTGGTGAAACACGGCTCCAGACGAAGCGGCAAGCCCCCGGGCGGGTACTGGATGACCAGAGGACCCTTTGGAAACCGCACCGACCCCATAACCACGTACGGCCCCGAAGGGTTTTCCCTCCAGGGCACGCACCGCAATGTGGGGCGCGTCGGGCAAAGCATGCGAATGTCCAAGCAGGGCACGCCGTTCCGTGGAGTTCATCCTATGGGCAACGGAGGGTCGGGAGGCCGCTATGCCACGCCGCTACCCACATACAATGCAAACCAGGTCATTGTGCAAGGGACACAGCATCTATATGTAAAACCCTCTACGCTGTCCACGCGCGGCATGCTGCGCGGGAAGTTCAAGTATATTTACAACGGCACATACCCGAATTACACAGTCAAGGATGTGTTTAGCGGAGACAAAACCGACAACGCATCGCAAGGTCTCTATCTACACAAACTGTCTGCGGCCAATACGTGCGTGGTGGACGTGAACAACGACAGCAAGTTTGAGGGGTACAAGGTGTTGTGCGGCCCCACCGGTTGCAGTACCACGACGGCCAACTTCAAGTACAACACCATGGCGGCCAACGCGCCTTACACCAAGACCACCAAACAGCCACAGGATTCCAGCACACATACGCTGAACAAACAGCGGCTCTACGTGAATCCGGCACCCAGCCAGAAACCCTTCCCCGTTCCCACAAACGGCAATGGCGCGCCTTGCGCGTCCAACATCAGCGCCACCCTTCTCTAATCTACTCTACTCTACTCTACTCTACTCTACTCTCCACCAAACAATAGGATGCAATGCAAACATCCTATTGTTATGTTGTTATGTTGTCTTCTTTCTCTATCTTTCTCTACCCACTCTGCTGCGCCACGTAGCATTCTATGGAGTGAAACATGACGATGTTCTCTATTTGTTTGGTCAAAGTCTCGTGGCTGTAGGCGCGCTGGAAGAGGCGCTTGCAGTTCTCCACCATATTGACACACTTGTCTTGGTTCGCCTCGCACCACGCGAATTTCTCCTGCAGATCTGTAAAGTCGTCCTTGATGGACACATAGTGAGTGCCCTCCTTGAACTCGTCGTAAAACCACTGACACCAATCGCTCTCCGTCTTGAAAATGACCGACCCCGAGTTCAGTTTCCACGCGGTGGCGTCCCATGTACTGGCGTTCCCGTCTATGTCCAAAATGTACTTGTACAATACCATATCGGCTCGTTCAATGCTGCCTGGTGCAACAACGTTGGTCTTGTCCACCTTGTCACTCATAAAGTATTTGCGCTGCGAAACATCAATGTCGCGACGGTGGACGAAATTGAACATAGACCCGCGGTCTCCACCAGCATACACTACCGCGGGGATCTTATGGTGAAACGCCACGCCATTATGTACAGATCGGTAAAGGTTGTATCGCATATGGTGCAGGCAATAGCGGTCCACCACAGGCGCGCAATAGGGAACACTGAGTCTGGAACTCTGCGCCAACACATAGCGCAGTTTGTGAAACACGGGGTATTCGTTGTCCAGATACCTCTTGACCTGCACACTGCCCTCGCCGCGGTGCTCCACGTCTCCCACGCGCCGAGGAATGCAGCGAGGCGAGGAAGGGGTGTAAATACCTTCAACGTATCCGTCGAGCGCACAGATCACACAGTAAAAATCAAGAGGCCCGTCCTTCCTCCTGAAGGCCACGTTGAAAATGAAATCCACTGTTTGCCGGATCTCGTAGTCCCAGTCGTGGAGTCCGTAGGAGTCGCGACATATATAGGCCCCGCCGTGGCGAATCCCCACGGCATACAGTGACGCAGGCAGCATGGATATGTCGGCAGAGAATATCCTGTTGAAGCTCTGCAGGTTGACGTACTGAGGAAAGTGCTCAAAAGGTATGTAGGGCTGGTACCCCGGTCGCCACCGACTGGCGACGGCCACCTTGTCTGGGTGCTCCACGAATTCCCCGCAGCTTTCCACGTCGTCCACATGCACACTGATGCGTTTCATGTTGCTGGACGGAGACGCCCCCACATCAACGTAACATTTGTTCCCGTTCGTGTCGCAAATAAGCACCTGTAGAGAATTTGCCCACCCCGTCGTGTCGGCCAGCACGTCCACTCGCTTGACAATGACGTCCAGTATAGTGGGGTCGCGGTACTCGCACTGCACCTGGAAATCCTGGTTCCCGTCATATTTGGCTACATCCGCCTCTATGTTCGCCACAACACTCATTAGTTTCGTTATTGCAATAAGGAACGCTTTTATTTCACCAGTTCTTACCCATCTCACCCCACTCAACAAAAATACATGTGTATATACATGGCTATGCGACTCAGGTCGCGCCGCCTCTACCGCTACCCCTCGTAGCCGTACTCGTACTCGTCCATCTCCTCGTACTCGTTCTCGTCCTCGTCCTCGTCATCGTCATCGTCATCGTCATCGTCATCGTCATCGTCATCGTCCTCGTCCTCGACTTCGCCATCGTCATCATCGGCGTGGCCAGACACGTATCCGGGCGCAGCGTTTGCGCGGCGTCGCACGAGGAGACGAGTCATATCGCTCACGTCAGTGTTCAGTACCACATGTTCGTTTCTGCCTACCACAATCGTGCTGACATGAACCACGTCAGGCTTTGCCAAATCCTCTTGCCGAATACGACAGAAGGGACACAGTGTGTCGTATAGACGCAAGTAACATGAAGTGCACACCAAATGCCCGCAACACAAGTCAATGTTCAGTTTTGATTCGTAGCAGACACCGCACTCGCGCGTGCATCCCAGCTCCCTGAATAGCGTCTGTTTGGTTTTGAATACAGCGCATTCGGGGCTACTGGATACCTTACTGTACCAGACATGCAACTCGTTTCTTGTAGCCGCGTCCACCCCCTTCTCTGGCGTCGTGTCTGTTCCTGTCTCCAGCAACTTGTCCATCTGCATCATCATGTCCAGCAAGGGTTTCTTCATGACCGTATCTACACGTAGTGCTATTCCGTCGTCCTCTATTTCGTATGACACCTGACTACGCACCCATTCACTGGACCACTCGATGCCCCGCGTATCTGGGTCAATGAGGTCAACGAATACGTCCCGAATAATAGAGATCGCGACGCAGATGCGCGCGTCAATGGTCGCGTCCACATTACCATGTCCCGCCTTCTCGCGGATTCGCAAAAGCACATTGAGGGCCCTGCCGACAGCAGGCCCCTCTCTGGTAGGACGAATTGCGAACGTCTTCATGAACAGTTCGTAAGACTCCATAGCCAAGTCCCCATCACCACGCGTATTCAACCCGGTAGCAGGGCAGCGGTCGCACACAATCATAGTATCCAGCATATCCGCACAGTTGAACATGCTGACATAGTCGTCAGGAAAGTTATCGCACACCGCAGTATAAATATCGTAAGCCTCTTGGTACCGCTTCTGTCTCTCCCGCATCGTCGCCACGAGCGAAACGTCAGGCGAAATGATGCCAAGACCAAGAATCGTATCCACGAGAGGATCCACACGATCATAGAACGCGTCGCACATGGCGCCTTGGTAGTTGTTGTATATACACGAAACAGTTTTACACAGCACGGAAGAAATCCCGGCCAACCCAATGTACCCCGATTTGAAATTGTGGGAAAGCATGGCGCTTGAAGACTCCTCGCCACAACACATGTACGCGTCGTCGTACCTATCTTTTTTGTCGTCGTTGAAACAGCACTCACAGCATGGAAAGGAAACCGCAGTGTCCCCCCCGTCCGGATAACTCTTACTGAACCTCACCTCCCCGCTCTCTTGCTTACGCTGCCAATGATGCAACTCTTCACGTGCGTCACTGCGGCGGCGGCGACGCACGTCTCTGCGCGAACACCACATACCCAACTGCTGTTTCCGCTGATCAATTCTTCTTCTGCGTCCCGCGACGCGCCTTCCGCGCGACGAACGAGGAACAGGAGGGGCGCTGCCACTATAGTCAAGAAACCACGTCACCTCGTCCTCGTCGCGCGCCACGTTGTCGTAATGCCGCTCCTCCTCTTCCACACAGTCGCGGATAAACAGCGCCTGTTCTCGGTTCATCCTGCCCTGCAGCTTGATAATAGCATTTCCTTTACTCACCCCGGACCTCACGCCCCGAAACGGCGGTCCCACAGAACCACTTTCCATGCTCATAACATAGAACCGCATACTCTTTCACACAACCTTGTACCTCGAGTCTCGAGCCCTGAACTTTGAAATATTGCAGATATACTTGTGTCTCCCGCACATCTTTCTTCACACAATTCATTTTTTTTTAGTTTTTTATTCCGGGGCTTTACTCTGTTTCTTTCGTTTGGTCAGTTCCTTATTTTCAGTTCCTTATTTTCAGTCATATTTTTGGCAACGTTCTTGGTGGCGGTGATGCGTTGCCCCCCCGCAACAATAATGTAACAAACATACAGTATCCGCCTATGAAAGTTCTGCCCCGGGAGAAAGAAGCCATTGACCGCGCCGCCGTCTACGCCGACCCAGTCACCTTCCACTGTTTCTGGAAGGGCCCCATCAAGCTGAACGAGAAGCACCTCTTTTCCATCAAATCCTGCTACCACTTCAACGTGAAAGGGCGCGCCAACCGGAAAATCATCCTCTGGGTCCAAGACGTCCCGAATTGCGACACAATGAACGAGATCGCCAAGTACGCAGAGATTCGCACATTTAACGAACCCGAGGAGAAACAAGACACCTTCCTCGAAGGCACCGAGATCGTCTACTTTGCACATAAAATACCCGAGTACGTAAACTTCTACAGACTGCTCATGCTGTACAAATACGGCGGCTGCTGGTTTGACATAGACATTGCCTTCCTGCAACCGTTTGATCCCATTTTCGCAGCGTTTCCCCAGGACATCTGTCTTTACCGGTGGGAAGACCAGAAGTACCCCAACAACGCCGTCGTCATCAGCCTTGAACCCCGTCATCCAAAAATGAAGGAGAACATAGAGTACATCATCAAGAGAAACAAAGGGTGGGGGTTCCAGCGCGCGCGCATGACGTTTGACCAGCCTCTCCACATGCTCATTTTACCTTGTGCATGGTTTGACCCGGCGTGGGACTTTAAGAACGATCCGCGAGGCAAGAAATTCGACGAATTCTTCGCGAATACAGCATCACGCGTGTCGCTCGCCAATTTCTTTCCCGGGAGCTTCTGCTACCACTGGCACAACCGGTTCAGGCGAGGTGTCCAGCCCACGTCGCCATTCAGGCAGCTTGTTAACGACCTTGACAGTCAAATGGCCGGGGCGCAGCATTAGCATGCAATTATTTTCGCAGGATTGTGTATATGAATTTCCTCCTCTCGCTTTCCGCGATAGCCATTCTCGCTCTCTCGCGCCACACAACGTTCGCGCACTACCCCGAGGTTTTAGGCGTGGCTGAAAAGACCACGTGCAGCTCCAACAACTGCATCACATTCAACGTGGGACCCGGAACAGGGTGTGCGTGGATGTGCGGCTACTGCGCCGAGCAACTAGGCACCAACAACTACTACTTCACTGACGGAGTGTGCAAGTACCAATCCCCCGATGGGTGTGCGGGGAACCCCGTCGCAGGCACAGAATACACTTGCTGCAGCGCTTAATGGTAATTCACCCTCTTTACTGGTTTGGTTTAGATTGTTACATTTATTTACATGATATGTATATACATTCATAATCATATCATGAATACGACCCACACACTTTACTCCTGGATCATTCACTACACCCCTCTCGCCGAGAGAAAACAACATATATTGTCGCTTCTTGAAAAACACGGCATGACGCATGAATTCATTCAGGACTACGACAAAGAAGCTCTCACACCGCAAGATCTCTTGCCGTTTCACGTTTCCCAAAGTTTAGGATATGGACACGTTTCTCTCTTTAAGAAACATTTTCTTGCATACGAAAAGATAATCACATCACCACACACATACAACTTGATACTGGAAGACGACATCATTGTCCACCCGCATTTCAACGAACTGTTTCGGCGGTCCATCGTTCAGTTGCCCGACGACTACGACATGCTCTTTATCGGCTGTGGCTGCGGATTTCGCGTCCCAAGCGAGTTTCGCGAAGAGGGTAAGTATATATACAAAAAGAGAAACAATGAACCCACCGACGCGCTCGCACAGCTATGGGGCGCGCGCGAGGCCACAAAATGCTGCGACTCGTACATTGTTTCGCCGAAATGCGCGTCGCGAATACTGGACTACGCCGCCTCCCTTGGACCCAATGGTATAGGTAAACCACTCGACATCTGGCTCAACCACGTATGTTTGCATCTTGGCCTGAAGGTGTACTGGATGGACCCGCCCGTGATAGAGCAGGGATCGGAAACCGGACTATTCCAGAGTTCCGTTGTATAATGACGCAGGAACGCCAACGTACATGCGAGGATCTATTCAACTGGATTACATAAAATGTGCGTATACTGTATGCCGAACACACGCAAGTTCACATACACATCTTTCTTTACACCGTCCTCTCTCCTTCTCTTGGGATTGATCGGGGCCACTGTTTCTCTCTTTCTTCTCTTTAGAACCAGAACCAGAACCAGAACCAGAACCAGTTCTACATCTATCTCTGGGCGCGAGGGCATGAGCTTCCAACGAACCTCCATGTTTGACCAAGAGTACGTTGACCCCGACGACGGAGCACCCAAGAAAAAAAGGTTCGTGAACGAATCCGTGAAAATATGGTCACAGGACACCATTGATGCCTTTCTCAAGGAGCAGGCGCAGATTAACCCCGACGTGCTATTTGATATGGACATTGTCCAACAACAAACCACCGAAGACGACGCGAAACGGTTTCTCAATGACGGAAAGTGGCACTGGAGCGACCGCACGGTGGAGATCTACGATGACGCCATCACCAAAAGCAATATGACCAAGAAGTCGCCGTTCAAGGGGCGCGTCGGCGACCAGACCATCTACAACGAGAACGCCATCTTGCGCATCCTGGCGCTCAATGAACAGGAGGGCGATTTCTTGCTTTACGGACGCAGAGTCACCAACAAGGATGTGCCTGAAAAGTACAAGGGCGACGGCACCTACGCCATCCACAGTCGGCTGGTGAACCCAAATAGGTACACTGATCTTATCCAGTGCAAGAAAAACAAACTCCAACGCAAACATTTTATGGGGTACGGCGGGATCCACGGCGAACCCAAGTTTGAAGTCAAGGACATGGACCCGGCTGATTTGCCGGACACAATCAAGGGGTTCCAGTTTTTGAAGGAGCCGTGTAACCCTTGTGTGGGACTTGCGTTTCCCTACGACAACTCGTGCCCCTTCTCGGTGAAAAGCGGCAATGTCTCTCCTGCATGGGAAAAGATATGGGGTCTGCCTTCGTCTCCGTTGGAAAAACTTCCGCGCGGTTTCCCTTACTGGATCAACTAATCTGTAAGCACACTATGCTACCCACGACTGGCATATTATATGAAACCAACAAGTCAGCTGCTCGTTGGTTTCATACTCCATTTTTTGTTTGTTTTGTTTGTTTTGTTTGTTTTGTTTGTTTTGTTTGTTTTGTTTGTTTAACACAGACATCTTCATGCCCTAATTACGTGAGTGGGTGCTGGCGGATACTCAAGTAGAGGATAACTTCCCTGCAGAAGCATGCCGCACTGCCCCTGGCCACCATTGTACTGCGCGCCACGCCCCAGGTAAATATACCCGTCTCGCCCCCAGGTATCCCCCCACGAGTTCTTCACCTTGTAATAGTCTTCCCCGTCCTCATTGCCATACCCAACCACCAACACACCGTGGTCCAAATTCGTGCCACAGGCACCCGTGAATACCCCGCTGCTATACAGCTGGAACTCGCGCTGGTCGGCCTGGATAGCAATGGAAACAGGCTGCTGTGCAACCGCGCTAAGCATATCTTCGTCAGTGTCAGGTTGTACGTCCACAAACGTGACCACACCACTGTTCTTCACGACAGCACACACAGTGTCACAATGCTCCGCTGTCTGCGTGGTCCCTGAGACATAAGGATAGTCGTCCTCGCTACAAAGCCCGCCGTTCTTGGAGATCCATGAAAACGCGTTGTCCATCAAGCCGCCATTGCATCCATGATCCTTCCCTCCGTGCTGAAAGTTGTCGCAATCCACCAACTGCTGCTCCGAAAAAGAGGGGAGCGTACCGTACGTGACAAAATACGCACCTTCCAACGCACCAGTCGTGGAGAAACTCCAGCACGACCCACACTGTCCCTGGTTCTTCACCGGCGTCACGCCTCCCTTCTCCACCCAGTCAACAGACTCGGGAACAGTGCCAGTATAGTGTCTGAAAATACTGTCGATTTCGTGCGGCGCATAGTACCCGCGCGAACGAATGTACGACGAGAAATCGTCGCTGTCCATTCCCGAAAACGCATTGTGGCCAAGAGAGTACGTCAGGTTCTGGCCGTTCACATACTTGATGTACCCGTCGTTATCCTGCCACTTGTCAAACATCTCCATGCGGTGCGACCCGTCGCGCGCCACAATGCGATACTCCTTTACCCAGGCGTCAAACCGCGATCGCACGTCGTGATCGCGACCATGGTCTCTGGAAATTCCAAACGTAGTAGCACACAGTGCCAAGCATCCCATAACAACAATAGAACTCGCGGAACAAATCATCTCCTTCTATCTTACCTGTACTGGCCGGTTGTCTTTAAGTCTCTCTTGTTACAACGTTTTGCCTGGATTCACACACACACACACACACACACACACAGGATCCAGATCTGTACGCGGACGCGTGGTTATCCAGCGACATATTTTCTTTTCCCCAATACACTGGCTATATGCGCGTTGCGAGTCGCACAATGACACCATTCACTGTAACAGTCGTTGGATAACAAATAATCTTCAAGATATTCGTAGGCTTCCATCTCGCAACGGAATAATTCTTCGCACCGCGCGTTCTCTTCCCTAATCAACACACTTACACGTCGGGACTCTGCGTCCATACTAACGCGTATTTCGTGTCGCGCTTCGCCCCCATCGGCATAACGAATACACGAGACATTATTGGGGTTTCCGCCATCCACCTCCCACTCATCCCCACAGAGTATCTTAAGTTCGCCGCAAAGAAACATCGCGCAACAATCTGGTATCCTTACGCCAGTTTCTTTAAATGTTTCTTACTGTATGTTATTACACGCCATCACACACCATGACTTTATCCGGTAGGTGACAACTTGTGCACCACATACATACACGACTGTTTGCATTTTACCATAAATGCGTCATACTGCGGCATCGTCTGCAGAATAGCATCCATCGGTCGCCAGTAGTCATGTTGATTCAACGCGATGTCCTCAATGACGATCCACCCCCCGTCTGCCACTTGGTCCAGCGCATACACCAGCGTGTTCAAGTTGGCTCCAATAGAATGCAGGCCGTCGTCAATGATCAAATCAAACTTCACGTTGCCAAAATTATCGTTCATGTCCTTGAACGTATTCATGTTCATCTGGTCAACATAGGACGTCTTGATGCGGTCTCCGGTCATCAAAATTCCTCGGTCAATGTCCGCACCATACACCTGTGCCTTGGGGAGAAACTCGCGGAACGCGTAGAGCGACGCACCCGGACGCCCGTTCCATCCCATGCTGGACACCAGATCTTGGTTGTTGGTGCCTATACCCACCTCAAGCGTCTTGATGGGGCGGTCGCCCAATTGTCTGAATATATACGAGTACACCACATGGTAGTTGTGCGTCCCGCTCTTGTCCGACTGGTTCTTTCGCAAAATCTCGCCCAGTCTCTCCTGGTCAGGATTGGCAAACACGTCGGTATGCAGCACACGGAACACCTTGCGGTTGTGCATCACAAGGTCGGTGAGGCGCGGCATGATCTGCGCAGCACCTTGCACCCACAAGTGCGCATGGGTGTCGTCGTTCATTGAAGCAGCTCCGTACACCGGGCGCAAGGAATCTACGTTCTCTGTTTTAGGCATGCATATCTACACATGCTTCCTTTAAATCTTTACTGCAGGATACTTACTACGATGTCCTGACTGTCTGTCTGTCTTGCCTACCCGCTCTATTCAGCAAGCAAGTAATCGTTGATGAACGCCGTGCGCTCCTTCGGCGTCAAGAGCCCAATAAATCTCCGGTTCTGCCCGTTCTTCGCGCGGTAGCCAGTCTCTGTCGTGATTTTCAATCGCAGCGCGTTACACATCATCCTCTTCCTCGCTTCTCGCTCTTCGGGCAACGCCCCAACACGCGACCGGAGGTGATGGCGCCTCCAATGACCGAGATCACTGGTATTCGTCTTCAGGTACTCGGGCCCCGGAACCACCGCACCATCAGCCAATGTGTGCGTCGCGTGGCATGCCATATACCAAATCAAATCACCCGTTAAACTATCCGGCGAGAACTGCGTATTGTACATAGTCACAATCAACCACATGTCGTGGCAATACGAGCGCACGTCCAGACTCAATTCGTCTGGAATCCTATCCCTCGCGAAAGCCCAGATATTATCCACGACCCCCCGTTCTCCTATCTTCTCCAACAGGCGCTCGTGAAGATCGCTCCTTGCAATCATACTCATCCTTCTTGTTTGACGGTTGCTTGTTGGAATGATATATATATATATATACATACGGTTCTGTGTTTATATGTATGTATGTATATGACATTATCACTTAAAAACATGTCGCAAGTCTGATTACATATGAATCAATCACAAGAGTCCCCCTTCATGCAACCCCCGCCCGTCCCCAGCGCCGACGCACAGAGCGGTTCCCCCGATAACGAAAAGGCACCCCAACCCCAGCAACACAAGCTCACCTCGGTCGTCGTGGAGAACGAAGTTGTTGCCCTGAACCTTCTCGTCCAGTTCCTCGGCCTGGCACAGAGACGCGGAGCATTCACCATTGACGAGGCCGCCAAGATCTGGGAGTGCGTCCAGAAGTTCCAGAAGCCACAAACCGACGAGGCCAAGGGTTCGGCGCTATAATCGGCAGGACGCGACAAACAAATATCTCATTGTGCAACCAACATGCCGGGTTGCACAATGTTCGTACCCAACTATGCTATTATACTATTATCATACACTATACTATAACACACCCATCCACCTACCCATGTGGCAAATCGCGCACCGTGGATACTCACACAAATACGGAGACAACAACATGACCGCCTTCCGCGAAGCCGTCAGAGCCGGGTTTGACATGATTGAGCTGGACATACAGCTCTGCGGCTCCGGGGAAATCGTCGTATTCCACGACATTTGCATCAACAACAGGTATATTGCAGAGATCCCGCTCAACGAGCTCGCCGTCATGGGGGTCCTCACACTCGAAGAGGTCCTGGCCGAACTCGTACCCACCAACATCAGACTGTTTTTAGACATTAAGGGTACCCACTACGTATCGTATCTACTCGTGGACGTCATCGCTAAATGGTTCCCCGGCGACAAGGCTGCGTCGGTGTTTGTCAGCGGATTCAACCGACGATTCGTGTCGCGCATCAGGGACGCCAAGCTGGGCGTGCACATAGGACTCACCACGTCCAACACGTTTGACGCCGGACAACTAGACGCCCTCACACCCGAGTGCTCCTTCGTGTGTCTTGATTGGACCGCTCTGGACACACACGCCATAGACCACCTGCGCAAAAAAGGAGTGCTGGTGTTCGCCTATACTTGTAGTAACGACTTTGTCTACCGACACATGACCGAATACCAAATTGACGGTATTGTCACCAACTACTTCTTGGAGTCGCTCCCCAAATCTATACCACCACGCGCTTCAAATTAGTGACGTCCACTCGCCCAGGCACGTCCGTCTTGTTCACGTTGCGACGCTCCGTGTAAATGACAGCGCAGTCCCCGCGCGCTTTCACCGACGCCTTGCACAAACACGCTGCGCGCTTGATCGCCGGGCGCGGCAGCTTGCGCAGCTTGTGGTTCGCGGGGTTGCGCAGAATCACGTGCGCAGAGGACTGACCGTCCACATGAAACCACACGTCTTGCGGGGCACACAAGTCAAGCAGCTGGTCGTTGTGCTCCGCGCTCTTCCCGGTCCATATCTCGTATTCCTCGCCGCCACACGAAATGGTGGAGGCATTCACGCTCGCGTTCAATTTTTCTTCCGTTCCTTCCGTTCCTTCCGTTCCTTCCATTCCTTTCGTAACGCGCATATACCAGCTACCAGCTATCAATCAAATCAATATCAAGAACGCCATAAGCACGCGCGGGGTTATGGCTTTCACTTTTCCGGGATTTGTTCGTTCCGGGTGCTTTTATTTCGGTTCTTTATTTTCAGCTCGTTCGGTCGTCGCGGATCATGTTATGGTAGTCGCTGTCCAGCCCCGCCTTGGACGCGCCTTGGTAATGCACCGACAACAGCCTCACGTGCTTCTTGTCCCCGTTTCCTGTATCTGCGCGCGTCTCCGCAACATACGCCTGGTCCGCGCGCTTCGTTATCTTCTTCACCGGCGTGTAGATGTTGAACTGCTCCTCGCGCAGAAACGTCTGCTTGCCCAGATGCCCCTCCTCGCTGGACACATTGTGGTCAAACACACACAACTCGCCGTCCAGCTCAAACGGCTCGTCGAGAGCAACGATGGACTCAAAGGGAACTCCGCGCGCCTTCCGCTCCTCCTGCATCTTGTAGTACAAGTACCACAGCGTCATGTCGCACACTCCACCACACTTGGCCTTGGTGCGGTGGTACTCCCACTTCTCCTCTATCAGGTGCTTCAGCTCCTTGGTGTCGTACACCTTCAGGCAGAAATCCACAAACCCGACACACACTTCCTTGGTCAGCACCGAGTTGTGGATACATGCCACCATATGCAGCTTGCTGTCCCGGTTCGCCGCCCTGTCCACCGACAAACAGCTCCGCCACTCCGGCCGCTTCTCCAGCACCGCGTTGATGTCGCACAACAACACGCAGTCGCTGTCCACATAACACACGCGCTCGAGGCCGCGCTTCTCCATCAGCGTGTTCAAGTAGAAGGCGCGCAACACGCAAAACATCTCAAACTTGGCGTCGTTGAAGCTGTAGTTCTCAAAGGAGCGCTCCAGAGCCCGCGACGCGTCGCTCTCCAGATCCCGCGCCATCACGTGCTCCACGCGACACCACCTTTCCGCATCGCGCTCCCGCTGCCAGTGCTCTCGTGTCGCCTCGTCGCCAATGAGGATCACATCGTTTTCTTGCGCGTTGATGGTCACGCAGTTCACATAGTACGCGGGACACCCGCCCGCGTGGTGAATCACCACAGGCACCCTTTGGACCAGGCGTGTCGCTTGGGCGCGCTCTGCTCTCGCCACGATACGGTGGCGCCTGTACGACTCCAGGGCCTTGCGCACCGACGTTTTGATGTCCTGCACATGAGGCACCAACGACTCCAGGCGCGACGTCTCCAGAAAATTGTTGGACCGGTCCGCCGCCAGAATCGCGCGCTGCTCCGTCTGCGAGAAGTTCTGCCACGTGAACTCCGGATCCACGATCTCGCGGTACATCTCCAGCATCTCGTTGTGGCTGATCACGCCCGGATTCGTGAAGTTCAGCGCGCCCGTCACGCCGCGACGCATCAAGTCCAGCGCGTACGGCAACAACTCGTCCAGCACCGTCATGGAGTTCGGCACAGAACATACCTTCTCGTACGTCGCGATCTTCGTGACAAAGTTGCGCGGATTCTCCTCCCCCGTGATCGGCATGCGGATGCGCAAGTTGAGCACCTTGTCCGCGAACAAACTCATCAGCTGGTCCGTGTAGCCCTTGACCACCGAATAAGACGACCCGAAGAAATTGGGCTTCGCGCTCTCCCAGAACCCCGCACCCGCATCGCCCTTGGGATCCATAGGATGCGCCTCGTCGTACTTGAATATACACCCCGTCCCCAAATACGTATAGTGTATGTTGCGCCTTCCACACACCATCGCCAAGACCACCGGCGAAAACAAATTGTCGCGCACATTCTCCGTCAGCCGCCCCTCCTGCTCCAAATAGTCTATTGTCGTGTATTGCCTCTCACCAATCTTGCCGTGCGTCCGCCCAATGAAGGAAACCACGTGCGTGGGCGAGACACTAGCTATCTCGTGCTCCACAGCACCCATGTCGTCCACGCGCGCGTCGCCACACACAAACGCCACTCCCGCACGCTTGACCACCTCTATAAACTGCTGCCCGATCCACCCACGAGATCCATACACAAGAACATTCATGTTGTTATTCATGGTTGTATACAGAAAAACCATGAAAAATATTCTGCTCGATTACGCAAGACGCATCTACGCGTCCTCGTCGCCGTCGTCATCCTCCTCTTCATCCTCTTTTGTCAATACGCACCCAGTACTAAAGCCGTACTGCGTATCGTCCAGGTACCACCCGTTCTCATCCATAATATCTGTATTGCACTCGTACTCCTTGTCGCTGCTGTACACTTCGCCCTCCTCCTCCATGTCCTCGGTGATATACAAACTCTTCTTGATCTCACGCAACTCCTCGGGACTCATCTTATCGGCGCCCACAATCTCCAGGTCAGTGTCCCATCCAAACCCCATCACGTCTTCCATCTCATACACATACTGCGACAGGTCAACGCTGTCCTTCTCCAGCAACTCGGCCTTCTCCGTCTCGGTGAGCTCCACGTAAAATGTGCCCCACCTATAGTACGTCGTGACATCCACACGGGGGCGCACCGCCTTCCGGTTCGCATCACCACCCTCCTCTGCCGGCAGGGACATCCTCCACGTCTCTCTCTGGTAAGTACAATTCTTGTAGTTGGCAGTAATCCTGTATCGCACCGACTCCTCCTCCTCGGCCTGCTCACCATGACTCTCTTCAACAAGCGCGCTCATCCCTATATCCATACACATTGCGTCTTCTTATTAATACCTTTGCACTCATTGTTATCTCGGGGGCAAGCCCCCGAACCCCCACCAACGAGACTGTCGCGGCGGGGCTTGCCCCGGTCGGGGGTTCGGGGGCTTGCCCTGGTCGGGGGTTCGGGGGCTTGCCCCGGTCGGGGGTTCGGGGGCTTGCCCCGGTCGGGGGTTCGGGGGCTTGCCCCGGTCG
>ERZ807291.5769-NODE-5769-length-15344-cov-8.270652_pt1 | contig 15344 bp, 18 predicted proteins | sample MGYA00521257_ERZ807291 | MGnify/ENA primary metagenome ERZ807291 (study PRJEB31413, sample SAMN03169783) | marine metagenome | biome: Marine; feature: Water; material: Subsurface seawater | place: North Sea | collected 2011-04-28 | depth 1 m m ...
TTGTTTATGAAAATGTACATTTATCAAGTTAAACTGATAATTATTAAAAAAAAGAGAATAATCATCTTTTGGTTTATATTTTGCAGCGTCAGGATACTTATGTAAGTTGATATTGTTATAATCAACCTTTAATAAAGGAGTTTTTCCCAAATTCATATTATTATTATTTAATATATCAATGGGACTTTGTCTACTATAGTTGACACAATTACATGTGGGGGTATCAGTATTTTGTTTTTGACTACTATCCTTTGATTCTCTGGTAGAACTAGAACCGCCAATACTATAATATTTAATTTTATATGTATTCATTATTATATATATATATATATTATAAATTTATTATAAAGATTATCAATAAACTACTAGAAGATTTAGAGCTTTAATCTATGTTTTTTAATTATACTTATGAATCAGTTATAAATTTATTTAATATATTATCTAAATCACCTCTTTTATTTGGATCTTTACATAATAAACTTGATATTATTTTATTTAGTTCATTATTATTTAAATATGTACAATTTTTTTCATGTCTTATTTTTCTTAATATTAATAATTTCTCCATATTTGTTTTAAAATTACCAAAAATCTCTAAAATTATTACTCCTAAACTATATAAATCTGCTTTAGCATTGTACTTTTCACCATTTAATATTTCCGGAGCAATATAACCACCTGTTCCAACTTCTTCATAATGCATATCATATATATTTGTAGCTAATCCAAAGTCACCAATTTTAATTTTATTATCAAAATCAATAAATATATTTGTTGGTTTTAAATCTCTATGAATTATGTTATTATTATGAATATATGTTAATCCCTCTATAATTTCCCTGCAAATTATCTTTTTATTTTCATCATCTAATTTATTATTTAGTAAATAATCTCTTAAATTTTGCTTACATAATTCCATTTGTATAAATATAAATTTATCATATACTTTTTCGTCATATTCTGAATTTTCAGTTGAATAACTGTCATCATATTCCGAATTCTCAGCTTTAATTAATTCTGTACTATCTACTTTTACTAAGTGTATTTTTTCCATATTTTGATTCAAACATAATAATTTGGAATTTAAATTATCTATCTTTTTATTTATATTTATAGACTCCACCCATGAAGTATGATATCTTACAATATTTTTATGCTCTAATTTGGCCATTGATCTCACTTCAATTAATGAAGGATAAAAATTATTCCGAATACCTATTTTCTTAATTGCATATTTCCTATCATCTAATGAATTATACACTTCATAAACATGAGCATATCCACCTGATCCAATAAGTTCACATTTTTTATAATTGTCAAATAATGAAATATTATTTTGAATAATATTTTTAGGTAAATCTTTAGTTATTAAAGTCATTATTTTACTTTTTACCTCTAACATATTGGTTTTATTTATATCTACATCTAAAATATTATACTCATCTAATTTATTTAAAATATGATTTTTAATTATATCACTTTCAATGTTATAATTTATTGAATATAATTCCGCTACTGTATCTATAAGTGATAAAATTAAATAATCTTTTATTTTATCCTTCTTTGATATAAGATCCATTTATATTAATTATTGATTAATATAAATATATCCTTAATTCAATTTTATGATATATTATTCTTTAATTGCGATAATAATTTTATTTCGTCATTAATTATTCCTACTAATTTATTTTTAGTTTGAGAAGATGTACGTCTACGTGCAATTAAACTTATTATTCTTTCTTTTTCCTTATTTAAATTTTCCATTTTGTATCTGTTATTCATTAACAATCTACAATTTGGACTTAATCCATTTGGTGTATTATATTTATTTAATTCCTTATATGGCGTATTGTAATTATTGACGTCTCTACTTTGTTTTTTAAAACGTCTATAATCTGGTTGTTGTTTAAAAATATCATTACTATTTTGATTACTGATATTTGGTAATTTGTTGTTATTTGGTAATGGGTTATTTGGTAAGTTCGATCTTGGATTATTATAAATATATTGTGATTTATCTCTTTTAATAACTGGAGGTAATAAATTTTTATTTTCATTAATTTTTGGTTCTGATATTGACTTTCTTAATTTATCATTTACCTCATTTATAATTGGTAACTCTCTCTTTTTTGGTACTTCAATATCAAATTGTCTTTTTATTAATTTTATATCACTGATATAAGTTAAAGTATTAATAGAATCATTTATATTCTCTTTTTCTGGTGATACAGTCGCTAAAATATAACTTTCTGTTTTTCTTTCAAAAGAATCTTTTAATATTTTTGTTAATTTACTTCCACGATATGGAATATGCGAATTATTATTTTTTAATGATCTTATACATTCTTTAAGAACAAGAATACTTTTATTTATTTCAGCATTCTCTCTAAAAACTTCTTTATTTACATAAATACTATCTTTAGCCTTTTCACTACCTGCTAAATCTAATATATTTAAAAAATTCTTCCCATTATTAAATCTAAATAATAAATGAGATCTACTCGATTCATCATTTTGATTTGAAACACCAACACGTCTATTTCTTTTAATTAAATTTATTATACTGTCAGCAGTTTCATTTTTTAAATTCAAATTCTTAATATTTGATAAATGAATTTTACCATTATTATCTTCTCTTTCAAATATTTCCAAATTATTATTTAAAATATCTAAACATTTATTATTGTAAATTTGAATACAGTTAAATGTAATATTTGCACTTTGCTTCTTTAAAACTGATATTGTTAATTTTAGTAATCCTGGTAATCTGTCTGTACCCATAATAGTATATGTTTTACCTGATCCAGTTTGGCCATAAACATAAAATGTTGTATCCTTATTCTTAATTAAATTAAAAGTTATTTTCATTCCAAAGTCATTAAATAAATCATCATTCGTATAATCTTTATCATAAACTTCATCAAAATTAAAACGTTTTGGCGTTTCTATATTATTATTCATCAACCCCTTCTTCATTTCATTAATATCAATATAATTCTTATTCGAATTCACATTAACATAATTACCCATCCCACTTTTAGGCGGACGTACACGCGCCATTACACATACATTATACATATATAGAGTATATATATAAAAAGATTTTGTTTTTACACTTAAGGAATATATTGAACTCCCATTTTGTACATTTCATCTTATTAGTTATTAATATAAATTTGCAATAAAATTATATTTATAATATATAATGTTAAGTGATTATATTACTTCTATATATTGGATAAATAAACATTTAGACGGAGGTGGAACTTCTTGGAAAACAATGACACACAATGGTGTCTTTTTTCCACCCGAATACAACCCAATTAAAATACCTATTATTTATAAAGGAGAAGATATTATTTTAAATTCAGAAGCTGAAGAAGCAGCAATATTCTATGCTAGATATATTGGTACAGAATATATAACAAATCGATTTAATAAAAATTTTTGGAAAGATTTCAAAAAATTATTAGACCCAAATATTAAAATTGATTCAATTGATGATATTGATTTTAGAAATATTCATAAATATTTAGAAAATGAAAGAAAAGAAAAACTAGCAATTTCTAAAGAAGAAAAAGAAAAAATTAAAAAAGAACAATCTAAATTAGAAGAAAAATATACTATTGCTATAATTGATGGAAAAGAACAACCTGTTGGTAATTTTAGAATTGAACCACCTGGTATTTTTATAGGTAGAGGATGTCATCCACTTATTGGTAAAATCAAAAAAAGAGTATACCCAGAAGATATTACAATTAATATAGGTAAAGATGAAAAAATTCCCGACACGGGCTTTGAAGATAAAAATTGGAAAGAAGTTATACACGATAAAGATGTTTTATGGTTAGCAGCATGGAAAGAAGAAATTACAGGAAAAATGAAATATGTTAGATTAAGTGATAAATCTGATTATAAATCTGAAAGTGATAAAAATAAATTTGAATTAGCAAGAAAACTTAAAAGAAAATTAGGAGAAATAAGAAAATGCAATGAAGGAAATTTAAATAGTGATAATGAAAAAAAACAACAACTATCAACTGCTTTATATTTCATTGAAAATCTTTCCTTACGTGTTGGTAATGAAAAAGGTAAAGATGAAGCAGATACAGTAGGTGTTAGTTCATTAAGAGTAGAACATATTGACTTACTAGATAATAATAAAGTTAAATTAGATTTTTTAGGTAAAGATTCAGTTCGATTCACTAAAAAATTTGAAGTTATTTCGATTGTTTATCAAAATTTAAAACAATTTATGGAAAATAAAAATAAAAAAGATGATTTATTTAATCTAATATCACCATCTGACCTTAATATTTATTTACAAGACTTTATGAAAGGATTAACATCTAAAGTATTCCGTACTATGAATGCTAGTAAATTATTTCAAAAAGAATTAAATAAAATTAGTTCAAAATTTGAAAATTATAATCATGACGATAAATTAAATCTTTTATTAGATGAATTTAATAAAGCAAATGCAAAAGTTGCACTATTATGTAATCATCAAAAAAATATTAATAAAAATTTTAAAGATCAAATTGATAAAGTTAATGATAAACTAAAAGAAGCAAAAAAAAAGAAAAAAGCATTAGATATAAAAAAAATAGAATATAAAGAAAAAGGTAAAGATAGAAAAACAATAAGAGAAAAAATTAATAAAATTGATGATAAAATTAAATTAATAAAATCTAAAAAAGACCTAAAATTAGAAATGAAAAATGTATCACTCGGTACTTCTAAAGTTAATTATATAGATCCCCGTATTACTATTGCATTTATGAAAAAACATGATATTGATATAAATAAATTATTTACTACTGCATTACAAGATAAATTTACTTGGGCATCAGATGTCTCAATTGATTTTATTTTCTAAAAAATTGACTATATTAATTATTAGCCTTAATCATTTGTTATTACAAAAAAATGAGTAAATACTCAGAAAAATTGCGATTAATACAATTTTATCAATGTATCTTTGTATTTACTTTAATCTGCTTCATTATATTTAGTGTTATAACACTAAGTTTAAATTGGACTAAAAATTTACATTGTAAAACAAAAATTAACTCATACATTATTACTTATATTTTATCTGTATTTTATAATTATAAATTTTTATCAATTAGACCTGAATCTACATATCAATATTATGTATATAATTTATTTACATGTTTTTTTAATTTTGGATTAATAATTTGGAATATAATACAATTCACAAATCATAGATGTTTAAGTAATATATTATTACAAATTAATAATACTATATCACTTATAATGCAAATATTATTCACATTCGCATATGTTATAATAACATATAACTTTCTTTTTGAAAATAAATTAACCAATGATATTCATCATGCAACTGCTTATATTATTAATATTATTCCTAATAACGAAATTAAAGTAATTAATGATCAACTACCTGTTGATATCATCGCTATTCCGATTGATAATATTTAATTTTTATATAAAAAGAGAATGTATACCTTTTTGAGCACCCATACTTATATGAATAGTTTCTTTCTCTTCCTGTTCATCATTTGGATTTAATCTAATTGTTCCAATGTTATTATCAAATACTGGCATTTTCCATTCCCCACTCATCATTTTTCCATTTGACATTCTTAAAGAATGGGGATTTATACCACACCCTATTTCAAGAATTACTAACTTCTTATTATTTTTTTTTATATTGGATAACCAAACATTTAATCTCTTTCTTTGATGTTCATAAGGCTTTCCATAAAATTCTACATCACCAAACATACTTACATTTGGTCTAGACATTTTACCACAATGTTTACATTTAGGTAACCAATCAGCAATAAATGTTTCTTCATTAAATGTTGGAAGGTCACTCGCTTCTAGAACTCCATTTAAATTATTACAATTTTTATCCATACATTGTAAATAATTCACACTTCCATGAACTTCATAAATTTTATTTTGATCAAAACCTGCTCTCTTAAAATATCCATCTATATTTGATGTAGCAATAAAATAATCATACTTATCTTGAATACTTTCTAATAATTCATAATATCCATTATGTGGTTCTAACTCATTCATCATTTTATAAAAATTTGCTTTAAAACCCCATGCTAATTCTGGTCTTGTTTTCCACATTTTTAAACTTGATATATCATCATATGCATATGTATCATTACCTATTTTTATACTTTTAGTCCAAATCCCATTATTACCTCTGTATGTTGGGATTCCTGAATCTACACTCATACCTGCTCCAGTCACTATTAAAATCGCATCTGCTTTATCTAATAATGCCTTTGCATTTACTAACTCTTTTTTTAAATTTCTTGGCATTTATAACTTAAAATGATAACTTTCTTTTTAAATTATTTTTAAAATTTACAACTCTTATAATAAACTGGAAATGGAATCACATCTTTAATATTCTGCATACCAGTTACTAACATTAATAATCTATCCACGCCTAATCCAAATCCACCATGTGGACATGACCCAAATTTTCTTAAATCTAAATAAAATGACATATCATCTTTATTAATTCCTTTTTTATCCATCATTTCTGATAATTTATCAAAATTTTCTTCTCTTTGTGACGCACCAATTAATTCACCAATTCCATATGGAATTAATAAATCAAATGATTCACATGTCCCATCATCACATTGTTTCATATAAAAACTCTTAATTTCACTTGGCCAATGTGTAATAAATACACCAGTATCATATTTTTGAGTCAAATAATTTTCATGTTCTGAACCTAAATCATCACCAATCTCTAATTTTGTTAATTTTAATTTCTTATTTTTAATAATATCTTCATTGATTTCAACTACTGCATCCTTATATTTTTTATAAATAAATTCACTATCTTTTAATTTTCTTAATTTATCAACCAATCCCTTACTTATAAATTTATTTAAGTTTTCTATATCATCTAATCTATCATTTAATAATCTATTTATAACATATTTTATCATACTTTCACCAATGTGCATTAAATCATTAAATGAATTATTCACCATTTCTATTTCTAAATGTGTAAACTCTGAAACATGCTTACTTGTTGAAGAATGCTCACTTCTAAAACTTTTATTCATTGTATAAACATTTCCTAATGAACATGCCATCGCCTCTAATTGTAATTGGGATGATACTGTTAAATATGCTGGTCTACAAAAATGATCTTTTGACCAATCATATTTTTTACTATCTTTTACTAAATCTAATTTATCTACATTTGTTATATCTCTTTCTGTCAATTGAAAAACACCTGCACCACCCTCACATTCGTTAACAGTAATAATATTTGGATCTAAATTAAGAAAATCCCTATCATGATAAAAATCATGTAAAATTTTCATTAATGATGATCTAATCCTAAATACACTACCAAATACATTTGTTCTTGACCTTAAATGAATAAAGTTACGTAATGTCTCTAAATTCATTTTTGTTTTACTTAATGGATAAGTATCATCAACATCACCAGTTAATTCAAAATGTTCTAATTGCATTTCATATTTCTGACCCTTTGCAGGAGATTTTACCATTTTTCCAACGCAATTAATAAATGCACCAACCTTTATAGTTTTAAAAAATTTATCTATATTTTCTTGCTTCATACCAGTTTCACATATTACAATTTGTAATCCACAGGGATTACTCCCATCATTTAAATTACAAAATCCTAATATTGAACTAGATGTTCTACAGGTACGTACCCATCCATGAGCCATATAGGATCTATCAAAATTACTAGTTTTATCTAATTCATTATTTAGTTGTTTTATTGACATTTATTAATAAATATTAAATATAACTTTAAATATATTAAAAAAAATTGAAAATAAATTATCCTATCATAGTAATTATATATTATAAAAATTTCCATTTCTACTTTAAGATATGGAAGATATTACGATTACAAGCGCCATTTGCCCCCTCTTTTTTAGTGTTAGCTATTAAACTAAGTTTATAGCTAAGATGCTCAGATATAAACTATTATTTGAACAAATAATAATTTAAATAAATTATCAAATCCCTATAGATATACTATAATATAGATAAGTATATAAGGATATCTATTAGGTTGATATTTGATAATTTAGTTAAATTATTGCATTGAAGAAGAGGGGGAGAGTAACATAAATTATATTTAATATAAATAAATAATTAATTAATGTAAAAAATTACTCTCATTCCTTTAGAGGGTTATTAGCGGGACTTTCCCTCTCGCTATAAAAGGAAAAACCTTCTGTCCTTTAAGGTTTATATCGAATGTACTATAGCTTATCCTATAGTATATTCTATAATTAGGACAACTCTCATTCATAGGGATTCAAAATAGTGTCATATACTTTGGACTAATTCTAAAAGTTGCGTACTGTGGAGAACAAATTGAAAAAAAATAATAATTTTATTATTTTTTTTTATTTATTGATGAACACATTGAACATTCCCATCATCACTTTGTTGTGGATTATTATCATTTTGGAAATTATCAGGATTTATAGCTTCAATATCATCACAATCTTTTACTGGAAATTTATCCATAGGAAAAATTTCTGTAATTAACCTTATTTGTTCCTTATTAAAACTTAATAATCGTTCTACCTCAAATTTAACTACTAAATCACCTTTTCCTCTATTATTCATTACTGGTAAACCATAATTTTGTATTGCTCTTACATCTCCATCAAAAATTGGCCCATTTACATCAATATTAATATCAGTACCATCTAATAAACTAACATTAAATTTTGTACCTAATAATGATGATCCAAATTTAATCTTTTTAATTATTACTAAATGATTTTCACTAACTTTAAATACAGGATGATCTTCATAAGTGATTACAATAACCAAATTGCCAGGCTCTAAATTATCTTCTATATTACCTTTACCTCGTTGTACCATTTTAATATTATCACCACAACCTACTGGAATATCAATTTTCATAGAAAAATTTTCTGTTTTATCTTTATTTTTTCTTGTTCCTTTAATTTCTTTTGTTGCTCCTGTATATACTTCCTCTAAAGTTACCATTACTCTTGTTACAATATCGGAGGATGTTCTTCTTTGTTGATGCATGCCAAAAGGCATGCCTCCCATACCTCCCATACCTCCCATACCTCCCATTCTAACATTTACACCTGGTGGCATTCCACCCATTCCACCCATTCCACCCATTCCACCAAATATATTATTAAATATATCAAATGGATCCATTTGTGGACCACCGTTTCCTTGCACTGCATCTTTCCCAAATTTATCATAAACTTGTCTTTTATCATTATCACTTAATACTTCATATGCTTCTGATATTTCTTTAAATTTTTCTTCCGCTTCAGGATTATCCGGATTTTTATCTGGATGGTATTTTATTGCTAATTTCCTGTAAGCTTTTTTAATCTCATTACTTGTTGCACTTTTAGTAACTCCTAACAATTCATAATATTCAGTTGACATTATATATATACTAAATTTAAAACTTTAAATATATATTTAGTATTTTTGTTCTATTTTTTTAATATATATGGTACTATATTTACAGTTTCTATTAAATCTTTCTTTTTTGTATATATATTACGTTCTGTTCTCCAACGTTTATTTCTTAATATAGATAAATTTTTTTTTGTTTCTTTAAAACTACCATTTTCATCTTTTAATGTTTTCATTGAAGATAATAATTCCTTTACTATATTTAATAATTTTTTTATATCTTCAATTTTTTTCTTCACATATTCATTCGCATTTTTCCTTCTGCAATAATTTAATATAATTTTATACTTTGCATTAATCATTTTTCTATTTCCAATATATGACATTTCATCATTTAAACTATCAGGTGTTGAATTACAATAGGGACATCTAATATTCCCTGTTCTATACCATTGAATCATACATGAAGTATGAAATATGTGATTACATTCTGGAATTATATATTTATCATTATCAAATTTATCATGACAAATTGAGCATATATCTTCATCTTTATTATGCTCATCTTTTTGATCTAAATATATATTTATCATTGTTACAATTGATAAATAAATTACACATATTAAACTTAAAATACTTAAATATAAATTATTAATAGTAAATAAATGATTGTTAAAATATTCAATGGAAAATCATATATTATAAATAAAAATATTGATACTATATTCAATTTAAAAAAAACACTTTCAGAAATTATTAATAGATCTGCATACGATATAAATATTTTATCAAATGGAGAACTACAAAATGATACCTTAATTATAGATAATTGTGACTATTATGATGTAGTTTTAAAAGATTCATTTAATGGAAATAAAGTATCATTCATTACAATTTAACTACCTTTATTTATTATTAAATTGTAAAATGCAAAATCATTATAAATTGTTGTAGATGCTCTATGTCTATCTTTATATTTATTTGATAAAATAATTCTACCTTCATTATCAGAATATTCCAAATACATTATTATATCATTACATTCATATATTGAAGCTATTAAACCTAAATATTTATTCTCTATTTCTTCTATTTCATATATTTTTAAATCATCATTAAAATATACCAATCTATTTAACATACCTTTTAAAATATTTATACCTACATTTATTACTATATAATCATTATCATCCATATCAAATAATACCTTATCATCTATGTAATATGAAAGATAAGTTAAATATACATCAGATGATATACCTTTTTTAAATTCATTGTTTACAATTGATTTAATTAACTGAAGTTTACTAAATTTATTCTCATCTTTAAATTTAATTAATCTATTTTCTTTAACTATATTCTTTAAAAGCTTTATTAGTGTATCAGACATATATACTTAAATAAATATTATATTTAAAGATAGTTAAAAAAAATTGATTATTATTAATATAAATGAATAATTATACTTATATTAATTAAATATGATACGTCTTTTTATTGGCCCAATGTATTCAAGTAAAACAACAACTCTACTAGCTCGGAAAGAAAGATATGAATTAGGAGGAAAAAAATGTATTATTATTAAATATAAAAATGATATTCGTTATGATGATAATTCAGTAGTTGTAACTCATAATCAATATAAACACGATGCAATATGTGCAATAAATTTATCAGATGTAAATGATTTCGTCGATAATTATGATGTAATAATGATTGATGAAATACAATTTTATAGTGATGCATCATTCATTAGCGATTTATGGGCAAACAAAGGAAAAATAGTTGAATGTTATGGATTAAGTGGAGATTATAAAAGAGAACCATTTGAACAAATTAGTCAATTAATTCCCTTAAGTGATTCAATTACACATTTGACAGCTATTGATAAGAGAAATGGAGAAGAAGCACCATTCACATTTAGAATTAGTAATGACACAAAACAAGAAGTTATTGGTGGAGATGATATGTATATCGCATTAAGTAGAAAAGAATATTTAAAAATGAATAATTTTAAAAATAATTCTAATACAGAATATTTAAATACAATGTAAAAGCATGTTTAGTTGTTCTTAAAACAATACCATTAAATTGATTTGATATAACTATTTTAAATTTACATTCATTTAAAAAATTTATTTTATCACTGATTTTCAAATCTTTATAATTTATATTTGTATCTGTAAATTGTAAATTTATTAGTTTTTTACAGACATTACAAGGATTGTTAATTATATTTATTTCCTTATTTATTTTATATGAATTATTGTCTATCTTATCGATTTCTAATTCATTTAATGAAAATATATCATCTGTGACAAAACTTATTTCTGACGCATTAAAATAATTCACTGTATCATTTCTATTTATAAAAATACTTAAATTTGATATATTATTAATATTTTGAGTTATACATATCCCTTCATTAAATATATTAATTAAAAAAACATCATCAATTAACATATCACTCAAATGATTTAATGATAAATTATCTAATTTAATTTTAGATATAAGCATATATATATAGTAATATTATTGTTTTTTCATAATATTTATATCATAATTTATTTTTTTATTTCTCGACTGATAAATATCATTTATTATTATTTCAAGTTGATTTTCATTATTTATATACTTTTTTAAAGTATTATATAAATGACTTTTTGAAACAAAAGAGTATTGACTAGTCTCTTTTAATTTAAAATCATATTTTGAATTAATTGGTACTGAAGATATTTTCGAATTATTCATATAATTAATTAAACTCGGTTTAATTAATGTCTTTTTACTTTTTAATTCATTCAACAATGTTTGATGTTTATTCTGTTCCTGATCTAATTTTGCCCATTTTTTTAAATTATTTCTAAAATCTGAATATGACATATTATATAATATAATTATTTTATATAATATTTAATTAATTCATATATGATGATTCATTTACTATAATATCTTCTGTATTTAATTCTATCTCTTCATCATCTGCAATTATTTTCTCTTCAAACATTTTATCATAATTTCTCTTATCTTCTTCTGTTAATTCTTGCTCATCCCCATCTACTTCCTTATAATATACATCTTCTCCATCAATTGATCTCTTTGTTACATGAATACTAGTTGAATTTGAATTAGAATTGGAATTTGATCGTGACATTACTATTGATATTAATATAATTATAACAAGTAGACCTAACCCCATCATCATCCAATTATTTTCTGGCTCAAAACCACCTGATTGATAAAAATCTAAACATTCAATATTAAATTTTAAAGGTTTTAATTCTAACATTATTTATATAAATTAAATATAAAAAAAATATATATAATAAATGGATAAATTATCTAAATATGTGGATAATATTTCAGATTTAGAAAAAGATAGTATATATTCAATAAAAAATCGACCTGTTGAAGATGAAAATGACGTTAGAACAAGAAGACAAAATATTAGAATATATATCTTATTTGGTGTTCTAGTATTTATATTATATATTGTCATGAAAGAATACGTTTATGAATATGTTATAATTAAAAGAGGAGGATTAAATCATCTGACATTATGCGACAATGTACCCGATGGATGTTATTAATGCATTTTATATTTTAGAAAAAAATGAATAAGATTATGTTTATATGTAGAAGTTATTATTAAAAAATGACAATACATAAAATTAAAAAAAATACAATATTTTTTAGAGAAAAACAAGGACGAAAATATATCTATCATGTAATGACTCCTAAAGGAAAACGTAAAATTTTATATCGTACCGATTTTAGATATCCTTTGCAATGGCAAGAATTTGATAGTTCACTTAAATATAATATATTATCAATTAATGATGCTGCTTATATATTGTTGAATCTTAGGTCTTAAATTAATTTTTAATAATATTATTTATTTTCAATCTAAAAACTGAACTTTTTAAAAGTTCAAAAACTTATTTTTAAAAAAACGAAATTACTTTTTTTGAAAATAAAAATCCCCCCCCCCCTCATTTGATATTGAAAAGTGTAATTTTTTAAGTGTAATTTAGATCTAAAGTGAAATTTATATATTATATAATACATATCATTAAATGGTGTAAAGTGTAATAAAGTGTAATAAAGTGTAATAAAGTGTAATAAAATGTAATAAAGTGTAAAGTGTAATTTAAAGTGTTAAAAAAAGTGTAAAAAATATATAAAAACAATATAATTTATAGTATAATAATGTATGAAAATACACATTCATGTAAGAGGTGTGGATATAATACTACTCATTTAATAACTTTTAAACGTCATTTAGGTCGTAAAAATATATGTAAAAATATATTAAGTGATAATGATTTAATGGATGATTATATAAAATATAATATTACTGAAAAAATTAAAAATCATGTAATTCCTGTAAATTCCTGTAAAAACCACAATATTTCCACAAATTACCACAAAATTTCACAAAATATCACCAATATTAAATGTGAATATTGTAAAAAAAACTATTCTAGAATAGATAGTTTAAATAGACATTTAAAAACATGTAATGAAAAACAAAAAGATGAAGAAGCTAAGCAGTCAATGAGTGAATTAGTTAAATTACTTAATGAACAATTAAAACAAAAAGATATTGAACTTGAGAAACGTGATAAACAGTTAGAAAAACGTGATAAACAAATTGATGAGTTAATTAAGAAAGCTGGAATAAATAATAGTAATATTACTCAAAATATTCAGAATAATATAAAGTTATTACCGTATAAGGATACTGATTTGAGTACACTAAGGGAAAAGGATATAATAAAATGTTTGAATCATAGTAACATGTGTGTACCACAATTGATTAAAATGATTCATTTAAATCCTAAAAAACCTGAAAATCATAATATATATATTTCTAATTTGAAAAATGGGTATATTATGGTTTATAATGGAGCAAATTGGGATACATTAAATAGGGATGATATAATAGATGAAATGATAAATGATAAGGAGTGTTTAATACAAGATAAGATAGAAGACTGGATTGAAACAGGAGTACAATATCCAACAATTATGAGAAAATTTGAAAGGTATCTAGAAAAAAAAGAAAAGAATAAGGTATTAAATAAGATAAAAGAAGAAATAAGATTAATGCTTTATAATAATAAAAATTTAGTGATAAATGAGAAATAAAATTGCCACAGGCTTTAGACAAGCTTTAGAAAAAATGAATTAAACATTAAAATTTATTAATATTTAATAAAATGTCTCAAGTTATTAATAGGCCATCAAACTCGATATTAAAATTAATTTCCAAACTTAGTGGGGAATTAATAGAAATAGATCAACTTCATATTGATAATACAAATATTTTAGGTATTTTATTAATGGAAAATAATAAAAAAATAAAATCAAATTATTGGGTTGATCATTATCCGGAAGACGTAAATGAACGAATTAAATTATTAAAATGTGGAGAATGGGCTTATCATATGGGTGGACAAGGAACAACATGGTTAATTAAGAGAATAAATAGTAATATTTATGGATATCAAATATATGATAATATTGTAACACCTTTATCAGAACCAATTAGAGATAATAAAGATAATATATCTAATGCATTATCTTTTATTTCAGAATCGGATTTTCACGTTTTTAAAGAAAAAAGTTGGATTTGGAATTATGAAATAAAAAATTGATTATGAAATGTACCCTTGCGAATGTAGTTATATATTAGTAGGTGGTGATAGAAAAATTTAAAACTTTAAAAGTAATAAAAGTAATAAAAGTAATAAATATGGATAATAATGAAGATAAAGGGTTGTCTAATTCTAGATCTATCTCGGAAGAAACTAAATTCGTATCGTCAATACAAGAACACCGTGCCGAAGAAAAGGAGCGATGGTTGCGAAGTAAAGAAGACGTTAATGCAGTATCTCGTA
>ERZ807291.5771-NODE-5771-length-15338-cov-7.916116_pt1 | contig 15338 bp, 4 predicted proteins | sample MGYA00521257_ERZ807291 | MGnify/ENA primary metagenome ERZ807291 (study PRJEB31413, sample SAMN03169783) | marine metagenome | biome: Marine; feature: Water; material: Subsurface seawater | place: North Sea | collected 2011-04-28 | depth 1 m m ...
AACATACTTATCAACAAGTTATCAACATTTGAAACCAAAGAAATCAAACTAAATACCGAACTTCTTCAAGTTACACAACTTATTGAGGATTATTTGGAGAATGAAAAGCAGATTCAATCTAACAAAGAACTTAGAGATGAAATGGTTTCAGTTAGAAATGATTTGAAAAAAGCTAAATCAAATGTAGATTCATTTAATAGGCAAATACTCAAACTGAATGGTGAGGTATCATCCCTAAAGAATCAGAAAGAAACTATTGAAGATAGAATCAAAGAGGTAGAAACCTTAGAAGAACAATTTGGATTATACGAATATTACCTAAACGCATTGGGTAAAGATGGTGTATCATATGAGTTGATTTCCAAAGCACTTCCAATGATAGAAGGTGAGGTAAACAACATCTTAGGTCAGATTGTAGATTTCGGATTACAATTAGATATGGATGGTAAGAACATCAACGCTAACATCGTTTACGATGACCAGAAATGGAGTTTGGAGATGTGTAGTGGTATGGAGAAGTTCATTAGTGGTTTAGCGATTAGAATCGCTCTAATCAACGTATGTAACCTACCTCGTCCAAACTTCTTAGTTGTGGATGAAGGATTTGGTACATTGGATAATGAGAACCTAACATCATTGTATATGTTGTTTGCTTATCTAAAAACTCAATTTGATTTTGTGATGATTATCTCACATATTGATTCAATGAGAGATGTAGTAGATTCCTTAATGGAAATCAAAAAAGTAAATGGATTCAGTAACATTAAATTTTAAGAATGATAGGAATCATTGGACAGGGGTTCGTTGGTAATGCAGTTTACCAAAAGTTTAAGAACTATTATGAAATTAATACATTTGATTTGGATGAATCTAAATGTAATGGTAGTGAGCAAAGGACCTTAGATAATGAGATTGTATTTGTATGTTTACCAACTCCAATGAATGAAGGTGGTAGTTGTAATACATCAATTGTAGAATCTGCAGTTAAAAGATGTTTTGAATTTGGTGTTACTAAAATTGTGGTAATCAAATCAACGATTCCACCAAATACAACTAAATTATTAAATGAAAAATACCCATCTCTTCAGATTGTGTTTAATCCTGAATTCTTAACTGAACGAAATGCAGTAAAGGATTATGAAAATCAGAATAGAATAATCTTAGGAGGACCAAGACCAGCAACAACTAAGTTGAAGCAAATATTCTCAAAGGTATTTCCAAAAGCACATATTATCAAAACCGATTCAACTCATGCTGAAATGGTGAAGTATCTTACAAACTCTTTCTTAGCAACCAAAGTATCGTTCGCTAACGAGATGTATCAGATATGTGGTAAGTTGGATATCGATTACGATAAGGTAGTGGAATACGCAACCTTTGATGATAGGTTAGGTAAATCACATTGGAATGTACCAGGACCTGATGGGGACTTTGGATATGGTGGGCATTGTTTCCCAAAGGATGTTAAAGCATTAATTCATTTAGCAGAAGAATTGGAATTGTATCCAACTATGTTAAGAGCCACCGATAAGAAAAACAATGTGGTTCGAAAAAATAGGGATTGGGAACAAATGAAAGGTAGAGCAGTTACCTAGTTTTAAGAACATTAGAAGGAAGGGGTTTCACATTTGGTGAAACCTTTTCTTTTATAAGAGATTCTACTAACCCATTCATTTTGTATCCTCTATCTTTACAAAATGATTTTAATAACTGATGAACATCGGCATCAATTTGTAACATTGCATACTTTTTACTCATTTCTTTATAATTCTTTAGTTTTCTTTAGAATAAATATTTCAATTCTAAATTTTGGAATATTTATATTGGAAACAACGGAATATATTCATCAATGGCTAGAATTAAAAAGTATTCACCAGAGCAAAAATTATCATCATTTCAAACATTAATTGTAGATGATAATCCTAATTCGGATTATTTTAGAATTACTGAATTTAAGGATACATTTACTGGTGGTAAGAATGGATTTCTTATAGAAGGTTCAGAATACCTAAAAGAAACTACTGAAATAAAAATAGAGATTTTAGATGTAGATGGTAATCCTATTTTCTACGAACCAGCAAAAGGTGTTCCTGAGTATTATGAAGGTATATCATCTTTAATTGCTGTTTACATATATAATGATACTCCTATTGGATTGGGTAAGATTACTATATTGGGTGAACTTAAACAATATGATGATAATGGAGTTAAGAGAGACGTACCATCGGATTGGACAGGTACTTACAATGTTAAGTGGGAACGTACATTTCAAATCAATAAAATACTTTCTAATGAAGATAGAGTTAGATTCTTCAAAAGACCTCAAATCAATATTGATGAAATCAACAAACCCATATTCAATAACAACGCAAACTTAGTAACTCAGATAGGTAATGTAAATGGTATTCCATTAGCACCAACCGCTGGTACATCATTAAGTGAATTTTCATTACCAACCTCATATAGATTAAACGTAAGTAGTGGAAACAATTGGACTGGTTCAATTGATGGTAGCAGTATTTCATTTGATAATATTAATTATAATCCAATTGTATTGGATGTTGTAAGTGAAACTGAGGTAATTGTTTCACCACCATATGCACCCAACGGAATAGTATCTTCATTTTCAAATGAGAGTTATACTACATCATTTAATTACTTAGAAGGTGTATCTGATTTAGCAACTGCACTTACTGGTTCTTTTGCTAAGATTAGTATTACTGATATGAAAACAGTAGTTGGTGATGCTGCTAGGGTAAAAGTATATAGACGTTCTCAATCTAATTTGACTGATTTTGAATTCGTACAAGAAATACAATTAGAATCTAATGAGTTACTTAGGGATATTGAAACTACTGAAGCTAACGAAATTAGTTATGGTACATTTACACAAGATGTAATATCACAATATTGGATGACATCATCTAATGATATTTCAGTAGAGTTAAACACTGGATTCTTATACAACTCAGCTAAGTTAAATTCTACGGAAGGAAATCACTTCCTAACAACACAATCATTCTCAATTCAAAGTGGAGTTGAATATACATTAGATTTTAACGTTAAGAAGGGTAGTGTTTCACCAACCAACTTTTTAAAAGCAACATTAAGTGGTTCTTTAAATGGAACTCCTAAATCACAAACAATTGTAAATATACCATCTTCAAATGCTATTTTACAAAAACAAAATTTTACTGAAAATATAATAGCTGATGATTTCGATGAAGCTAGATTATATTTTGAAGTAGATGGTACTGATTGGTATATAAACAATGTAAGTCTAAAGGCATCGCAGGAAACATCATTTTCTCCAGATGAGATTACGTTCATACAACAAGTACCCAAAACATTACAAACTGAAACTTTTGATTATAGGTTTGAGTTTTATGATATAAACAACAATTACATACCTATATTAGTTGAGGATACAAAAACATTTGATGGTGGTAACTTAAATCTTTTTAATAAAGATATTACAATTACACCAAACAATTTATATTTCTCTTTTGATTCTGCATCCGCTCCATCTAATCCATTACCACCAACAACAATTACATTTGATGTTGAAACTACTTTAGTTACTGGTTCGATTACATATACGTCTGGTGCATATGATGAATTTGGTGATTTAATCTTATCATCGGAATATGTAGGTGGTCAATACCCTGGTGTATTGAGCGGGTATGAAACATTAACTCCAACATTGACTGTTGCTGATTTTACTGGTTCTAGAGATGATATTACTGTACAATACATTAGATTCACTGGTGAGGTAGAGGATGTATCTGATTCAGTTGTAATCACCAGAACTCAAGATGGTAAGGGTGGTGTAAACTTTGAAATAAGACCTTATAGAGGTACTATTATAAAAAATAAAGATGAAAAAACATTAGAGGTACAAGCTATTCGTATCGATGGTGTGAACGAAATCATACTAAGGGAAAACTTACCTCAAAATGGATTCTCCGATGCGAAGTTGAGAGTACAAAGTGGTTCTGAATATATATTATTATCTGAGGCTGATTCAACTGGATACATATTAGGATTAAGTGCTGGTACAACTGGTAGTGGTGAATTGGATTACAATGCTGTATTTGATAGAACATCAATCACAGGCCAACTACCATTATACTTAATGGATGGTGATACCGAAGAGGATATATTAACAACATTATTACTAACTGATTTACAAGATGGGTTAGGTGCTGGTTTTGTTACATTTGATGTTGAACAATTCAATATCAATCCAAAGGAAGATATAACGTTTACACCCCAAACCGCAAGTTTAGCTGGTAACTTTTATTTAAGGGGTACAAATGCATCACCAATAAGTGGTACATTAAAAGTATTCCCATCGATGTCTATTACGGATGCACTTTTACCCGAATACTATATGTTCTTTGAAACTGGTGCATTTGATAGTAGGATAACTGTAACAGCAACAAACGCACAAAATGAAATTATTGATAGTGGTATACCTGGAGATTCCGTTGGATATTATTCACCAATCGATAGTAAGCAATTAACATTTAACTTTACATATACTGAAGATTTCACATCAGAATCTATTAGTGTTGATAAGACGATATTTGTAGCACCTGATGGGATTGGTATTGAGCCGGTTGTTATAAGTTTAGACCCACTTACAGTAAATCTAAATTCAAATCAACAAGGTGAGGTTTATAGTTACGCTCCATTAGATACTACCATTACTGCTAAACAGGGTAAGTTTGATTTAATTTATACTGGTAGCGGCCAACCTGGTACATTCTTTGTTGAATTGGTTACCCCTACAAACATAACTTATACTAGTGAGAGCTTCACAAACACATCGGCTAATTTTGATAGTTGGAGCTATATGGATTCTGGTTCATTATTAGCTAGTGTTGATTATGATTTAAAGGTATATCCATATTACACATCATCTTTTGAACTTAAAACTATAACACAACGTATTACTAAAGGTGTAGATGGTTCAGATGCAATTGAAATTGAAGTAAATCCATCTGTTGTAAGTTTACAAGCAAATGAGAATGGAACGGTATCAGATTATACATCGGCAAATACCGATATAGTTGTTAAGCAAGGTAACTTATATCTTTCATATGAAACAAGTAGTTTGCCAGGTACATATAATGTATCTGCAACTGGTAGTGGGATAGTTGTTGGAAGTGTATCAGCATCATCACAATATGATTTAGATTTTGGAGATGAGACTGTACATTATACAAACTTTAGTGGATTGGAATCACAAAGTGGTTCTGTTAATTATAACTTTTATGTTTATCCATACTCATTAACAAATGGGGTATTTGGTGTAGAAGAAACGTATAGTAAAAAACAACTATTCTCAAAATCAAATGATGGTACTGCTGCTAGAAATGTAAGTTTATCAACAACAACTGATGTTGTTAACTTTGATGGAGATGGTGTAATAACTTCACCATTAGGTTCAATATTCTTAACAGCAACCCCATTCAACACAACAGGTTCAGTATTCTATCAGTTCTTTAGAGATGGATTCGCTTATAGTTTAGTATCATCTGATACTTCATTTGAAATTGGTTCTGGTGATGCAACATCTCCGGGTGAAACGGCAACTTGGCAAGTTAAAATGAGAGATGGTGGTTCAACTGCTGATGTAGTTGCAACCGCAGAAGTTACTATTGTTGGTATTAAAGCAGGTGCTGATAATTATCAAGTATTTTTAACAAACCCATCACCAAGCGTTGGTGTGGAAGTTGATGGAACTACTACATTAGATACAACTGGAACTGGAATTACGGCATTAAAGGGAACAACTGAATTAACGCACGTTTCAACGTATTCACCTGAGACTGTAAACTTAATTGGTGACCCGATTGGAACATTGGGAGAATTCTCAGCATCCATACATTCCATACCACCGTATATAACACAACCGAATTTAGTAGGGGGTAATCCTGCAATTGTTGGACCGATAACGGATTGGACTTTACCTCAAGATAATAACACAGCAACGATTGTATATAAAGTTGATATTGAAAATGGTAGAGCAACGTATTTCTTATCACAATCAATCTCAACTGTATTTGAGGGGGCAACTGGGCCTGGTATCGTTGTAAGAGGTGAGTGGACTGGTTCGATTGATTTCTTATTTAGTTTAGAACAACAACGTAGAGATGCTGTAATTTATAGATATGATAATAGTGGAGAAGAGGAAACTCATTTCTTCGCTACAACAAACGCATTAAACGATAACAAAAGATTACCATATACAGCTTCTTCTGGATTTACTGATGAACCTTTTTACGATGGTACGCAGGAGCAAGGTGATGTGGATTCATTTGGTTGGGAATACTTAGGACAGCAAGATATGTTTGTTGCTGCTAAGATTGCAATCTTCGAAGAATCATTTGTTGAAAATACAATCAATGTTGGTATTCCACCCGCTGGAAATCCAAATGCAAATATTGCGATAGTTGGTGGAACTGATGAACCTTATATAGCAGTTGGTCAAACTGGTACTCAAGGATTCGCCCAATCAGGTGTGTTTATAGGTATTACTAATGATGGTGGACCAAATGGTACATCTGGTACAATGGGATTACTTTCATTAAAGGGTGTTCCTGATGGTGGTGGTTCATATAACTCAATGGAGTGGGATGGTGATACATTAACTATTAGAGGTGCAATTAGACAAACTGCTGCTGGGCAAATCGAACCTTCATTAAGAGGTGATTGGGTAAGTGGTGAAGATTACTATATAAGAGATTCAGTAATATACAATGGACAAAGTTGGAGTTGTAATACAAATCACACATCAACTGCGGCGGGAACCGATGGCCCTCCGGGTGCTGGGGATAATTGGGATTCATCCTCTGGTACTGGTAAGACTGTATCATTATCAGCTGATACATTTGTAATTGAATATGACCAAGATGGTAACAACCCATCACCATCTTCAATTAACTTATTCGCATCATCATCGAACTTTATAGACCCTTACTTTAAATTTACTGGTGGTGGTAGTGTATTTACGGATGAAACAACATTTACTGATGGTAATGATACTAATAACGATAGTGCAACTTCTATTGATTTAAGTGGAACAACGATATCAGATTTACCATTACAATTTAGAGTTGGAACCGCTGATGGTGGATTAAGTGGACAAGACCAAACTGAATTGGTTAGTGATGTAATTAACCTATTTGGTATTAAGCCAGGTTCAGATACCACTCCACAATATATGATTACACCTACTTCGGGTGGTACTCAAATAAAAAATAATAGTGGTAATATTGTATTACAAGTTCAAGAATCATCAGTAAGTGGATTAAGTGATATATCATCTGGTAATATAAAACTTTACAAAGATGATTCATCATTGTTAAACGCATCTATGAGTGGTATTACTGGTGATGAATATAATCCAACAATTGGACCGGATGCAATTAATGGTACTCTAATATTAGAGTTAAGGGATTCATCTGATGATAGTGTTTTAGATACAATTGCATTATTAGATGTAACCGATGGTTTAGGTGGTGGTTCTTTTATTTCTTCAAACTTAAAAAGTACTAGAACTACATCTACAAATACATTCCCTATAACTAATACATTCACACCGGAATTATTATCAACAACCGCATCGTTCTACGATACATCTGGAACCGAATACACTCAAAGTGTAATCATAACTCCATCATTTAGTGGTGGTGTGGATAGAATGGCTGTATCAGCTGGAATTGGTGATACTACAAATATTACGATTACTGCTGGTGATGGTGATGGTGGGACTATAACATTGGGTGGTTCCGATGTACCTACGAAAGATGTTGTATTAACGTCAGTATTTACTGACCCTGCAACTGGACAGACAACCACAATAAATGAAACGTTCTATATAATTTCTGATGGAGCTGATGGGTTAGATGCAATTACTGTAATAAACACCAATCAATCACATACCCTAGCAGCAGATTCAGATGGGACTGTATCATCTTTTGTTGGGAGTGGAACAACTATTTCTGTATTTGAGGGTACAACTAAATTGGATTATTCTGGTAGTGGTGATTCTGCTGGGCATTTTACGATTTCAACTAACCCGACAAATATTAATGTTGGTACTATAAGCGATAGTGGTGATGATGCATTGGTTGGTGACCATTCAACTATAACCGATACATCCGCATCAATTGTATATAGTATTTCCGGCCAAAGACTTAATGGTACCGTATTTACTGCCGAAACTACACAAACATTAACAAAAGCTATTGCTGGTACTAGTGCAAAGCAACTTTCAATCACATCTGATTCTCAAATATATTCTTTTGATGATGTAAGTGATACTACGCCTGATGAAAATGATATTACCTTTACAATATCACAACAAAACTTATCAACTTCAGTTGGGACAAGTGATATAACTATAACACCAGCTACAACAGCCGCATTTAATCCATCTTCATTGAGTGGAACTATAACTAACGGCTCGGGTCAACAAACATTTGTACTTTCATTTAGTGGTGATTTGAGTAGTGGAAAAGCTGATTTACCAGTAACGATATCCGTTACAAATGATGGTATAACCGATACTACTACTATTTACAAAATAGAAGGAGGTTCTGATTCAGACCCTCAATATTTCATTACACCTACAAATGGCACACAAATAAAGAATGGTAGTGGTACCCTAGCTTTACAAGCACAATCATCAGACCCAGCGAATGGTTTACAAAGTTTATCTTCAGGCGATATCAAAATTTATAGTGGTTCAAATCTAATTACAACTTATGCTGGTGTAACGGGTACGGATTATGGTCCAATCATTACTGCCGATGCTATTTTCGGAACAATGAATTTAACACTATCTGGTAGTGATGGTGTATTAGATTCACTAACGTTATTGGATGTAACTGATGGTTTAGGTGGTGGTTCATTTATCTCACCTAACTTAAAATCAAATAGAAGTACATTTGATAACTCATTTACACCAACTTTATTAAGAGCAACTGCATCGTTCTACGATACATCTGGAACCGAATATCAAGGAAGAGTTGAAATAACTCCATCGTTTAGTGGTGGTGTGGATAGAATGGCTGTTAGTACTAAAGTAGGTGATTCTGAGGTAGTAATTACTGCTGGTGATGGTGATGGTGGAACTATTACATTAGGTGGAGCATCGGTACCTACAAAGGATACTGTATTAACCGCAGTATTTACTGACCCTGCAACTGGACAGACAACTACAATAAACGAAACATTCTATATTGTATCTGATGGTGTGGATGGTATTGATGCATTGACTATAATACTTACAAATGAATCCCATACATTACCAGCATCATCTGATGGTACTGTAACATCGTTCGATGGTAGTGGTACGGATATTTATTTATATGAAGGTACGGCATCCATATTATATGATGGAGAAGGTACTTCAAATGGTACATTTGATATATCAACAACACCAACAAATATTACAGTTGGTTCCATTTCAGATGAAGGTATTTTTGCTAGGGTAGAGAATCATAGTAATATGACCGAAGATTCGGCATCAATCGTTTATACACTTACTGGTAAGAGAATTAATGGTGATGATATATCAGTTACAAAAACACAATCTTTTGTAAAAGCAAGAGCTGGTGTTAGTGGTTCTGATGGTACAACTGGTGCTTCTGGAGCTGGTATAACTTATAGAGGTGAATGGGCAAATGATGCTGGTGTAACATATAACTCATCGGATGCAAGAAAAGATGTTGTTAAATTTAATGGTGATTTCTATATTGCAGATTATGATGGAGGTGATACATTTGCTGGAAATATAACACCACCAAATGCAACTTATTGGGCTACCTTTGGTGCACAATTCGAATCTGTTGCAACTGATATCTTATTTGCTGAGGATGTTTACGCTAACCGAACTATAAATATTGGTACAGGTGAAAGTGGAAACCCGGTAATCGCATTAAACGCTGATTCATCATCTGGATACGCAAATCCATTTATTTCAATTGGTCAAACTACACAAGGTTTCGAAAGTGATGGTATCTTTATGGGATTTGATGAAGGAACCGCAAGTTTATCTTTAACTGGAGAAAATGTAAAAACAAACATTGGTGGTTGGGAAGTTGATAAGAGTGGATTATTCTATGAAACTCAATATTCAGTAGGTGATGTCATAACCGCAGAATTTTACGCAACCTCATCACTTTCACCAAGTTCAATCTTACAATGGTTATATTATAGTGGGATTTATATGGTAGTATATAATTACCGTTTTGGTTCTGGTACCAATGGAGCATTGACAAACGCCGATGCAGTAAAAATTTATACAAGAACACCTGACCCTTTTGGTAGTGGTTCACAAATGACTGTATATGGTCAAATCACAACAACTCATACTATTAATGGGTATGATGATACTGGTGATTTGGGTGTATTTACATTAGAAGGACCTGCATTATATGCGGAATCATCTTCTATTGATTTACTAACATATGTAACTTCATCTTTTGATTTAAGTGCCGGTGGTAAGGGTTCCACAAAAGCCGAAATCGTATGGGAAGCTGGTACAAATTATATTCAAGCATTTGAAACGGGTACAGGGTTAACTGTTCCATTAAGTTGGAATACAGTTTCAAATACTGGTTCATTTACCAATGATAATTGGTTTGGTGCGCCTGACCATGCACTACATTCTAATGCATATGTATATGCTACCAATGTAGATGTGGGTTCGTATGTTTCGGAATCTGTTGCAATAAAATTAGTTTCTCCAGAAGTCTTAGATAGTGGTACCGATTCTAAGTTACAAACTGAAATTTATAACGATGGCCCTACATGGGTTCTATCGGACGATGGACAAAATCCGGCTACCAATCAATTTATTTTATATACAATACACCGAACTGGTGAGACTATTGATACATTTGGTATGGGTACTGTTAAGGCTGGTGGTTTGGGTGAAGCAGTCATAACTGGTGATGCTATTCGATTATCAACATCTGGTTCTGATACTGGTACCGATAAACCATTTATATCATTAGGGCAATCAACTGCTGGATATGATAATCGTGGGGTGTTCATAGGATTCCCATCGGCATCAACATTTCCGCATTTATCTATGAGAAGTCCCTCTGGTGATTTTATGAGATACAATGGGGATTCTATTCAATTTAGTGGTGATTTAAGTGGTGGTACAATTGAGGGTACTGATATTAGTGGTGGTACTCTTAGTGTTGGTTTAGTTAGTGGTTCACTTAATCAATATAATTTTACTGTTGATAATCAAGGTAATGTATCAGCTTCAAATGCTGAATTAAGTGGTATTGTAAACGCTACTAGTGGTAGAATTGGTGATTGGATAATTGATGTAGATACAAAAGCATTAAGAGATGAGGATGGTGAAATAGTATTTGAACCAAATATACCTGAATTGCAATTTTACACTGGTAGTGAGAAAAAGGTAATCATTGGACCTCAACCCATACTATCCGATATTGGGGCAGCAAGTGGGATTGAAATGACATTTACTAGTTTAGCAAGTGCTCAACCTGATGATGTAATTAGTGTAACTAGCACTGCACCATACGGACCATCATATACAGGTTATTCAGTTGGTGACAAAACATCGGGACCATCGGGTGGTACTATTGATGTTGCGGTAGGTGATATACAAATTGGATTAACAACTCCAACGATGACACTAAATCCACCCACTCAATTTATTTCACAAACAACATCATATCCAAATTATTCACCATCGTTTACAGGTCAAACTCATGGTTCTGTATTTGGACCCATCCCCATAATACAACGTGCGGAGTTATTTTTGGAGGTAGTTGATACCACTAATTCTGATGCAGTTATTGGTAGAAAATTAATAGCACAAACAACTGAAGCTAGAAGTGCACATGCTGGATTGGGTAATTATTATACTGGTACATATACTGGTAATGGTGGTGGTGGTGAATTGACTTCTGAGATATACTCTGTTGTTGGTAATACTGAAATTACATTAGCTGATGGTTCTACAATTTTGGCAAAGGATATAAAAATCGGACAAAAGATATTAGCTTGGAATTGGAATACTAAAATTGATACACATAATGGTATAGATGGTTTTGATGAATTTACAATCGATGATGTTAAGCGTAGAACTACAAACGAAATATACAAAATAACAGTAGGTGATAACGTAGTTGAAGTTTCCGATTCGCATGGATTTTGGAAAGATAATAATGAACAAATAAAAGCTACTGAAATTATAGCTGGTGAGAGTAAAATTTATGTAAAAGATGGAAATTCTATTTCATTACAATTGGTTGATGATGTTGAGATAATAGGAGGTGATACAGTATACACCTTCTCAGTTCCTGGTGTTTACAACTACATATCAAATAATATTATATCACACAATATTTCTAATGGATATTGGACATATACAGGAACATCACAGGGTGGAGTAGCAGCTGTAAACGGAAGTTATACCGGTGTATCTCAAACAGTAAGCATACCAGTAACAACCGCATCCACCGCGGCCGCACTAAGATATTCAGTTAGGTTATCTACGATTGCAGGGTCAACAGAAAATACGAATTCATCAGGTACAACTTCATTCAATTTTATATCATCAACAGTTGCATATAATAATACATCTACTTCTGCAACTGTTACTACTGGATATCTACAACCAATGACTTTGGATACTACATTAGACCAAGCGATTTCTTCTAACTTTGTTGAACTTAAAGCGGGTGGACTTCAAGTTGTATCATCTGAAAATTCCTACGTTAGAATAAAAAGGCGAGAACCAGGAGATGCTAATCCTGAATTATTTAAATTAACTGGGGGAACGGCTTATTTTGATGTAACTAATGGTGGGACTGGTATTTCTGCAATTGTATCTACTGGTAATATAATTCCGGGTGTAAATGATTTATATGATTTGGGTAATAGTAGTTTTAGATGGGATGATGTATTTGCAACTAATGGAACCATTAATACATCTGATGAGAATCAAAAAGAAAATATTACAACATCTGATTTGGGATTGGATTTTATTAATGCATTAAATCCGGTATCGTATAAATTTATAAGTGGTAGTAGAACTCACTATGGATTAGGTGCACAAAGTGTTGAAACTACATTGGAATCATTTGAAAAAGATTCAATAGATTTTGCTGGACTTATAACTGGTTCATCTTATGGATTGAGATACCATGAGTTCATTTCACCTATGATTAAAGCAATTCAGGAGTTGACTGATAAAGTTACACAATTGGAAGCTCAAATTAGTGGTTCAATTTCGTAAAACAAATTTAGTATATACTTATATATAGATAATAAAATAACTAAGTTATGGAACAAAAGACAGAAACGTTAGACCAATCGGTAATTGATAAATTAAAATCAATTCAAGAAGAACAAAACAATATGGTAATTGCTTTAGGGCAAGTAGCTGTTAGACGAAGAGAAATCGAAAAACAAATTACTGATTTGGATTCCAAAGAAGATGAGTTTGGTAGCAGACTTGATACTTCAATGGATGAAATGAATGCACAATTGGCTGAATTGGATAAACAATATCCAAATGGTCAAATTGATTTAGATGCAGGTACTGTATCTTTCTAAGAAATATTTGGTAAATTAAAATATTTTTTGTATATTTGTAGATGAGTGTAAATATACACTAAACTTGTTTATGTCAAAAAAGAAATTGTTATATGTATCATCTCACCTATCCACTGGTGGAATGCCTCAATACTTACTAAAGCAAATTGAAATCTTTAAAGATGAATTTGATATTGAGGTCATTGAAGTTAATAATCACAGTGGTGGAGTATTCGTAGTACAAAAAGACCAGATTAATAATTTGGTAAAACTACACACATTGGGAGATGATAAATCTGAAATAGTTGATTTAATAAAATCAATAAAGCCAATCATTATACATTTTACGGAAATACCAGAACATTTCTTATCTTATGATATATTGGATAAGTTGTGGGATAAAAAACGTAAATACTATATAGTAGCATCTACACATGGTAGTGGTACCAACCCAAATGAAATCAGATACCAACCTGATAGATATGTTTTAGTATCTGAATGGAGTAGACGAAAGTTTGAACATTTAGGTGTTGATACTAAGGTATGGGAATATCCAATTGAACCTCAAAAATTTGATAAATCTAAATTTCAAAAAGAATTAGGATTTGAATCTGATTGGAAGCACGTTCTTATGGTTGGGTTATTTACTGAAGGTAAAAATCAAGGTGAGATATTCAGAGTAGCTAGAATTTTAGAAAAGTATAAAATTAAGTTTCACTTTGTTGGAAATCAAGCTATGAACTTTGAATCATATTGGGGACCTATAATGAATAGTAAGCCTGATAATTGTGTAGTATGGGGTGAACGTAATGATGTAGATAAATTCTATAAAGCATCTGATATGTTCTATTTCAGTTCTAAGTTAGAATTGAATCCACTATCAATTAAAGAGGCATTGGGATATGGGTTACAATGTGTATTCAGAAAGTTACACACATATTTGGATACATATGATAATAATGATTTGGTAACATATATCGATGATGATATAAACAATACTAAGAAAGTTATCATAGAGTTATTAGAACCTCAGTTTAATGAAATACCGGGTTGGTTCGCATATAAAGGTTTATATGATAGAATGGTTCACAACGCTAGAGGTGGTGAGGTATTTGTAGAAGTTGGTAGTTGGTTAGGTAAATCATCCAATCATATGGCAACTAAGATAAACGAATCTAAAAAGAATATTGATTTTACTGTTGTTGATACTTGGAAAGGTACTGATGATGAACAACTACATCAAAACATAGTTGGTTCATATGGTGGTGATATTTATGGTGAATTTGTGGAAAACACAATAATGAGTGATAACTATGGTACATTCAAAGCTATAAAAGATACATCTGAAAACGCATCAACACAATTCCAAAACGATTCTATTGATTTTATAATGATTGATGCTGGGCATGATTATGTTTCGGTAAAGAATGATATCAAACGTTGGTACCATAAAGTAAAACCACATGGATTTATTACTGGTGATGATTTTGGTGTATTTGAAGGTGTTAATAAAGCCGCAATGGAATTCTTTTATAATCAAATTTTAGTTGATAATAGAAGTTTCGTTCGTAGAAAACCAAAAATTCAGATAAAACATTTGATGACTAGACCTGATGATTTAAGAGAACGTATTTCTCAAGAATCATTAAAGCAACTACAATCATATGGTATGGATTACGAAGCAATCGTAAATACACCTTATACTGATTTCCCACCAGCCGAACATTGTAGGAGACCTG
>ERZ807291.5775-NODE-5775-length-15333-cov-8.058581_pt1 | contig 15333 bp, 17 predicted proteins | sample MGYA00521257_ERZ807291 | MGnify/ENA primary metagenome ERZ807291 (study PRJEB31413, sample SAMN03169783) | marine metagenome | biome: Marine; feature: Water; material: Subsurface seawater | place: North Sea | collected 2011-04-28 | depth 1 m m ...
AGCTCCGCACAGGCCACCTAGGATCTGACGCGGCTGTTCCTAGCCGGCGGCCAACAATAACAAATAGGGGTGGACACTTTGCTCGTAACCTATTGACGTCTATTGACGCGTCTTCGAGCGTATTAAGTGTCCACCCCATTGAAATATAACGATTTATAAATGACTTTTAATCAGTGGGTCCCAGGTTCAAGTCCTGGTGGGCGCACCATTCTTTTCAAGGGCCTGGCCGGCAACGGCTAGGCCCTTTTAATTAAGCGAATACCCGAAGTTCTGCGATTACTCTGAGCCGGCGTGGCGGCCGCCAGTGACCTTGATATTCGCAGCAATCGATATGCGCTGCCCGGTTCCATAAAAGGGATGAACAGCGTGTTCCATCCAGGATGGAAAGAGGATCATCTTGCCCGGTTCCGGATCGATCAGCAGGCTGCGGGCGAACCCATAACCACCGAGTTTCGATGTCTGCGCCATTACACGTGGATCACGAAGTTCGAATTTTCCATTCCGATCCCAGTCGGTTTCCGGATTCCCATTTGACGCATAATAGACGCAGGACCAGTCACACTCGGGATGCACGTGCGGGTCGTTATAACTGCCGTGCTGATTGATGTTTGCCCAGGCACCCGCGACATACTCGATATCGACGTTGCCGAGATTGGTTTCCTGTGTCGACAGGGCCGCCATCCGCAGCATGCAGTTATGGACCCAGCCCTTGAAGGTCTCGATCTCGGGTGTTTCCCAATCCCACAAGGTGGCGGATGAATGCCAGCCGCCACTATTGGAGACGCGCACCCCCTCATCCCCGTCCCGGGCGGCAATTATCTGTTCGACAAGGCCGGCGTTGACGGCCTCGAAATTCGGAATACTCCGGACCAGTAGCGGCGTTGCGAAGGCGATAGATATGTCGGGGGTTAAGGGGTAACTGAATTCCAATGATCTTCTCTACGAATTTGAGACCTTGAAGCCAGTAAAACATTTTCCGTGGCCAATAAATAGTCGGCATATTCGGGGCTTCTGTCCGAGGGGTGGAAAAGCGCGTTGGGGCTTTTCACTTTCCGTAAACCGTCACCAAGGAATAGGATGCGTCGATGGTTAGCAAAGAAGACATCACGGGCACCTGGCTGCTTGTCGAACGCGGCAGTGACGATCCAGCAGATGCCGCCCTGGCGTTGAAACGTTATGGCGATGCGCAGCAGGGTGTGCTGATTGTTTCCGCTGACGGCTGGATGAATGCGGCGCTCTGTCATGGGGACAGGCCAGCGCTTTCCGGCGACCCTGCCTGGCATACGGACGCACCGGCGGCCGACAGGCTGGTGGCGTTTGATACCTATATTTCATATGCCGGCACGTGGACACTTGAAGACGATGTTTTCACTACCGAAGTCAGCTTCGCGCTTAACCCCGGCTGGGTAGGCGGCCAACAGGTCCGTGGCGTGGAGATAACCGCCGACGATTACCTGATCCTGTCGCTGTCCCGGGCATGGCCGGACGGTCGGGTCGTCAGCGGGTGGGTGAAGTGGAAACGGGCGGACCGCCGCGGTTAACCCGGTATGGTTCTTTCAGTTTATTTAGTTCACAGCGCTCCCCGACATAGGCAGGAGAGCAGGGTCTTGGTATTGTTTGGCAGGAAGTCCGCATATCGACGGACAAGGGGAAAACCGAGATGATCCGCAGCACTGACCGAATTCTGACAACCCATGTCGGGAGCCTGCCGCGTCCCGAAGACCTGATCCAGATCATGTATGCCAAGGAAGAAGGAATTCCCGTCGACCGGATCGCCATGGCCGCGCGGGTTGAAACCGCAGTCGCGGAGATTGTCGCCAATCAGGTCGGTGCCGGAATCGATATCGTCAATGACGGTGAAATGAGCAAGCCGAGCTATGCGACCTACATCAAGGACCGGTTGGCCGGATTTGGCGGAGAGAGTAATTCGTTCGTTTATCAGGACGTTGCCGAATTCCCGAAGATGGCGGAACGGGTATTCAACGATCCCGGCAGGTCGCGGCGCAAGACACCGGGCTGCAATGCGAAAATCTCGGTCAGTGATCGTGATGCGGCTGTTACCGATACAGAGAACCTGCTCGCGGCAACACAGGATAAGGATGTCGCTGGTAAATTCCTGACAGGCGCGTCACCGGGGGTGATCTCGCTGTTCTTTGCTAATACGCATTACCCGGATTTCGAGACCTATATTTTCGCCATCGCCGACGCCATGCGCTACGAGTACGAGACGGTCACAAAGGCCGGCATCATGCTTCAGCTCGACTGCCCCGATCTCGGCATGGGCCGCCATATCCAGTATGCCGACCTAAGCCTGAGCGATTTCCGTAAACGCGCGGAAATGCACGTTGAAGCATTGAACTATGCGCTCGCCAACGTGCCCAAGGACATGGTGCGTATCCATCTGTGCTGGGGCAATTACGAAGGCCCACATCATTGTGACGTGCCGCTGCGCGATGTGATTGATATTGCTTTCAAGGCGAATGTATCCGGCATCTCGTTCGAGGCCGCGAATCCCCGCCACGCCCATGAATACACCGTGTTCGACGACGTGAAGGTCCCCGATGACGTGGTTCTGATACCGGGCGTGATTGAATCCAAGTCCAACTTCATCGAACATCCTGAACTGATCGCCCAGCGCATCACCCGCATCGCAAAGCGGGTCGGCCGCGAACAGGTTATCGCCGGCAGCGATTGCGGTTATGGCACATGGGTCGGGCAGGCGGCAGTCGAACCCGAACTCGTCTGGAAGAAACTCGAAGCCATGGCCGAGGGCGCAAAACTCGCGTCTGCGGAATTGTGGGCTTAGTCGGTCAGGCGGTCTTTCCGATCGGCCACGGTTTGTCTGAAACAACTGCCGGACGCACGCGGATTTCGTCGCCGACATTGATCACCATCAGGTCATAGCCGATCTCGACCGGGCCCTGATAATTCTCGCGGATCTGTTCAAGGGCAGGCCCTATGACGTCGTCGTTGTTGTACATGTGATAGATCACGGCCATGCGCGGATTGGTTTCCGCGAAGACCTCGCCTGCTTCGCGGGGCGACGTGTGATAGACCTCTGAAATCTTCTTTGCGACCTCCAGCGGGCGGTTTGATTTTGCCGCGTAAAGCTCGGCGGGCGGAAAGGCCTCGTGCACCAGCAGGTCGCAATTCAACGCGTGATGCAGCATGGAATCGCATTTCTTGGTATCGGCGGAGAAAACGAAGGTGCGGTTCTTGTATTCCACTTTCATCGCGAACGTATTTTGCGGTTCGCAATGGAGCACCTTGAATGCGGTAATCCGCACGCCGCCTTCTGCGTAAGTGTCGTAGATTGCCCCGTCCTGGCCGAATTCCGAGCATTCGATCTCGTGCCCGCCGGGCGGCAGTGCATCGAGCCGGGTTTCGATATCCCACTCATAGATGCCGCGCAGATGTTCGACGATTTTCTCGGTCCCGGGCGGCCCCCAGACTTTCAGCGGTGTGGTGCGCCCGTATGTCCAGCCGCCGATCCAGAAATGATCGAGCCCGCCGATATGATCGACGTGATGATGGGTGGTAAAGACCTTGTCGACGGCGGTGAACGGAATTTCCAGCGAGGTGAAATTCTGCGGCGCTCCGGGCCCGCAATCGAGGAGGAATTTTTCAGCGCCGGCTTCGACGAAGATCGATGCGGATGCCTGGCCCCGGCGCGGGAAGGGCGTTCCCGTACCCAGCAGGGTTACGCGGATTTCATCGTCTGCGAGGGGCTCCCCGGGATAAAAGTTCTCGCTGCCCATCGTCGTTTCTCCCGTTGTTTTTTTTAGTCGATTTTACTAACGCTATCGATCGCTTCGCGTTTTGTCGAGGCAGTGGAGAGCGGGTTTGTCAGTCGGGAATTTCACCCCGGGCGAACGCGCGCAGCATCAATATCCACACCCAGAAACAACCGGCGATCATCAATACGCCCATGACGTAGAAACTGTATTCAATGCCGATGACTTCGACCATTCCGCCCATGGCAACCGGCACCACGGTTGACGCCGCGCGATTGGCGGTTGTCCGCAGGCCGACGGTCTGGCCCTGTACCTCTGGCGGGGCAGCGCCTGCCATGATCGAGATCATCAGCGGCTGATTGAAGCCGAGCAGCAGTCCACGGAGCGTGATCGCGGCAAAGAGCGGCCAGAAATCGACCAGAAGCGGAGAGATCGAAATCAGGATGGTCGCGAGCCCAAGCGTGATCAGGAACATATAGAGCTGGCGTCGGATCGACCTGATCTGCGGCGCGAGCCCAACCATCAAGGCGCCGATGGCACCGAGCAATGAATGCCCGGTACCGGCGAGCAGCCCGATATTCTCTCCCGACAGCCCGATTTGTTTCAGGTAGACGATGTAAAAGGATTCCTGAACGCCGTAGCTCGCGATGCGGATCGCACTTAGATAAACGCAGATCGCGATCGCCGGGATCGTCATCATGCGCAGCGCCGACAGGTAGTCGGATCCGCGCGGGATGAGATCGCCGAGCCTGAACTTGCGGACGGTCTGTGTATCGTCAAAACCGAGGCGGGGAATAGCGAGACAGGATACCAGCAGACCAAGCGCCCAGACGGATATTGCGCCAAACCCGCCCCATGCGCCCCAGGTATCCCAGGCGACTCCTGCAAAGGGTGGTCCGAAAAGCATGCCGACGCGCACCGACACCGACAGGCGCGCTGCATGCCGCGTACTTCCCCGCATCAATTGCGATACACAGGTCTGTGCGCCCATCCAGGTCATGGTTGTCGCAAACCCCCAGACCATCTGGAGGATCATCATTGCCCAGACCCAGGGCATGATCGGAAACAGGATTGGCACCACAACCGCGATGCCGGCAAAGGCGATCATCACGGGGCGCGCGCCAAGGCGATCCAGGAGAACTCCGCCATGGATGGCGAATAAAAGGCCGGGTAGGTGACGGATCCCCAGCAAAACGCCGATGATGCCGGGGGAAACTCCCAGGTAAAGCGCCCAGAGCGGCACGATGATCGACGAAATGGTGACGTTGCTGTTCGAAAAGAGTCCGGCGCCGTATATCGGCCATTGTTGACGGAAGGCGGTAAGTTTCGCGCTCATATATGCGGGCAGTTCTGTGTTATCGAAGCGGGAGGGAGAATATCCCGGGAACTTACACCGGGCCGGCCGAAAAAGGGATATCGATGCGTTTTATAACCCTACGCAGCGTACCGGCAGTGCATGGAAGGCGGTTCAGATGATTACAGCCGAATATATCCGGACAATGGCAGAATACAGCGTCTGGCAAAACAACAGTGTTTTCGGGGCAGCGGATTCGCTCGACGATGACGAACGCCGACAGGACCGAGGCGCATTTTTTGGCTCTATCCACGGCACTCTCAACCATCTTCTCTGGGGAGACCAGATCTGGATGAGCCGCTTTGCCGGCACTCCGGAGCCGAAATCGCCGACTATTCCGGGATCGGTCGACCAGATCGCTGATTGGGGGGAATTGAAACGGGAACGGAGAGCGTTTGACGGCCTTATCGTGAATTGGGCGGGGGAGGTTGAGCAGAATTGGCTTCACGGAACGCTGACCTGGTTTTCAGTCGCGGCGAACCGCGAAATCAGTGCACCGCTTGGACTGCTCGTCACCCATATGTTCAATCATCAGACCCATCATCGCGGGCAGGCAAACGCGATGCTGACCGCGGCGGGAGCCAAACCGGACGATACTGACCTGATGCTGTTGGCGCTTCGAAACAAGTGATCTCGGTCCGATGTTCTATCGGCGCGGAACCGGACCGGATGGTCGCCAGTACGCGGCAGGTAAGGGCTACCCGGCATCCGTGGCCGCGCATGCCGAACAGCGCCGGGTTACGGACCAGCAGGCCTGACCGGCGGTGGCACGACGGGGTTAGAAGATATGCCCGCTTTTCTCGGCCTTTATGGCAAGGTAGCGTTCATTGTGCTCGTTGCTCTCGAAGGCATGTGCCACGCGTTCAGCTACTTCGATGCCGAACTCTTCAAGCTGGGAGACCTTGCGCGGGTTATTGGTAAGCAGACGTACCTTCGAGAATCCGAGCTGACGGAGCATTTCGACTGCGGCGAGGAAGACCCGCTCGTCATCCTCGAACCCTAGCCGCTGATTTGCCTCGACAGTATCAAATCCCTGATCCTGCAGCGCATAAGCGCGCAGTTTGTTGATCAGGCCGATACCGCGCCCTTCCTGGGCCAGGTAGAGCAGGATACCGCTGCCTTCAGCTCCGATCTGATGTATCGCGCCTTTGAGCTGTTCACCGCAATCGCATTTTAACGATCCGATCAGATCGCCGGTGAAGCATTCAGAGTGAATACGCACCAGGGCCGGGCCCGGCGCCTCCGGGTCGCCGATAACAATCGCAAGGTGCTCGATGCCTCCATCTGCGGGACGAAAAGCGATAATCTTGGCGTTTTCCGCTCCTTCAAGAGGAACTTTCGCAGCGGTGACCCGCTTTAAGCCTGCGGCCGCGCGTGTGTCGTAAGCTTCGATATCTGCGGCATTGACGGCAACGATATCCGGATGAACACCGACCTGAATTGCCGGCACCGTGTTGGCGAGGACGGAAGGCAGTATGCGGGCGACTTTTGCCAGTTTGACGCTGCCTTTGACGGACGCCCCGACCGGATCGCGGTCTGCCAGGAATGGTCCGCGCATGGGGTCGGCAAGATCGTATTGCGGATCCGCGAGCTGACGGATCTGGCCGGCGGTCAGCCAGTCAGGATAAGGGATACGCACTATTTCCGGAGTATAGAGACGTATCTTCAGGGTCTCCGCCCGGTGATGGGTCAGCACAACATGGGGCAGGGTGCCGTTGCCCAATTCGGTGAGGCCCTTAATCAGCGTCTCATTGGCCATTTCGGTCGCGATGATCGCGGATGCGTGGTCGGTATCGTCGAGCACGAACACAGGCCGCCCGCAGCGCAGTTCAAACGCAGCACGTTCGACGCTGGCAAGTGGTGAAGGGCTGTTCAGCCCCGGCAGGTTATCGCTATTTGTTTCGGCGGCCATGGTATTCTGTTTTACTTCGACAGGTTTTAAATACGCTGCCAGCGGGGCGCGGACAATGGCTGCGTGCATTAACATATACGAATGGCGTTATGATTATTTGTCTGATCGAGTTCGAAACCATGCCCGGGATGGAAGAAGAACAGCAGAACTGGCTTTCAGAATTGCTGCCTATCGTCGACAAGGTGCCTGGTTTTCGCGGCAAAGAGAGCTATGCGCACATATCCGGAGACGGGCGGGTGAATACCGTATCATACTGGGATGATGAAGAATCCCTTGCCGCGTGGACGCGCGATCCCCGGCACCGTGAAGCAATGGCTGCCGGTAAGGATCATGTATTTTCGCGCTATGAAATCAGAATTTGCAGCCAGATCCGTCATTACGGTCACAGTGTGACCTAACATCAAACATCAGGCTCAGTATGCGTCCCAGGAATGATTGGTCGGATCGGCGACAATCGCTTGGGCAGCCTGTTCGCTGTCGGCGATAGACGTCCTGGGGCCGCCGGAAATGACAAGAATGCCGAAAACGAGGGCGGCCAGAAACAGCCCGCCTTTGAGACGTTGAGAAAATCGTTCGTGTGGTGATCTATCCATATTCATGAGGTGGGATACGGAGTGACGGATTGCAAAGATCTTTCGTACAAATATTTGTGATGCTTGTCACAGACGTGGGGTGATTGGCATCTCGTGGATAGATTGTCTTCCGGGCTCTGTTGGGCTGTTTTATACCCTGCCATTTTATCCAGGCGGTTCTCAGGTTTTTACCGCTGTACCATGATATCGTGAGACCAATAAGCGGTTGTTGTCACTGCATGCGTATGACACTTTTTGATCATGGAATATGATCTCGATGCTACCGTTGTCAAAGAGAAGGCCAAGGCGCTTGGCGCGGATCTCGTTGGCGTTGTCAGTGCGAAAACACTGAACGATTTCCCGCCTGATCCGAAATGGCCGCAAACGCCGGAACGGATTTCGGAACACACCAAGAGTGTGATCGTTATCGCCAAGCGAATACCTGCAGGCGCCTTCAGGGCTAAATCAAATATTCCCGTTCAGTACATAGACATGCTGGTTCTCCGGTCCATGGACCGGTCAGCCTACAAGCTGACCGAATGGCTCGAGAACGAGGGGCATCCGTCTTTTGTTACCGCCGCACAGGAAACCGACTGGGCATACAAGAACGCCAGTTACGGGCGTCTCAGCACCCGGCATCTCGGTATCGAGGCCGGTTTGGGTACGTTCGGCCTTGAGGTTAATATTCTGACGCCTGAATTCGGTCCACGCGTCTATCTGACTGGGGTTCTCACCGAAGCGACGATTGAAGCAGATCAGAGGATCACGGAGCAGGTCTGTATCGGCGAATCCTGTAGCCGCTGCCTGTATTCATGTCCGACGGATGCGGTCCGTCATTTTGGTATCGACAAGCGCGCCTGTGCGACTGAAGCTCAGGAATTCGGCTTCACCACGATCCTTCAGTTCTGGGGGCACTTCGTGAAGCAACCAGCTGAAATACAAAGAAAATTGCTGACGGACCGGGAACTGTTCGGCTTCTGGCAGGGGCTGTTGCGGGTAGTCGGATCGTTTGGCGACTGTCCGCGTTGTCTGGCGGTCTGTCCGGTCGGAAACGACTACCACGCTCATCTGTCCGATATACAGAAGGTGATACCCGAAAAAACGCCGGAGAAGGTTGAAAAGGCCAAGGGGTTCAAGCTTGCGCGCAAGAACGGTGATCATATCGACGGTCTGACCGAATGGAATGAGCGATGGGTCGGCCCTGACGGTTACCAGGGAATGGTGGCCCGCCAGCTCCAGGCGTTCAAGAAAGAGCAACGGGAAAAAGAAGAGGCCGCCGCCAACGCGGTTTCCGAAGATCAGGGAACGACAATATAATGGTATCTGCATTCCAGTCGCCGCTCACGGCGGCAGTCATAAAGGCGAAAGCGCGTGAATTCGGCGTCGACCTCGTCGGCATCGCCGACGGGGCGGTTCTGGAAGAAAACACGCCACCCGATTTCCCGAAGAAACCGTCCGATATTACCGAACATGACGCCGGGCGGGTAATCATTCTGGGGAAGCGCTATGCGAGCGGTACCACGCGGATCAAGCGCTGGGACGAACGCCACAAGTATTACAACGATGAACTGACGCTCACGATGCTTGAAGAAGCATCGCTGAACCTTGTCTATTGGCTCGAAGACGAGGGATATCCCGGTATTATCATTCCGCCAACCCATGTTGATCCGTGGGCCTATCAGAACGACCCGGATGAGCACCTCACCACCCTTTTGTCGCTGAATCATGCCGCTGTTGAGGCCGGGCTCGGCACGCTTGGCTTGAACCTGCAGCTTCTGACTCCTGAATTCGGTCCCCGCGTCATGCTGACTGCAGTGATGTGCTCGGTCGATTGTGAGACCGATAGCCCAATGACGGAGGCTCTATGCAAGGGCCCTGAATGCGGGCGCTGCCTGTCGACCTGTCCGGGTGACGTCGTCGGCCATTGGACTCGGGACTGGGCTGCCTGTGATCGCTATCGCTCGCCGCATGGGTTTGCGCAGCTGACCGATCATCTGGAAAACATTTTTGATGAATCCGACTCTGACAAGAAGCTCGATCTTGTCCGGTCGGAGGAATCGTTCAATCTCTGGCAGAGTATTCTGCGGGGATCCGGGGTCGTCACCGGGTGCCGGAGATGCCAGGACGTGTGTCCTGTCGGTGAGGATTATGCACGTCTGCTGGAAGATGCGCTCCATGTTATCCCGGAAGACACGCCGGACAAGCAGGCCCGGCTTACCGCGATGGTCGATGCCGAGAGCAATCAGAACATGCCGGCGGAATTTTCAGCAAACCGGCGTTGGATCGGTCCGGTCGACGACAAATGAGTGTCGAAACCGCCGAAAAACTGGCCCTCGGCCTGCCGGAATCGCCCGAAGCGATCGCCGAGATCCAACGTGCGCGCAAACCGATTGCGTTCGAAAACGCGCGCCGCGCCAAATTCTGGAAGGGCAAGCTCGATCACATTAATCCGGCGAAACTCAACGACCCGGAAGAATGGGCAAAAATTCCGATTATGGACAAGGACCAGTTACGGGAGTTGTCGACGGAAGAGTTTTACGAGGATTTCTGCACGGCAAAGCAGGAAGATATCTGTGAATACTGGCGGTCCGGCGGCAGTACGGGCAGGCCGCTTTTCTACCCCAAAACCTACGAAGACATTCGCTACAACATGGTTGGGTTTGCACGCACTTACGATTGTACCGGCACGCTGCCCGGCAATCTCGCCCATATAGCATTCCCGCTGGGAATTCACCCGGCCGGCCACATGTGGGCGCGCGCAGCACGCCTGATGGGTATCGGCGCGGTTTGGGGGGGCTCCGGTGCCGCACTTCCATCCACGGTTCAGCTTGACCTGATACAAAGCCTCAAGCCGACAGTCTTCATGGGCATGTCGAGCTACGGCCTTCATCTTGCAAACCTCGCAGCTTCACAGGGTATCGATTTACCGGGCGGTAGCGTTGATCGCATCCTCTGCACGGCAGAGCCTGTCTCGGCTGCCAAACGCGCTCGGTTGAGCCGTGATTGGGGAGCGGAGGTTTATGACTGCTTTGGCATGACGGAATGCAGCATGATGGGTGCGGAGAGCGAAGAACGCGACGGTTTTCATATCTGGACCGACCTCGCTTTTATCGAAGTGCTTGACGAAGAAACAATGAAGCCCGTGGGCGAGGGGGAGCCGGGCGTTCTGGTCATGACCCCGCTGTTCAGCAATAACGGCGCGGCTTTTCTGCGTTGGAACTCAGGCGATATCGTCACCTGGCAGAAACAGGGTCTCACAAAATCGGGATACAGCGTCTTTCCGATCCTGCGTCATGCGCACCGCACGGCCGGTTTCTTCAAGATTCGCGGCGTGAATATCAATCATCAGGAATACGAGGATTTCCTCTTTGATATTCCTGAAGTGAACGATTTCAAGGCTGAACTGGTGACGTCCGAGGACGGCACAGACGGCTTTGCCTTATCGATTGAAGTGCGGCCGGGAGCCGATGCCGACGCTGTGTCTGATAAAGTCGGAGAAATGACCAGGCATACGTTCGAAGTGAGGCCGGTTGTGTCCGTTTTGGCGTTGGGAACCCTCGCCAAAGAGTTCGAAAGCAGCGTAAAAGCGCCCCGGTTTGTAGATAAACGCCAATAAAAAAGCAGGATCAGGGGATGGCTTTGGTCTTAGCCCTGGGCCCCGGCGCCGACAACCATGTTGGTTATATCGCGAGCAGATACCGACCCGGCGACCCCGGGGCGTACTGCAGTTCGCACAGCCAGTGACAGCTGTCCGAGCAGGTTCAGGTCTTTTTTGGTGAACTTCCCGCGAGAATCGATCAGCGATTGGACAACCGTTCTGAGGGGAACACATAGTTCTTCGAGGTCCTTTGAACCTGCAGAAAACGCCCGCATTTTCATATCGTTCGTGACTTTTTTGAGTTCTGCCAGTTTCTGGCCGGCATTGCTCAGATCGCCTTCCTGAAAACCCTCGAGGATTTTATCTGCCAGAAAAGAGACCTGGAACGCCTGGCGATCAATCTTTTGACCATTAATATCTGCCCGGGCAGCCGCGATTTCATTTTTCAACTGGGCCGCATCGAACTGGCCCAATGCCTTTGCCCTGAGGGAGTTCGGGACTTCCACCAGTTCAATTTCGCTCCCACGGTCGTCGAGAAAACGACGGTCCGGCCCGATATAATCGCTGGTAACGACAAATGGTTTTCGTGAATGCACGAGAGCTTCGATGCGATCAAGTATCAGGGACGGAGAGATCGGTGCGGCAACCAACACGTCGGCACCTGACCCCATTACTTTGTTCACCAGAGCTTGCTTGGGAGACCAGGCAACGCCGATGATGCAGATGAATGGGTTGGTGCCGAGTTCGTTGTGCCGTATGGCCGAGAATATCTGACAGGCATCATCCGTATTCTCAGTGACATCGCAGATTACAATATCGGGTCCATTCGGGTCTGAAACCGAATCCGTAATTGCTTCGAGGTCTCCGCCTTCCCAGATATTGCCGTTTTTCATTCCGGCATCATTCAGGGCCATACGCAGACTGCTGCGAACCTGAACGCGCGGGTCACACAAAAACAGTCTTATATCGTCGAATTTTACTTCGGCCATCGATGAACCACGTAGGGCAAAACGGGTTGTCGGGTGGGATATTCCCGATCCTCAGAATGTCGGCCTAAATGATTTACGAATGGCTAACCTGCGTGGTGCCAGTGCGTTAAATAGCCCCCAGCGTGCGGAGCATCGTGACACTTGTCATGATCAGTCCGAGAACAATAAGGCTCCCCAGCACAACGTGTACTGCAACGGTCTTTTTGTCGTCCATATTCCCACCTCTTACGCGTCGAATGATGTACGCCATCGACTGAAACATATGTAAACATCTATTTTTTTATGTCAACCGGGAAGAATAAAAACGCATTTAAATCAATAAGCTAGGCACATTCCGTTGTCTCATTTATGTGGCAATAATTTTAAATGTAATGCAATAATAAGACGGATTTCCCGTGATCGTTCGTGGCATTATCAAGGCAAAGAAACACCCTGGATCATCCTTTACTTCAACGAAACCACAGGCATAGACCCGAATGAAAAAATATAGTCGCCGCTCTTTGGTCTCTGCCGGGCTCGTGTCCGGTATACTAATGCCGGGCCTGGTTTCGGCGGCAACCCGCGTGATAACCCCATCGGGTACAGAAGGCCCATTTTATCCCGATCAACTACCGCTCGATACCGACAATGACCTGGTTAAACTGGGTGCAGATGGAAAATCGGCTGCTGGTCAGGTTTTTCACTTGATGGGCAGGGTTATGAACAAAGCCGGCAAGCCATATCCGGGATTTATACTGGAAATCTGGCAATGCGATGCGAATGGCGTTTATCTTCATAGTGGAGACGCTAGGAGGAGTCGGTACGATGAAAATTTTCAGGGTTTCGGGACAACGATAACCAGCAAGAATGGCGAGTATAGATTTAGAACAATCACGCCGGTTTCGTATCCGGGCCGTACACCGCACATTCACTACAAGATAAAGGCGCCCAACAGGCGAGAGTTCACTTCCCAGCTGTATCTGGCAGTTCATCCACAGAATGACAGAGATTTCCTCTACCGAAGACTAGGCAATTCCTCAGCGCAGAAAGCGGCGTCGGTAGCCTTGATTCCTGCCGTAGAGCTGGAAAAAGGGGCTGTAAAAGGAACGTTTGATATCGTTCTCTCCTGACAGAAACGATTCGTCTTTGAAAATTTAGCTGAAAGAGCCGATCCCGTAATCCACTGTCAATAAACGGTAATCCAGAACGAATCGGTTCCGAATCGGTCTATATTGTCGAACTGTCGGGATTTAATAAAAGCTGATAGGTTTACTTGCATGAATACTATAAGTCGTATTCAGAAGTTGCTTCGCGGTTCTCTCCCTTGCCGTGAAGTTAGTGCGCCTCAAAGGAAGTCGTTTTGGTTGTCCCACCAATGCCTCCCTGTACTCCTTTGTGTTGGACGGAGCCGTTAAAGCTGGCGCAAGCGTTGGCTCCGTTCTTTTCAGAGGCCCCCGTAAAGCATTGAACAGATAAAGACGGCGGCGGCGATACCCGCCGCATCTGCGCAAAGGGCGGCTATCAGCGCATAACGGATGCGCCGTATCTGAACAGCGCCGAAGTATACCGCAAGAACATAGAATGTCGTTTCAGTTGACCCCTGCAAGGTGCTGACGAGGTAGCCGGCATAAGAATCCGGGCCGATATTCGGGTCCTGGATGATTGAAGCCAGGACGCCGTATGCACCGGACCCTGACAAAGGACGTAAAAGCGCCATGGGCAATGCTTCTGCTGGCATCCCTATAAGCGTAGTTAGCGGAGCGATTGCCGAAATGAATACTTCAAGGGCGCCCGACGACCTGAACATCCCGACGGCAACCAGGATCGCGACCAGGTAGGGGATAATCCGGATGGCGACGTTAAAGCCGTCTTTGGCGCCCTCGACGAAGGCTTCATAGACACGGACCTTCTTTGCCACGCCGAACCCGAGCAGGGCGACTGTCAGCCCGGGAATGATCCAGGGGGAAATAATCTTGCCGTAAAGGATCGTGATCGGGATAAGGGCGGCGATTGTGAGGAGCGCAGCGGCTGAAATCCAGGCGGGATATGAATCGTCGGCTTCATCGGGCAGGGCCTCGCCTTCCTCGGCATTCTGGGTATCGAGAGAGACCATATCCTCGGCAGGGGTCACGTCTTCAGCCGTGGCCCAGTGACGCCGCAATACAAGGCACATAGCAATGGCTATTGTCGTTGAAATAACCGTCGCAAAGAGCGTCGTCGGCAGTATACCGGCCGGATCGGTGGACCCGGCGGCCGCCCGCAGGGCGATCACGCCGGTCGGTAACAGCGTTACGCTGGATGTGTTGATCGCGAGGAATAGCGCCATCGAGTTTGTCGCTGTTCCCTTGCAGGGATTCAGTTTGTCCAATTCCTGCATAGCGCGGATGCCGAACGGGGTTGCCGCGTTGCCCAATCCGAGGGCATTCGCCGACATATTCATGATCATCGCGCCCATGGCAGGGTGATTTGCCGGCACATCAGGAAACAGGCGTACCATCAACGGGCGGATCGTTTTGGCGATCACCCTAAGCATGCCGCCTTCTTCGGCCACCTTCATCAGGCCGAGGAAGAATGCCATGACCCCGATCAGGCCGATGGCGAGAGTCACCGAACTTGCTGCTGTATCGACCATTCCGGTTGCCAGCGCCTGCATCGGCGAGAGGGCATCAACAGCCCCTGATGGCACACTCGGCGGTGCCCAGGTTATCTGGCGATATCCTGCCACCACAAAGGCGATCAGGATGATGGCGAAGAATATGCCGTTCATGCGATCAGGCTCATTGTGTGATACCTTCGCGTGCGGTGGCACTTCGGCCTGCGACCACGACCGAGACGCCGGCAAGGATGATCAATGCGCCGGCGAGATAGAATAACTGGAGCGGGCGATCAGAGCCGATCATGTACCCGTAGACGATCGGGATTCCCGCAGCGCCGATATCAAGCCCGGAAAAGACAAATCCAAATACTTTCCCGCTCGATTCCGGCGGCGCGAGACTACTGACCACCATATCCCGTGACGAAAAACCAAAGCCGAACAAAAACCCGGTCGCGACGAACAACGGATATATGAGACTGGAGTCGGGTGAAACGATACCCATTAGGATCATGCCGACACCGGACAGGAAAAAGCTGATGAAAGGCAGTTTGAGATGGTCACGCGCCCGGTCCGCGACAATTCCGCCGGCAATCACGCCG
>ERZ807291.5778-NODE-5778-length-15331-cov-5.588963_pt1 | contig 15331 bp, 1 predicted proteins | sample MGYA00521257_ERZ807291 | MGnify/ENA primary metagenome ERZ807291 (study PRJEB31413, sample SAMN03169783) | marine metagenome | biome: Marine; feature: Water; material: Subsurface seawater | place: North Sea | collected 2011-04-28 | depth 1 m m ...
TCGCCAGTTTTGATAAGCAACCAGCCCCGGCCATTGCCAAAGCCCATGAGCAATAGTCGTACAATCATAGCAATTGGAACTTGGAATCTCTATGGTGGTTAATGAAATTCCTAAGCTTGAAAAAGCTTCAGTCAAATCAAAAGCTGCTTTTGCCACTCCTCCAGATTTTAGGTCCGTGGAATGAACCAATTGATTGATTTTCAATGGAAGAAATTATTACTCGTACGTAAAATCACTTTTGGTCTGTGGGTCCCAAAAGGTTTTGCCATCTAAAAGAAGCTTTTTGCCTAATGGTTCATAAGTGTAATATCCAACCCACCTTGATTTCTCTTGCTCGTAAAACCAGAGAAGCCAGTCAGGGTTTCTATTCTTCCAAACTTCTTCATTAGTCCATAGCCATCCAATACTAGGAATATAAAACCACGCTTCCCCCTGTTTCGGACCATGAATATATACCCACCCTAAACCCGAATGGTATATCCAAGGGAATTTTTCATCATTGAAATGACCAAGCCAATCTAAGTATTTCCATCCAGGGGCTGATTCAACTTCCTGTGCATCCCTAGAAATAGAAAGACCTCCAAAACGACTCAAGTAGCGAGAATCGCTCATCAAAGTTGAAATGAGACTCTCTGTGCTCAGTCCATGATATTGAGAAATTAAATCTTCCGACATCACACCCAAGTTCTCCTGCCATAAGCTTGAAATTAATGCCGCCGTTTTGTAGTAATCTCTTTTGGAAGAAGCCCCCCAAATCATATCCAAATTATTGATTGATTCCTCAGCAATCATATTTACCACGAATAGTACCGCGGGTTCTCCATTTCGGAAAGTTGGTGCTGTCTGTTGTGGATTTTGAGTGTTGGTATTACCTAAAAGTGAAGCAAAAGGGTTAACATTTCCACCTCCACCTCCCTGACCCCCTACTCCTCCAACACCAAAATTTGAATACATCGCCAACTGCTGCATCATCATAAGCTGGTTGGCTTGCTGTGCTTCCTTCGATTCTGGATCAAACACGGATATTCTATATGAACCCTGAGTTTCTTGCTGTATTGTTGGACTTGTACCGTATTTATTAGTGTAAATGATACGAACAAAATCACGACGGTTTTTCTCGTAGTTTGTGAAACGATCAGCTCCGCCCGAAGGAGGTGTTAATACAGGAACCTCCCCATGGATATCTGTAAATTCGCTTGAAGATAACATATCGTCCACAAATGACCCCATACTGAATGCACTACTTGGAAAATCAGCTGCATCCTGATCGCTTGTAAGAAAAAGGTTTTCTTGCCGAAGAGAAAAACCGTCTCCATCAATATCCTGGCTTCCATCCTGTCCATAATTTGGAATTGCGGAATATGTATCCATTATTTCACGAATTTTCAGATAATCCGGAAACTGCCCTATCATTATGTGATGCCCAGCAATGGCATCCACCATATTTTGGAAAATTTCTCGATCGGATAAATGGGAAGCCCAGCGAAGAAAGTCATCATTTTCAAAAAGATATTCTGACTGGTTATTCATATCTTCCGTTATAGCTAAATTAACCTCCTGCTCTGTAGCACTTTTTCCGAGAAGATCTTTTATCGTTTGGTTGACCACAGCTTTAGGATCACCACCCAGATTAGGTTCTACAACTTTGATTTTTACAATATCAGACAAAACGACAGGCGTAAAAGGCGAACCGGAAACCATGTTGTCTTCTAAAACAATAGAACCTAAAACCTCAATTTCTCCTGATTCACCAGCCAAGTTTTGATCACAAACCCAATCTGCCAGGAATATTCCACTCCCCCAAGCTGTCTCCTGGGCAACAGTCACAAGTTCACCATTTGCTAAAACATTCATTTGCCTGGGAGTAAGGTTAGTATTGGGATTAGCAATACCCGAGTTCCTCCCAAGTAAACTTTCGAGATTACTTCCTCTAACATCAATTCTTATTTTGATACTTTGCTCATGTGCATATTCTGCATTATTCACCGGTACTTTAATTGTCGCTTCTGGCAGTAAAACACTTGATTGAACAGTACCATTTTCCTGCAATGCAATTCGGTTTTGATCATTATCGACTCCAACAGCAAGAACTTCCCATTCTCGGTCTACTTGAGTTATCGTAGCGTCCGAATAGGGCTTGAATTTAAAGTAATAAGGTTTCTCCCTGTCAATAAAGGCAAGTCTGCCATTCAAATAAAATTCAACACGATTCATGTCTCCGTCAGGATCATCATAATTTGCTGAAAATACTAGTTCAGATCCAATCGTAGTAGATCCTCGTCGAGTAAGATTTGGGTGAATGGTTGTACTTCCATCAGGAAGCAATCCGATCTTAGGTAAAACTTCTAATCTTTCAGTATAAAGTGTTTGTACTCCGTTAAAATTTTCAGCTATCACTGCAATTGTATAATTGCCATCTGAAGTAGGTTCAAAAGAACTTGAGAAAGGCCATGTCGTATCACGCTGCAGTAAAATTGCATTCACATAAAATGAAACAACTGCGAATTCATCGTCATTAACATTTGATTTTAAATTCAGTGGAATAAGAGAGCCAGCACGGTAAACATTTACTATCTGTAAATCTGTCCAATTACTCAGAAGAATCTTATCAATATCACTTAATAATCCTTTCAATTGCAATTCGTCGTTATGTGTAATGCTAAACACTTCGTAATTTTGAGAAGTAACTTCTTTACCGTTAGAAAATCGAATAATTTGCCCACTCGATAATTGATCCAAAAATAAAGTACTTAATCCTTTAATAACGGTATACCGCTCTATTTGGTTATTACTTGAGTTCCTTCTTTGAGAAGCAGATGTTTCAATTGGCCCTTCGTCATAAAATTGAACCTCACCAGTTACATTAGGGAAAATAGAACCTAATGTAGGTTCTTGAATATTATCATACGAATCAAACCCTACCAAAGTTTTCTCAACCTGCGAAACAGCCACATTTCCTTCATTATCCCTTGCAGTAACGAAAATATTGTAGGCTCCAGATTCCATAGGATCCCATATCCAAAAGTATGGTTTTTGCGTGAAAGTTTGTTCTATAACTCCATTGATTACAAATGACACCTCCTCGACAACTCCTCTTCCGCTAATTGAATCAGAAAAATCAGAAACGGTTGCACTGAGGAAAAGGCTTTGTTCTTCACTGTAAGATTCGTTCACCGGATCTAGATTAATAATTGGGATGTTATCATCTCCCTGTGAAATCTTTACGACAATTGCGGGTGAAAATGTCTCATTGCCACTTGTATCAATTGCACTTGCAGTAACAAAATTGATGTCATTTGTATAAGGAGGTTTAAAATCTAAAGTATAAAAACTACTATTCTTCGGTTTGTCTTTTTCATAAGAAAGAAACTCTCCGTGCTTCTTACCATTAAGATAGAATTGTACTCCCAATAAAGAACCATCATCATGATTGGCAGTTGCCACAAATCTAGTTGAAGAAAAACTGCTAATTGTAATATCACTCGAAGGATAAACCATCGATACGGAAGGAGATGCAGTACTTGTTTCCGAAACTATCATATGGATTGTATCAGGTGAGAATTTTTGCACTCCAAAGCTATCAATAACCATAGGTAAAAGTGTGTAGTTTCCCTCAAACCTCGGTATGAACTCAAAGCTAAAAATCCCATTTTGATGAAGCGTTGAGTTCTCGTCAAATTCTACATAAAAATTCCCGTTCGTTGATTCTAGCATTTCCCCATTGGAAAAAAGGAATACCCGAAAAGGATTTCCCGCTGAATCTGCAGATGCAGTCAGATTTATTGTTGATACATCGCCGCGTTTAAATTTCACAACGGTAGTGCTATTAGCATCAGCTGTTGGTATCGGAAAAATAGAAGGTGGCTGTTTTTCGGATGATCCAACTAAAGTTATAGTTTTATGTTTAAATTCATTTAAGTTAGTTAAACTTGGATGATGAGTACCTGACTCATTTCCCCTATTGTCTCGAGCAACATAACCCAATAAATGATCACCTTGGGTATAGCCTTTAAAATCCGCTACAAATGAGTACCTCCCATTGCCAAAATCTTCTGCAAAGCCAGCAGATACTCCATCAATATAAAACTCCACTTCACTTATGCCATATTCAGAAGTTGCAAGTACACTAAACATAGAATCAGACCCAATCTGCATCGTTGAAAATATATCCCCCGAGAAACTGGAGATAATTCCGCTACCGTAATACTCATCCACGTTTAGTGTTGAAGGGTCAGAGAAGAATATATTTCCATCAAAGTCTTTGACAGCAAACGAAACTTGGTAATCTTTAGGATTATCAGCAATTAATGGAAATGTATACGGTTCCTGATAATCTGTATCTACTATTACCCCATCTTGTACTAATGCAACATACTCTATATTTTCCTTATTAGATGAAGCTTTGGCTGTTAAATATATTGGTGCCCTTGTGAAACCACCAGATAATATTCCTTTGTGATGAATACCTTCCTGTTCAAAATTTATATCAGCTACTCGACTTGTCCCATTTAAAGTTTCTTCTAATGGCAACCGATCCAAAGAAACAACACCCTGATTAACTGTTGTATCAAAGACTGGGTAAAATCTTGGTGCAATAACATAACCTTCACCGGCAAAAGATGTACCATCAAATCTTCTTTTTGTGGAATAGAATGTGGTGGTATTAGAAGTAATTCCTAAAGATGCATATATGTTAAATGCACTTCCAAAGAGATTGTTCACGCCAGAATCATTTTGGTCCTGGGCGGCTTGCAATTGTGCGGCGGTGTCTGCTTCCTGAGCTTGTAAATAAGGTACGATAATTTCCTCTGGCACCCAGAGCCGCCACGGTGCATCCCACCATCTAGTTGTGATTTCTGCTGGAGTACCTGTTCTTACAACTCTTCTGACTTGCAATAATTGTAAGGACAAACTATCGCGAGAATAATTTTCCCCCCCATCATCCACAACAAACCCTTCCAATTTTCCATTAACATCTAAGGTGGCAGAGATTATAGCACCAGTACCATCTCCAGACAATTTAGCACTTGGAGCAGCAAAAAAAGTATGATCAAGATCGCTCTGTAACTGTATACTTTTGATTACACCGGCATCTTCGATGAACGATATTGTTGGTTCCTCGAGTTTGAAACTTATGAGGTCTCTAGGGATATCGACAGTCGATGGCGGAGTTCCATTAGTAACCATAAAGCTTCTTGGAACACTTGCTACCCTATTCCCGACCTTATCATACCCTTCAGCATGTACGGTGTAAACACCACTCTTATTAGCTTCGTAATGATATAAATAAACCGATTCTTCTTGGCTCAAACCAGGTGACCGGTGAAGTGTAGAGCCAAGTGATTTTCCGTCTAAGAAAAATTGAAGACCTCCAAAGGCACCATCCAAATCAGCTGATCTAGCTGAAAATACCAAGGAAGAAGTAGTGGTAATATTCTCGAAAGGAAGATCCGATAAAGAAATAGAAGGAGATAATTGAGCAAAATCAGAGATATTAATTTCTAGAATTTCACTCATCGCAACAGGTGTTTGTGTTCCAGAATTAAACATAACAACTTGAATTTTATGAGCACCAACTGAAGTGAAATCCGGCCCAATCGAAAAGGTAAAACGATGGCTTAAGTATTCGCTATTCCTTGGAGCTAATGAGTTTTGAACTGGGTGCTGATTCATATCTCCAATTTTTACTCCATTAAAAATTACAGAGGCATAAGTTAATCCAGTAACTTCGGAAGAAACATTTAAGTCTGCAATAATTGGTATAAAAGATTGAGAGGAAAATGGAGATGCTGATCCAGATAAAGGATACTTAATGATTACGGGGTTACCACTAATATTACTTGATGAAGGAAAGATTAAGAGGTTTTGAGACATTTTGCCCGATGAATTCGTAAGTTCTCTATCAAAGGTACCTGCCTGATTACCTGCATAATCTCTAGCAATCATTGATATAGTGTGTTGGCCACTCGCTATTCCAGTCAAATCAATGTGTGCTCCAAAGTTGTTGGAGCCATTTGTAGGGAAGGTTTTCCCCATAGAAATTCCATCAATAAAAAATTCAATTTCTGCTATGCCAAATTCAGAGTAAGCCTCTCCAGATACATAAATTGTCGAGTTGGCAATGGCAGCAGTGGAATTACTGTCGGAATTAAAGGATGCACTGATACCTCCGCCACTAAAAGAATCTACCTTTACATAATTCGGCAAACTCATCACCACATTGCCAGAAAAATCCCGAGCAGCAGCATAAATAGTGTATACCTTAGCTTCGTCTGGTATCCAACTAAAGGTAAAAGGCTCGTCTGTAACCACGCCTATTTCTCTCCCATCCACAACAAGAGTCAAGGATTCGAGTTCTTCGGGGCTTGAAACTGAAAAGCTTAAAGGAATTGGTGATTCCGAAAAACCACCTACCAAAAAAGGATTTGCCGTGAAAATATTATTGCCTGTTGGCCCTATTTCGAAAGGAGCAACTCGCGAGTTTCCATCCAATGGTAGTCGTTCATAACTTTGGCCATTAAATAAAACAAAACGAAAAGGAGGTGTAATTAAGGCTGGTGAAACTGTGTAACCTGAGCCTTGCCTAAATGAGCCATCGATATTACTGACTAAATTAATTGTTTGCCCACCTCCAAAATTCGTCAATAACTGAATCTCTGCCTGCGTACCATTTCCAATCGCTCTTATAACAGGTATAATTTTCAAAGATGTGTTATTTTGATCATAGCCAGACCCTCCACTTATCACGCTAAATCCTGTAAGATTACCATCTTCAATTACGGCTTCAACTACAGCACCCGTACCGACACCTATTACAACGACCTCTGCAGAGCCTAAAAATTTTTGTTCTACAAATAGAGGATTTAAACCGACTATTGCACCGTTACCATTTCCTGATAATGTGATTTCAACATTCGGGCTCGCTAAATTTATGCTGCTTGGACCGTCGATAAGTGAAACACTCAGGTTTGAAGACCCTTCAGTAACTGAGATAGATTCAACTTCGGAAGATACATAATTTCCAGATGAGTCGCGACCAATTGCAAATACACTTTTAACGCCCGTATTACTAAAATTGAGTGAAGATGCAAAAGTGTTTAATTGTGCAGAATTTCTACCATCTCTTAAGATTTCGTCTCCGAATGGGACACCATCAACATAATATTGCACCCCAACGAGAGCGTCATCTTCATCTGTGCCGGTTATTGAAACTGGAATACTTGATCCATTTGTTGCAGAATTAAAAATTAAATCGTCCAATCCTACCACTGGAGGCAAAGAGTTGGTTGAATCATCAATAAAAACTTCCACGGGTATACTGGCACCAATGGTTAAGTTTGCCGCATTAAATGCAACAACCTGATAGGTATGAGTTCCGCGTTGGGGTGTTAGGTGAACCCCAGAAAAACGATTTGTTCCAATATTTGGAGAAAATTCCTCTAAGACTAAGCTAGAATTCCCATCCACTAGAAGCTCCAATCGATCAAGATCATTTCCCGAGTAGTTGACCTGAGCTACAATGGGAATTTGAGAGTTAGGGGAAAAGCTATGTGACAACGAATTGTTAGGAAAGAGAAGATTAATTGTTAAGATAGGAGTGGGAAGGACGGAAGTTTTGCGATCAAAATAATAAATGTCTCTTCCATTATTGTTATCTTGAGGCCTTTGATTCGTATTATCAAAAACCAGTCCTCCTTCATCAGATGCATCAGAGCTAAAATAAATATGCCGGCCATTCCCGCTAATTGCAGGTAAACGGTTACTTGGCATGCTTGTTAAAGTAGATGGACGATAATTAACCGGGAAACCAAAACTACTCCGGCTTATTCTTTCCCTCTTGGTTTGACCGTTCGTCTCTTCATAAAGATAAATATCATCCGTCTCTTTATCTTCTGAATAACCTAAGATATTTCTACCATTACTCAAACCTACGGTCGTGGTTCCTGAGGTCACTTCCGAAAATCCAAGAATTACAGGAGGTGCAGCAAATACAGGAGAAGCTCGGGTAAAACCCGTACCGCTGAAAAGCATATTACTCTCAGCAATTACCTCTACAGAAGAAGGATTGCTTACTGTTACCTCTCCAGACAATGCGGTGAGTGAAAAGCTGTCTCCACCAGTTGCGTTGTCTTCGACTAAAGGTCCTCGGGAAATACTTCCATTTGAATTCCATGTATTTTCAATAATATCTGTAATTGCATTTCGAATAGCTGCAAGAGATAAACCAGCTGTAGCGATACTGTTGGGGGGCGAAGATGCACTTGTTGTATTGGAAAAAGTAATTGTAACCGAATCATTTGCATCAGAAATTAAAAGGGTGGTACCTGGCAGACTTGTTTTTGAAAGAACCCTGATTGAAAAAGTCTGTTTCAAGTAAATGGAGCCCGTTTGCGGGTCCACATGAATATTTTCAGTATTTATTTGGGCATCTGCTCTTCCGTCCAAATCGGTGTCTACTCCATCCCCATCAATCAAAAGCAGTGAATTTAAACTTTCAATATTATCAACTGCAAATTGATAGCCCATTCCATGATCTGTTATAGTTATCTGATGAACCCTACCTCCTCCTGTGCGGTTTTCACCCTGGCCATTTTCCTTCGCAAAACGAATATCACCCGCAACAAATCCAGACCCTCCCCTGGGATTATCCACCCCTATTACAGTAGTCTGCAAGTTGTAGTTAGTGCCCGGATTTACAATAGTGATGGAAGATATCCGACCGAAAGAGTCAACTGTATAACTTGCACTTGCTCCGCTTCCTAAGCCAGACAAATCATCGATTTGAAGAAAGCCATTCTGATAACCAGAACCTGCATTATTAACCTCTATCTCTCCAATTCCGCCAACCAATATTGCACGGGCTTGTGCCTGTCGAACCGGTCTATTGAAATAGGTGCGTCCGTCCTCACGGGTCACATTAGATTCAAGTAAATTAGAAGCCTGAGTAGTGTAAACCACTAAGCTTCCATCATCACTAATCGCAGGTTCCCGGCTTGGCATATTTCCGCCAATGCCATCTGAGCTTTCACTCACCCTTACCCAAGAACTTAAGGTTCCAGTATTCAAGTGAGGGTTTTGTACCCTATAAACTTCGCCCCCTTTATTTACTAAATATGGTTTACAATTCGCAGTTTGTAGTGGAGGGAAATTTGGATCGGCCTTTATAGTTATTTGAGGAGACTGATAGTTTTTCCCTGCTAAAATCACTTCTATTCCATCAGGTCTGATTTGCCCATAATCATTAATACCATTCTCCTTAATCTCTATTAAGGCACCTTCTCCGATACCCATAAGATCCTTTATTTCAAGAGTGGGATTTCCAAAATAACCAACACCTCCACTTTCTACAACAACCTGAGCTATTCCACCCTGTAACACCATATTGGTTGCTTCGGAACGGAACGCGATATAATTGCCATCTCCGCTGATCACAGGCTGATCAGAAGTTCCATCTATTGTTTGCTCGCCAGCTTGGGTTAAATTGACGCGTTCGGTCGCATTACTATCAGCGTCAAATACAAAGATATCTCTTAAACTATTGTTATCGTCTGACGGAACTGCCAAAAGATCAGAGGCATCGGAGGCAAAAGTTATGAAGCGACCATCTTGACTAACCGAAGGCAAGTGATTATTCGCATTTCCAGTGGTAACGAGCCTAATATTATCAGATGAACTTAAGTTTCTGCTCCATAGATGAATCTGTCTATTACCGTTTGAAAAGGGGGTGCCAGTTGAAAGATTAGAGGCTCTTGATTCGAAAGTAATGACTGAACCGTCCTGATTAACATCCGGGTAATAACTTGCACCGTTTCCTTCTTCTCCCGTTACGGGATTAGTAAGACGAAATACACGATTATCCAAAACTGAATAAACAAAAATGTCCTCTACATCATTGTTATCTCCCGCAACCAAATTGTCTGCACGGGAATGGAAAACAACGAAAGATCCATCACCACTGATTCTTGGCCTCAAACTATGTGAATTTCCACCTACATTTGGATCAAATTGAGATCGGGAAACAAGAATAGCATTTTGATTAGTATTTCTTTGCGCAAATACATTAACGAGAAATACTTGCTGAAATCCTTGGTAATCATTTGTTTCATAGACCAACCAACGCCCATCACTACTAGTCCTTGGCCGGTCTCGAGCAGGAGTCTTAATCGCATAACCAAGTTCTATAACCAGGGCATCAATTTGGGTTTGTAATGCATTTTGTTCTCCTGATGTATTTCCTCCCCAACGTACTGAAACATCTTGAAAGACTGAAATTTGTTCTCGAAGGTCCAATATTTGATTTATTAGATCTGTACTAGAACTATTTTCATCATAATCGGCTATTTTTATCTGCCCCTCATTTTTTGAATTCAAATTTATGACAGGCGTGTTTTGAAGCGGGAAGACTTGTCCTGTTTCTTCTATGTGTAGAAGTAAATAATAGTCTCCCTCTAAGTTGTCAGGCATTTGCTGAATCCAGTCCAATTGAACCGTTTCGTTTGGTAATAATTGCGCTCCCAACGCATCACCGCCCAAATCAAATTCACGAAGGATAAAATCTTCAGTATTAAAAGTATCATTCAATGATAAAACTACACGAGCAGTGTAGTTATCATTAGTCTCGATTGCGAAATTACTGTTATTCCGGACCGTAAAACCAATACGAACAGGTTCTAGACCCCTAAATGTACCAACCTCTCCAGTGAAACTGTTGGGGTTTACCTGAAGAGTGGGTACGCCTTGTGTAATCGAAAAATTTATCAGAAGATGATTGTCTGTATCTTCTTCAGACTCGGCCACAATTGAACCAAGTGGCTGCATATCACTGGGATCTACAATTACCTGAATGGTATAGTTTCCATCGGCATCTGCAGGTAAGCGAAGAGGTGGTAGATTTAATGAGATCGAATCATTGGGGAGAAGTGTGGGAGTGATTCCCTGATCCGCAAAGGGAATAATTAACCTTTCGCGGTCTAAGATATTTCGGTCAATGGGGCCCGTTGCCGCGGTTATTCTACCTTCAAATAATCTAGCTTCCACTGGAAAAAAGACACCGTTTTGGGTCTGAACACTACTCTGATTTGTAACCGTAGCACTCACAACCACATCACCATTTGGTAAAAAGATGTTACCAGTCACATTCGCATCCGACATCAAAAGATTGGGGATTTCCAGAGTAAAATTGTGGGTAACGGCATTATCACTTAAATCGTTCTCCAGAGCGGCTCCTGTAACCCGGGCAACGACCTGCCACTCCTCAGTTAAACCCCATTTGGCCGCCTCTGACCAGGGAACTTGAAAGAGTACCTGATTCGTTACTGTCGTATCATTATCTAAGTTTCCAGGATTTCCTTGTTCAGGAAAGCCGTTCCAAGTCTGGGTATGAGAATCTATAATTAATCCGTCCGGATCCCTGAATTCAATAGTTGCCACTACAGTTTCGCCTGCAGGTACATTCGTTCCATTAACCTCCACTATTCCCTGTATGGCAAAATATGATCCAACCTGAACGGAAGAAGGCAAATTTCCCGAAAAATTAATCCTTAAATTTGCATCCTGTGCGGAAACTGAATTGCATAAAATCAGCTGTAGCCCAAATAAAACTACACTGGTAATTAGTATCTTACGGATAAAGTTCATCGTTCTTTCCAAGCTTCATTAAAATATTCATAAACTCGTGTCTTAGAGTCAAGGTTTTCAAACTTACCCCAGCCGGGTTTATTGCCACCAGAATTATGTAAATAAAAATAAGGAAAAATATTTTGATCTTTTGATGACCACCACCAAGTATCGTAATAAGAGTCCCAGATCCAGAATCCATTTTCTCCGGAGGGATGTAAATAAAGCCAGCCAAGAGTAAGATGGTATAGCCAGCCATCTTGACCTGGGTAAAAGTCTCCGAACCAGGAAGAACTATACCAGGATGTCTCTTGATTTTGCACAGCATCAAGAAGGGAATAGTCGTTTATATTTACTCTTTGGATTGCATCCCCAGTATTTTCAAAACTATCGGATTTTGTTATGACTCCCTGAATGAGGGTTGTTTTTCCATTCCCATCATCCAACTTCAGAAGTAAGGTCAGGGTTGCATTTTCATTTAACAAAGTCTGCAGATCCGAAGCATCAAGTACTACAATCTGATAACTACTATTTACTCCTAAAGGAGCTAAATTGTCGCCATCCACATCAAGGGCATCATTTTCATCTACCAATGAAACGGATACAGCGTCACCATCCGCATCAGAAATGTCTAACTGGAGAAGCACTTCACCCATCTGAAAGCTGCTCTTACCCAATGCTCCCTTGAAGCTTTTTCCTTCGGGGCCGAAATTATTAACCGTTAGAATTTGTTCAGCTAAACCCTGTAATGTGCTTAGGTCGGCATTATTCTGCAATGTACTTAGGTCCAAAATTCCTTGGCTCACTTGGCTGATTCCTTCAATCACCTCTTCTTCCACCGCAATTTGTTTTTGAGATAATTTTTTCAACATCTCTCCCGGAGCGTAGGCTTCCAAAGAACTGTCAGCAAGGAGCACATTTGAATTTTCTAATACCGATACAAAAGATGATAAATCTTCATCAGATAAACTATTGCTCTGATCAATAGCTATGTATGTATTTTCTATTAAGCTCCCTATGGTTGTCGAGCTTTGTAGGGCATCTTTCAATAAAGAACCACCCTGGGCCAAGTCACTCATCTTGCCTGCGATTTCTAATGCCAGTTCAGATTTATCTGCATTTAATTTAGAATATTCCGCAATCGCAGTAACTTGCTTTAGGGTATTTACCACCAATGCGTTAGCTTGAAGAATAGCTACTGTGTCAGAATCTCCAGACTTTGCTGCTGCTATGGGATCATAAGTTGTAATATCAACTGCAGTGGAATAACCAAATGATTCCGCTAATTTGACCTGGGCTTCATTCTTCGCGAGACCGCTTTTTATCATTTCACTCAGGATAGTGGTAAGTGGACTTACTATGCTGGAGTTTGCATCTGCGGATAAAGCTCCATCAAAGGAACGAGATGTGGTGGTATCTAATCCACCTGAGACGATAATACTACCTTCCTCAGGGTCTATGACATTATTTTTATTTGTATCAATCAATAAAAAGTCTTCCGCTAAAAAGGCTAAGTTGAAGCTACCATCTTCATCCGTTACAGCCGTAATAGTTAAATTACTTGCCTCTGAATTTGTAGCTTTAAATTCAACAAGCGAACCACTTAGATACCCATCTATTGCAAGACCTGCTATAGTAAAAGTGGATGGTTGGAATGAAATGGTAAGCGCTTGATTATCCACTCGGTTTCCTGCCAAGTCCGTGACACTGAAATAAATTGTTTGATTGGATTCTGTATTCTCATCAAGTTGATCTAAACCAGATACTACAATTTGTGCGGTCAGATCGCCATCCACATTATCCGAGGCAGTTACATAATTTTCAGGTAAATTAAACGGTTGCCCAAGAAGCCAACTTATCGACGGATCGTCTTCAAAAAATCGAATAACTGGAGGAGATAGATCAGCGACCTCAATAGCTATAATCTTGGTGGTTGATCTACCAAAAGAATCTTCGACATAAAGAGAGATTGGATATTGCCCAATTGTTTGAGGATCAACCAAACCTTTTACTATTACACTGGACGTTATATTTCCATCCGGATCATCCGTTGCACTATAAATACCAACTGGATCCCATACCGTGCCTAAAGGCCAAGGATAGGGATCGCTTTGCACAGAAATTACAGGATCCACTTTATCCGTTATCTCTATTTGCCTTTCCAGAGGCTCGGATGCTGTACCTAATAAATCATATGCGGTAAAAAATAGGGAGTAGGTACCAAACTTTGCATCATTATTAGCGGTAGCCTGATTATTAGCTGTTTGAAGAACATCTAACGCAGTTCCTGTCAAAACTACACTTCGATTTTGAGGAGTCCCATTTTCAATAAGAGGACCCGTCCAGTTATCGTCTGGGTAATCCGTTGCCAATACAGATATTTGAAAGCTTTCTCCCCTAGCTAGTTGAATTACTTCCTCATATTGATCTTGGAAGTTAATATCGGGGGCTACATCTTTAAATGTTAATTCAATGCCAGCTTTATTTGCGTTTAAATAACCTTCCCATTCGACATAAAGTTCTCCTGAATCCAAGACTAAGTTGCCATTAAGATCAATGTAACCACTTAAGCGATAATACCTCCCTGCAAGTAAGTTTGCGTATTGAAATTGTTGAGGTAATTGATTATTCGAACGCTTGATAAAAGTCTCGTTATTTTCATACAACTTAATTGCAATACTCGGATTTACACTGTTATCCATGGAACCAACTTCTAATTTAAGATAAAGATCTCCGCTGAATGCAGTATTCGCGTACAATAATCCCGATAAATTTACCAGTGAGTCCTCTAGCAAAGGATCCAAATTAGAACTCATGACCTCTTCATAGTCTGTGTATCCATCCCGGTCGGTATCAGAGATGAGTGGATTGGTACCTATGATTGATTCATTGCCATCAAATAATCCATCTCCATCGGTATCTCGGGACAGTGGATTTGTTTGGTATTCAGTAGTTGGGTCAGTCTCATTAAAATCAGTTAACCCATCACCGTCTGTGTCTGCCATATTAGGATGTGTTCCAATATTGAATTCATTAAGATTTGAAAGCCCATCTAAATCGAGATCATCGTTCCACCAGGTAGCATTCCTCTCCTCAATGGTATCAAGGTATAAATCCAGCCATTTTTCTTCTTCAGTAAGTTGAGTTCTTTGCGATGCATATATACGAACGCTTGAAAAGAGAGTTCCAAGTGTAGCCTGCAATCTGATTTCTCCACCACCCAAGACTGATTGAAGAACGGCATCTGAACCGCTTGAGTCCTCTATCATAAAATTTGCTTCAGCGATATATCCAGTACCCCTATTCGAAATATTCACGTCCACAATCCCACCATTTGAATCCACCGCACCGATCATAGCATCAAAGTCTACACCCTCACCAAATATCTTTATTATTGATCCAGCTGTGTATCCAGAACCTGGTGCTAAGATTTTTACACTGTCTACACGACCTCGCCTTAATGTAGAAAATAGAGTTAAGTCGGTTGAGCTTCCTGAGGAATTACTCAAGCTTCCAAGTTTCGAATTATTTCCTTCCGTGGCATTAAAATCTGAAATCAATTCCCAAGACAAGGTTGACAAATCTTTGAGGCTGCCATTTTGCTCGTAACCCACCGCTTGGAATGTAAATGGTTGATCTCCTGCGAGCGAAGCAGAAGAAAGGGGGACCTCAATCGCATTCGTACCATTGCCATCGCTGGGAAGAATAACTAGAC
>ERZ807291.5779-NODE-5779-length-15330-cov-48.360000_pt1 | contig 15330 bp, 10 predicted proteins | sample MGYA00521257_ERZ807291 | MGnify/ENA primary metagenome ERZ807291 (study PRJEB31413, sample SAMN03169783) | marine metagenome | biome: Marine; feature: Water; material: Subsurface seawater | place: North Sea | collected 2011-04-28 | depth 1 m m ...
TTTATAACTTAGTGTAAAAGGGAAATAAACGTAATACGTTTATTCCCTCGTTGGCAAACATTAAATTGAGAAATTATGGAAAATTATGAATTAGACTATGAACTATATCCAGATGGAATTTCAAATGAATTAAAAATTTTTGAAGAATCAGTTTGGGATAGAGGTTATTATTTAGAAACTGAAGAAGGGGTTTGGTATGAAATTTATGTAAATGACAAAATAAAATCATATTATCCTACAATCGAAGAGGATTTTAATAATATTGATTCAATATCATACAACTTTCGTGGCTTTAAAGGTTTATGGTTAGGCAATTATGAAGATAGTTCTCAAATAACATTTTTTGTTCCAAACGATGAGAAAGAATTCACATTTAATGAAATGACAAATATTTTTATTTGAAAGATTTTTAATCACATTAATTAGCACTATTTACATATTGCAGATATAAAAAAACAACATTTGCCAACAAAACCTAAACTGCATTAAAACGCTGTTTAGCCAAACCGTTAGGTGCAATTGAAATACGAACAAATGACTTATGAAAGCATAAAATCAAATCATGATCTGAAATAGATGAATAAAACTAATACTGTATCAGCCATTTGTTTGATTGCATTGATAGTAATTACAGCAACAACTGGGTGTGACAAACAAAAACAACAAGTAAAGAATATTTCTTCTTACGAATATGATAGAGGCTGGGAAAAATTATCTATACGCGAAAAAATAGGGCAGCTTGTTTGCTTCAGCTATAATAAAGGCATAATTACCCAATATGGTGATGGGGCCATAGATACGCTGCTGAGCAGATACCCGGTAGGTTCAGTGTTTTTGGCAAATTGGAATATGAAGCCTGAGGTGCCCAGTGATTCTTTAGGGCAACATTACCAAAACACCGTTCAGCAATTCAGTAAGTCATCCAAATACCCTATGCTTTTTGTAGAAGATTTTGAAACGGGAATTGGATCAGAGATAAAAGGATATACACGAACTACAAGTGAAATGGGAATGGGGGCTACCAATTCAGAGGAAGTTGCATATTCAATGGGCGACATTATATCCATGGAGGCAAGAGGCATTGGGATTAATTGGTTGCTGCACCCAATAGCAGACCTTAACACCAACCCTAGTAATTTTCTAACCAATGTAAGAGCCATAAGTGACAATGAAAACATTGCAACCCGTTTATTACCATGGCAAGTAAAAGCAATGCAAAATAATGGAGTAGCAGCAACAGCCAAACATTTTCCAGGCGATGGCACAGATTTTATCAATCAGCATTTTAGCACATCTACAATGCATTTGAGCTACGAAGACTGGAAGCAAAAACATGGCAAAGTTTTTCAAATGCTTATTGACAGCGGGGTAGCAGTAATAATGGCTGGGCATATAACCTTCCCTGCCTATCAGCAAGAAAAACTAAACGGAGAGTATTTGCCAGCCACCTTGTCCAAAGAACTAATGACCGACCTGCTGAAAAAAGAAATGGGATTTAAGGGAGTTGTGGTGTCAGATGCTCTTGATATGGCAGGAATATCAGGTTATTACGAAAACCAATTGGAAACGGAAATTGAATGCTTTAAGGCAGGAGCAGACATTTTGCTGTGGCCCAGACTTGAAATTATTGATTCCCTCGAAATGCGTATTTTAAGAAAAGAAATACCAATTGAAAGACTCAACGATGCCGTCAGCCGTGTCTGGAATTTGAAAAAACAACTTGGATTACTGGATGATAACTACTCATCAATACAACCATTGTCCGACAAAGAATTAGATGAAAATAACAAGAAAGCATATCAGATAGCCGAAAAATCGGTTACCTTATTAGATGACAAGAACAAGCAATTACCATTAGATACCACCAAATCGAAGAAGCTGTTAATAGTATCGGTATCAGAAAAAAAAGGAGCTGAGGTATTCGATATAATGAAAAAAGAACTACTAAAAAAAGGATATGAGGTGGAAATAAGAGACGATTTATCCTATTTTGAGTTAGGAAGCGGCTTAGATAGTCTTAGCGCTAAATACGACAAGTTCATTTTTACATTTTTCAGTAACCCCGGTAACCCTTGGGGAACCTTAAGCCTAAATAATACAAAAGCTCTAAGTATGTGGACCGCCAATAAACTTCCATTAAATAAAGTAATTAGTATCGGATTTGGAGATCCCTACAAAAACCTAATTTATATGCCGCGTATTTGGTGTAGAATAAATTGCTATCAAACCGATGATAATACGCAGCTTGCATTGGTTAAAGGTCTAACCGGGGAAATAGAATTTACAGGAAAATCTCCGGTTAAATATAATGCTCCTTATTATCAAGGAAATTAAAACAGAACAATTAAACTTAATAATGGGTAGCTATTATTGGGCGTTGAAAATAGGTTAAAACGGATGGTGAAAATTTATTTGGTAAGTATTTGATTAAACACTGATAATAAAAAAAAGCACCTAACAATGTATAAAAATAATAGCCGAGACAGTAGTAAATTCAAGGGTTATTGCCCGCTTCAGCCTTCTTGCAACTTGACAGGGAAGCGCCACCCAATCGGCTACTATTCTTATACTCAACGTTAGGCTCTATAAAAAGATTTAGCTGGGGGTGGGGTAAAGTTTTAAGAAGCTGTTTCAGGATTAGTAAAACGGTAAAACCTAGCACCATGAAAAATTGTATTAAACGAAAATGCTCAAGGATGAAAACAGAAAGCTTGAAATATTATATTTACTTAATAGTTCTAATACTGTTAATGCCAACTATTAGCGGAGCTCAAACAATTGTAAAAACCTCCAATGCATCTATTTCAGAAGAACAGGCCGCAAAAGAAATAAGAAGGTATATATTCCTTCGAACAGGAACAGCTCCTTCCATAGTTACTGCAAATACCTATTCCGCTTTCCCTTCTGGAGATGTTATAGTTGTGGCTGAAAACAACAGTAGCATCATTACAGAGCTAAAGCCTGATTATGGCAGTGTTGATGCCCCAATTTCTGATGACCGAATAGGCTATCTTATCAAATCTGTAAGTAAAGACAGTCGGAATGTTTTAGTTATATGTGGTGCAGATACTACAACGACATTGAGAGCTGCCTACCGTTTTGCAGAGCTTATTGGTTGTCATTTTAACCTGGGAGGTGATGCAATACCAGATAATAGACTGACTTATCCAATTGATATCAGCGCATTTGATGAAAAAGGTCTGCCCTGGTTTGAGATGCGTGGCATACTCCCTTTCCATAACTTTCTTGCAGGTCCTGACTTTTGGAGTACAGAAGATTATAAATCTGTTATCACTCAACAGGCTAAAATGGGATTGAATTTCTTTGGCCTGCATTTATATACAGAAAAAGGAGATCCTAAATCCTTAGATGGTCCTGAGCCACACCTCTGGATTGGTCATAAAGATGATGTAAATCCAAATGGCACCATAAAGGATGAAGGGGCATATGAAGCACACTGGGCAAGTACCTATCGTACTAAAGATAATAGCTGGAGTGGCACTCCTATAAAAACAACTGATTTCAGTAATGGTGCTGATAAATTATTTGCTTATGACGAAATGGCATCAGATGCTATGGGCTTTGCACATCCTATAACCCAGGCAGAAAAAGCTGAAGTAATAAACAACGTTGGTTTTTTACTACAGAAGTCATTTACACATGCAAAGCAAATGGGAGTAAAAACTGCAATTGGTCATGAAGCTCCTTTGGGATTCGAGCCAGGTTATCGCAAGCATTTAATTACAAAAGACTGGATTAGAGGCGTTCCAGAAGAGGTTCAGCATCGAATTCGATGGCATGGACTAAACTTGCCTGAAAATGATAAAGTGACAAATGAGATCTTTAATAAAACACTATTAGAAGGTATATTTACAAGAATAGCAAGAACACACCCATTGGATTACTATTGGTTATGGACATATGAAACATGGTCATACAACGGTCATCAACTATCAAAAAACCAAATAGAAAACGTTGCTTTAAATTACAAGTATTGTTATGATGTATTAGAAGAAACTAACGCACCGTTTAAATTAGCTACATTCGGCTGGAAGGTGGGCAGTGCAGGAGGAGATGGTGAAGCAATTGAATTTCACGATGATCTGCCCTTGGAAGTGCCTTTCGGTGGTTTGTGGGATAATGCAGGCAGTATGAATGAAGTATTACCAACTGGACGACCTGGATGGTCTTCATGCTGGTATGAGGAAGACTGGGGCTTGATACAACCGCAGTTGAGAGTGATGGGCATATTTAATGAAGTTGGTCATAGTCTAAATTATGGAGGTGTTCAAGCTCATATAGCCAAACATTGGCGCTTGAATTCGATTGCACTAAACTCAGCTGCACACGCTGCATTGATATGGGGAAATAGAGGCCCTGTTGCAATTGATTTGAGTACTGTTGATCAGGGATATAGCAACTATCCCATCTTCGATATGTGGGAAACTTCTTTCGATCAGCAACCAGAAGATTTTGTGAATTGGATTACTGCTTTCTATATAGATTGGGCAGAAGCCAATTTTGGACCAGAAAGAGCTACAGAAATAGGAAACCTTTTTGCTAAAGCAGACAGATTAGGTGAACCAAAATTTACAGGTGAAGGCATTCAAGGTTCAATACCAAGGTCTTCCCGATTTTTGCCAAGTGCCTTAAATGAATTGGAAGACAATGACCCAACGAGTATTACTGACCCTAAGTTTTTAGATGCTATTCATATCTATACGGAATTTTGTTCTTATAAAGATGATATTGTTGGAACAGGAAATATAGATCGTTATATGTATTGGTATCACTTTTTTCAAGGTCAGATCGATTTACTTAAACTATCTATTTACAGAGAACTATATGTAAATGAAATAAATCAGGCAGAAAATGCAGATAGTATTATAAGTACATTTAGTAGATTGATGACACATGAAATTCAGCGAGTAAGAAGTGTCTCTGAACTTGGTGTTATTGCACAATTACAACAATCCACGCTTATCGACCGAATCAGAGCAAGTGAAGAAATGGGAATTTCGACTCCTATAAGTACATCATATGAAGGTTCGAATATGGTTAGGGCAATGCCAGAGATCACTCAAATTTATAAAGGAGGTAATTTCGAGCAAAAAGTGATTTTTACAGGTAATACCGCTGTTTCAAACCCCAAAATTTATTATCGTGAAATAGGTTCAAATCTAGCTTTTTTTGAAGTTAATCTTTTAAGCACAAACAGTAGTGACTATGTATATAAAGCTACCTTATCCGACCCGGGATTTGATTTTGAATATTACATTGAGGGTACTATGGACGGAGAAACAGTTACCTATCCCGTGACCGGTGGTAATGATACTATTAATATCAATAAAACCGTAATCAGAGTAACTGAAATCCCTTTTGCGCCCACAGAACTTGAAGAAGCCAATATACCCAAACCAACAGACAAAATAGAGGTTTTAGTTTATCCAAACCCTACATTTGATTTTTTCAGTGTTGCATTATTACAAGAGATAAAATCGATACAGATTTATACTACTTCTGGTCAACTAGTCTATTATCAAAATAATCCGGATGCCATTATTGGCATCGAGGAACTAGCTAGCGGTATATATCTTATTAAGGTAGCAACAGATGAAATGGTTGGATATTCTAAGCTTATTAAACTATAAAGAAATAGAGATTACTCAACACGAAGTTTAAAAATAAAAACAGAGTCTAACAATGTATAAAAATAATAGCCAGGTTATTAGTAAATTCAGTTGTTATAGCCAGCTTCAACTTTCTTGTAAATTGGAAGGAAAGTGCCACGCAATCGGCTACTATTCTTATACGAGACGTTATTTAAAACTTTCATCAATTTTCTCACTGAATAATACTGGTTTTAAACAAGCCCAAAAGTAATCCAAGTTTTTACTAAGTTTACATTATAATTATTTTCAATTAACAAATTTATTCTATGAAAAATCTTAATCTAGTAGCATTTGCATTTTTGTTTATCTTCTCATTTCAACTTTCCTATGGGCAAGAAAAAATAAATCAAAAACCTTCTCTTTCTTCTGCCTTAGATGGTTTTAAATTTAGAAGTATTGGACCCGCTTTTATGTCGGGAAGAATCGCAGATATTGCCATAGATCCAAAAAATGAAAATACTTGGTATGTAGCAGTTGGTTCTGGTGGAGTTTGGAAAACTAACAATGCGGGAACCACTTGGAGCCCACTTACAGAAAATATGCCCTTCTACTCTACCGGATGTATTACCATAGATCCCAACAATAATGCATCTATTTGGTTAGGAACAGGAGAAAATGTAGGTGGCAGGCATGTAGGAATTGGACATGGTATTTACCATAGTTCTGATGGGGGGAAGACGTGGAAAGACAAGGGACTTAAAAAATCTGAACACATCTCAAAAATTATTGTTCACCCAACAAATGCCAATACAATTTGGGTCGCTGCCCAAGGTCCACTTTGGAGTTCTGGTGGAGAAAGAGGATTGTACAAGAGCGATGACGGTGGATCTACATGGAAAAACACCCTTGAAGTAAACGAATGGACAGGAGTTACAGACCTATTAATACATCCAGATAATCCTGACATATTGTACGCTGCCACTTGGCAAAGACATAGGAATGTTGCCGCACTTCTTGGCGGAGGACCAGGAACTTCTATCTACAAAAGCATGGATGGAGGAAATTCTTGGATGAAAATAACCAAAGGTCTTCCAGGTGAAAATATGGGAAAAATTGGTCTTGCTATTTCTCCTATGCAACCAAATGTTCTCTACGCAGCAATAGAGCTAGAGAGAAAAAAAGGCGGTGTATACAGAACCAATAATTCTGGAGCAAGCTGGAGTAAAATGTCTGATGCAGTTTCTGGTGGAACAGGACCTCATTATTACCAAGAGTTGGTAGCCTCTCCCCATGTTTTTGATAAGATTTATTTGATGAATGTTCGTGTTTTAGTTTCAGACAACGGAGGAAAAAAATTCTACACCATGAGCGAAAAAAGCAAACATTCTGACAACCATGCTCTTACTTTCAAAAAAGAAGATCCTAATTACATGCTTGCTGGTTCTGATGGTGGCATCTACGAATCTTTTGACGGCTCTAAAACTTGGAAATTTGTTGGCAATCTTCCAATTACCCAATTTTATAAGCTAGCGGTGGATGATGCAAAACCTTTTTATAATATATATGGTGGTACACAAGACAACAATACTCAAGGAGGTCCCTCTAGAACATTCAAAAGAAACGGGATTTCCAATTCTGATTGGGAAGTAGTTCTAGGTGGTGATGGACATCAGCCAGCAACCGAGCCAGGCAATCCAAATATTATCTATGCTCAATCGCAAGAGGGTTACATTAACAGAATAGACCGCACCAATGGAGAAGTTGTAAATATTCGTCCAAGAGCAGGAATTGATGAACCTTATGAAAGATTCAACTGGGACTCTCCTATTTTAGTAAGTCACCACGATCCAAAAAGAATTTATTTTGCCTCTCAGCGTGTATGGAGATCTGAAAACAGAGGAGATAATTGGAAGGCAATTTCAAAAGATTTAACCAAAAATCAAGAACGTTTGGCTCTTCCTATTATGGGAAAAGTACAAAGTTTTGAAAATGCTTGGGACGTTTACGCAATGTCCACATACAACACCATTACTTCACTAGCAGAATCTAAAGCAGATGAAAATATTTTGTATGCAGGTACAGATGATGGAATTATTCAACTCTCTAAAGACGGTGGAAAAAGCTGGGAAAAAATGACTGTGGACCAACTACCAAAAGTACCATCTACAGCATTTGTAAACGATATCAAAGCGGATTTGTACGATAAGCAAACTGCCTATGTAGCATTAGACAATCATAAATTTGGCGACTACCAACCGTATCTTTATAAAACTATTGATGGTGGAAAAAAATGGACATCTATAAGCGATGGAATTCCTGATGGAACACTAGTTTGGCGAATTGTACAAGACCACATTAACCCAAACCTTTTATTTTTAGGAACAGAATACGGGGTATATGTAAGTTTAAATAAAGGGGAGAAATGGCATAAATTCTCAAGTGGACTTCCTACTATTCCAGTTAGAGATTTGGCAATTCAAAAAAGAGAAAACGACCTTGTACTGGCCACTTTTGGAAGAAGTTTTTATGTTCTTGACGACTATAGCCCGCTTAGGGAAATCAATGAGGAATCTATAGGAAAAGAAGCCATTTTGTTTGCTCCTAAAAAAGCACTTCAGTACAACCGTATAAATGGAGGGACTAGAAGTAGCGGAGGTGCGACTTTCAATGCTAAAAACCCTCCTTACGGCGCTATTTTTACTTACTATCTTAAAGATGGACACACTTCTAAAAGAGCAAAAAGACAAAAAGCAGAAATGTCTGAAAAAGCAGACCGAAGCCTTTTAGAAAAATTAAACAAAGCAGGATATAAAACAACCAATAAAATATTAGAAGAAGAGATTGATGTACTTGCTAAAAAAACAAAAATAGAATTGAAAAAGCTAAAAAAGCTAGTTAAAATTTTAGAAGATCAAAAAACCAAAGATATTCCATTTCCTGGTTGGGAAGCATTGGACGATGAGCTAAATGAATCTAAACCAGAAGTTGTATTGGTAATAAAAAATAGCGATGGAAAAACTGTAACTCAATTATCAGCTCCTTATAAAAAAGGAATAACTAGAGTTTCTTGGGAATTGAATACCAAATTAACTACCGCAGTTAAGGCATCTGCCAAAAGAGACTACAGTTCTATTCAGAAAATGGTATCTCCCGGAATATACACTGTGTCTATGTTTAAAAGAGTTGAAGGGTTACTTACAGATTTAGAGCAGAACCAACAATTTGAGGTGGAGCGCATAAGAAAAAATACACTTTCCAATCCTATGGCAAGCAAGCACGAAGCATACTACAATTCTATTGCAGAACTTACCAAAAAAGTAAATGTTTACCAGAACAAGTTTGATAAGGCAAACACGAAAGTTAAGGCTTACCAAAAAAACTTAAATTATATAAATAACCAAAGAGTTTCTCTTACAAAAGAAGTTTATGAATTGGTTGCCACCATGAACAGCTTAGAAAGAGAAATTGGTGGAAGCCCTTCCAAAGAAGAAATTGGTGAGAAAGACAATGTTTCTCTATTCAGCAGCCTTTACAGTTCAAGAGGAGGATGGTATCCCAACTCTTATGGTCCAACGGAACTACATATGAAAAGCTTTAACGTAGCAACTGAGCTTTTTCAGCGACTACAACCAAAAATAGATACTTACCTAGAAAAAGTAAATGCTGTTGGTAAAAAAATGGAAGTTGCTGGTGCTCCTATTCTTTTAGACTAAATATTTAAGTACTTTTTTAATTCATTAAAAATCTATTATTTTAAAGACAATTAAAAATGAAAAAAGTATTGCTTCTATTTTTCGCCTGGCCAATATTATTTATTGGACAAACTTCTACTAAAAACAGCTCTTGGAAAAAACAGTCTTATGAAAAATATAATCATGTAAATTTTAGCAAGCTAGAGGAAATTAACCAAACTATAAACTTTAATAAAATTGACTACCCCCTACTTCATGCCACTATTTTTTTTCTAACCAATAAAGAGCGAGCCAAAAGAAAAAAAGAAATAATATCTTGGAATAAAAATCTAGAAATTGCAGCCTTTAACCATAGCAAAATGATGGCTGAACTAAAATTTTTCAGTCACAGCTCCAAAATTAAAAAAAGAAAAGAACCAGAAGATAGAGCAAAAATTGCAGGTATAACCAATCCATATATTGCAGAAAATATTGCCAAAACACCTGTTGACTCACAAGACACTTACTTAAGCTTGTCCAAAAAGATTGTTACTCAGTGGATGAAATCTCCAGGGCATAAGTCCAACATATTAAGTAAAGATGCTCTAGAACTAGGAGTTGGTGTTTTTATAATTAAAGAAAAAGAATTTAATTATGTATATTCTACTCAAAATTTTCAATGGTTTTATCTTATTGAAAGTACAGCTTCTAAAGATTCAAGTCCTCCAGGCTGGAAATAAAACTATTTCTGATATTTAAAAAATTCTGATATAACCAAACTGAAAACAATAAATTCATAGAATGGATTATCATTTTAGACCTGCTAAATATTCCGAAGCTTCTCAAATATGGCAAATTTTAAAAGATGCTATAAAGCGTAGGAAAAAAGATGGTAGTAACCAGTGGCAGGACGGCTACCCCAATATGGAGGTTGTAAAAAGCGATATTGAAAAGAAAATAGGTTTTGTCTTAACTCAAAACGATACTATTATAGGATATACTGCAGTAATTATCAATGATGAACCAGATTATATAAATATCGAAGGAAGATGGCTTAGCGATCAAGATTTTGTAGTCTACCATAGAGTAGCTGTTTCTGAAGAATTTTTAGCAAAAGGCATGGCCAAAAAGATGATAAAATTAATAGAACAATACGCTCTTTCGAAAAATATATATAGTCTCAAAGCAGATACCAATCACGACAATATACCCATGATGAAAATTTTTGAAAAACTAGGTTATTCTTTCTGTGGGATAGTTTATATTAGGAAAAGTCCAAGAAGAGCTTATGAAAAAGTGCTCAAAAAATAATCTTTTATCTTCATGAAATACTTAATTTGCTCAATGGTTTTAGTTTCTTCTTTGTCCAGTCATATAATATTTAATTTTAACAAAAATTCATCCATTAGCAACTGGATAGTTGTAGATGATGTGGTAATGGGAGGTAAATCGAATGGAAACTTCCAGTTAAACAAGGATGGAAAAGGCGTTTTTTCCGGAAAAATATCTTTAGATAATAATGGTGGATTCTCTTCAGTTAGATATGGTTTTAATAAATTAAACATAGAAAAGTTTAAATCAATAGTATTAAAAATTAAAGGAGATGGTAAGAACTATCAGTTTAGAATAAAACATAAATCTTCTGATTATGCTTCCTACATAACCTCTTTTTCAAGCTCTGGAGAATGGCAAGAAATAGAAATACCTTTAAATAGTATGTACCCTTCTTTTAGAGGAAGAAAATTGGACGAACCTAATTTCTTTCATAAATCTATCGAAGAAGTAACTTTCTTAATTGCCAATAAAAAAAATGAAGAATTCATAATTCTTATTGATAAAATAGAATTAAGATAGAGGCTAATTTTATTGAATTTTACATTTATCTGAAAAATATTCTACAGATAATAATATAGTTACCTTTACAATAACAAGCATCCAATTACAAATTACATAATGAATTTTGAAGATTTAAAATTAATAGAGCCTATTTTAAAAGCATTAAAGGATCAAAACTATATAGAACCAACCGAGATACAGGCCAAATCAATTCCTTTAGTTTTAAGTGGTGACGATGTTTTGGGAAGTGCCCAAACAGGAACTGGTAAAACGGCTGCCTTTGCAATTCCTATTATTCAGCATTTAGTAAATGGCCATCAAAACCATCAAAAAAATAGAAAAATATCTTCTCTAATAGTTACTCCTACCAGAGAATTAGCCATTCAGATTGAAGAAAACTTTAAAGCTTATTCTAAGTATACTAAGCTTAAAACTACTGTAATTTTTGGGGGAGTTTCTCAACACGGCCAAACAAGAGCATTAAGTAATGGAATAGATATTTTAGTTGCTACCCCTGGCCGTCTATTAGATCTAATGAACCAAGGATTTATTTCTATTAATGCAGTAAAATATTTTGTATTAGATGAAGCAGATAGAATGCTAGATATGGGATTCATTCACGATATTAAAAAAATCATAGCTAAACTACCTAAAAACAGACAATCTCTATTCTTTTCAGCAACTATGCCTCAAAATATTTTAGATCTATCTAGGCAAATTTTAGTGAATCCAGAAAAAGTAGCTGTTAATGCTGTTTCTTCTGCTGCAGATACTATTCAACAGTATCTATACACTACCAATAAAAACAATAAAAAAGAACTGCTTCTTCACATATTAAAAGATTCAAAACTAGACCAAGTACTTCTTTTTTCAAGAACAAAGCATGGTGCAGATAAAATTGTTAGAAATCTAAAAAAGAAAAATATTAATTGTGCAGCCATTCATGGAGATAGAAACCAAAACCAAAGACAAAGAGCACTTAAAGATTTTAAAGAAGGTAAAATTAGAATTCTTGTTGCTACAGATATCGCTGCAAGGGGAATAGATATTAGCAAGTTACATTATGTTATTAACTACGATATTCCCAACGAAGCTGAAACTTATGTGCATAGAATAGGCCGTTGTGGTAGAGCTGGTGAAGAAGGGATTTCTATTTCTATTTGTGAACCAGAAGAAAATGCATACATAAGAGACATAGAAAAGCTAATCAAACAAAAAATAAAAGTTATTTCTTCCAATCCTTTTCCTCAGACAGACCAGCCAATGACCAATGCTGAAAAGAAAGAATTTGAAAAACAAAAACAAAAACGCAAACAAGAATTTTTTGCCAATAGAAATAAGAAAAAAAATCAAAAAAAATCTGGTTTTAAAAGATATAGGAGATAGTATTTATTATTCCACATCCAATTTCAAACTTGTTAAACAGATTTGTGAAAATTATTTATAATTAGTAACTTTTTAAAATAATTTACTTGCTCATAAATTATAAATTAAATGTCAAAACTTAAATATTTAGGAATTTATATTAGTCCAATTTTGGCGTTAATATCCTTTAACTTCTCCGGAGTTTTAGCATATTTGGGAATTATTGTCTTGTATATTTTAGTTCCTATTTTAGAAAATTTAATTCCAAAAAATAGTTACAACTTTTCTAAAGATGAAAACAACCTAGCAAAAGAAGATTGGTTTTATAATTGTATTTTGTATTTGCTTGTACCATTTCATTTATATGTAATTTATGTTTTTTTAGTAACTATTTCCAATCCGTTATTAGAATTAGTAGATATAATAGGTTACGTTTTAATAATGGGAACAATACTTGGAGTTAACGGAATTAACGGAGGACACGAACTAGGACATAAAATAGATCATCGATTAAAAATGTTTTTAGCTAGAGTTCTACTGACCACCTCTATGCAGAACCATTTCATAACTTACCATAATGGTGGACACCATAGAGATGTTGCAACACCAAATGATTTAACTACTGCAAAAAAAGGAGATGTTTTTTATTTTTTTGCATTGAAATCACAAATTGGTGGGTATTTTAAATCGTGGAGATTAGAGGCAGAAAAAATAAAATCTAAAGGTGGAAACCAGTTGCTTAACCCCATGATTATTCATACAATTATTCCTTGGTCATTTTTAGGAATCATTTATTATTTCTTTGGAGCACAAGTTACAATACTATATTTTTTAGCTGCTGTTTTTGGGATTTCTATTTTAGAGTCTCAAAATTATTTTTCTCATTATGGCCTTAAAAGAAAGTTAAAACAAGATGGTACTTATGAAAGAGTAAAAGTGGAACATTCTTGGAATTCAGACCACGTGATTGGAAGAGTACTATTATTTGAGTTAACTAGACATTCAGACCATCACTTTTCTGGAGCCAAACCCTACCAAGTTTTAAAATCAAAGGATGAAAGTCCTATGTTGCCTTTTGGATACCCAGCGATGCTAATTCTATCTTACTTTCCTTTTATTTTCAAACCAATTATGAAAAAGCAATTGGTTAAATACGGAATGGATTAATTTCTAACTAATTCAAAAGTAACTGCTTTTGCTCCTTGACTTTAGCACTTGTAATATATTCATCAAAAGTCATTAATTTATCCAAACATCCATTGGGAGTAATTTCAACAATTCTATTGGCTACAGTTTGTGTAAAATGATGATCGTGACAAGTAAAAATCACGGTTCCAGGAAAACTAATTAACGCATTGTTAAATGCTTGTATAGATTCTAAGTCTAAATGGTTAGTAGGTTCGTCCAACATTATAAAGTTACCTCCTCTTAGCATCATTCTAGAAAGCATGCATCTTACTTTTTCACCTCCAGAAAGAACATTGGCTGTTTTAAAAGTCTCTTCCCCAGAAAAAAGCATTTTGCCTAAAAATCCTCTAATATAAACTTCGTCTTTATTTGTAGAAAACTGTCTTAACCAATCAATTAAAGATATTTGATCTTTAAAGAACTCATCATTCTCATTAGGAAGATATCCAGTAGTAATAGTTTGACCAAATTTAAAATCTCCACTATCTGGCTTATCAAGTCCGTTTAAAATATTATAAAATGCTGTGGTTGCTAAGTCGTTTTTACTAATTAAAGCTATTTTATCTCCTTTAGAAATATTTAAATTAAGATCTTTAAAAAGTACCTCTCCATCCAAAGATTTACTCAAATTATTAACATGCAGAATCTGATCTCCTGCTTCTCTTTCTGAAGATAGAATGATAGCTGGATACTTTCTACTTGAGGGTTCTATATCGTCCAGATTTATTTTTTGTAGTAATTTTTTTCTACTTGTAGCTTGCTTAGATTTTGAAGCATTTGCACTAAAACGATTAACAAAATCTTGCAACTCTTTCTTTTTTTCTTCAGTTTTTTTATTGGCATTGTTTCTTTGACGCAAAGCCAACTGACTACTTTCATACCAAAATGTATAATTTCCAGTATACATCTTTACCTTTTTAAAGTCTATATCTACAATATGGGTACAAACAGTATCTAAAAAATGTCTATCGTGAGAAACTACAATAACTGTATTTTTAAAATTGAGTAAAAAGTCTTCCAACCAAGTAACCGTTTGAATATCCAAATCATTGGTAGGTTCATCTAAAATTAAAAAATCTGGATTTCCAAAAATAGCTTGTGCCAAAAGTATTCTTACTTTTTGATTGCCATTCATATCTTTCATTTGTTTTTCATGGTCTTGAACCATTATTCCCAAACCTGATAATAAAGCTGCTGCATCTGGTTCTGCATTCCAACCATCCATTTCTGCAAACTCTTCTTCTAATTCTGCCGCTTTAATTCCATCTTGCTCTGAAAAATCAGCCTTGGCATATATAGCATCTTTTTCCTTCATTACCTCCCAAAGTTTTTTATGACCTACCATTACTGCATCAATTACCCTAAAATCATCGTATTCAGAATGATTTTGAGTTAAAACTGCCATTCTCTTTCCAGGCTCCATACTTATATTTCCTTTGTTGGCATCAATTTCACCAGAAAGAATTTTTAAAAAAGTAGATTTACCCGCTCCGTTGGCACCAATTACCCCATAACAATTATCTCCGTTAAATTTAATATTGACTTCGTCAAAAAGTACTCTTTTTCCGTACTGTAAAGTGATATTATTGGCTGAAAGCATAATTTTATTTTTAGGCGGCAAATATATAAGAATCTGTAAGAATCATCCTTAATTTTAA
>ERZ807291.5788-NODE-5788-length-15309-cov-5.775862_pt1 | contig 15309 bp, 10 predicted proteins | sample MGYA00521257_ERZ807291 | MGnify/ENA primary metagenome ERZ807291 (study PRJEB31413, sample SAMN03169783) | marine metagenome | biome: Marine; feature: Water; material: Subsurface seawater | place: North Sea | collected 2011-04-28 | depth 1 m m ...
ACAGTTTGGAACGGAAGCTCAGAAGAAGAAATGGTTACCTAAGTTGGCTACGGCCGAATGGATCGGTGCGTGGGGGCTTACCGAAACTGGTACAGGTTCTGATGCAGGAGGTATGGATACCACTGCCGTTTTAGATGGAGATCATTACGTATTGAATGGTTCTAAGAATTGGATTACACATGCGATTAGTTCTGAGATTGCTGTGGTCATTGCACGAACAGGGGAAAAAGGCGATTCACACGGAATGACAGCGTTTGTCGTTGAAAAGAGCACGCCAGGTTTCACCGCTGGTCAAAAGGAAAATAAATTGGGTATGCGTGCTTCTGAGACGGCTTGTCTGTTTTTTGACGATTGTCGCGTCCCAAAAGAAAATATTCTAGGTAAGGTTGGTGACGGCTTTATACAATCCATGAAAATTCTAGACGGCGGACGCATCTCGATTGCTGCACTTTCCGTCGGAATTGCACGGGGTGCAATGGATGCGGCCATCAGCTATGCCGATGAAAGGGTACAATTCGGGAAGAAGATTCGATCCTTCCAAGGCGTGAGTTTCAAACTCGCCGAAATGTCAACTAAAGTCTATGCGGCAGAGTTGATGACCAGGCATGCGGGCGCCTTGAAAGAGGAGGGCAAACCCATGACACAGGAAAGTGCCATGGCAAAGCTCTATGCGTCTGAAATTTCTACAGAAGTTGCAAATGAAGCGGTTCAAGTCTTTGGCGGCTATGGTTATACGAAGGACTATCCTGTAGAGAAATTCTATCGTGATTGCAAGCTGTGTACCATAGGTGAGGGCACCTCTGAAATTCAAAAAGTCGTTATTTCAAGGAACCTATATAAATAATTTCGTTTTACTGCAGCGCTTACTGCAGTACTTTACGTTTTCCCAATCTCGCTCCCATTTTTTGCGCCATGCGAACGGTCTTCCGCACGTGGCGCAAACTTTTTCGGGCAGGTGTTGTTTCTTATGCATAACTGTAAAACGATTGCACACATTGAAAGGTTCTGCCGTAGTTAAAAAACTTACCGAAAGAGAAGTAGATCGTATAGTCGAAATGGCATGGGAAGATCGAACACCTTTTGATGCTATTACTGCCCAATTTGGTATTTCAGAAGCTGAAACCATCGCACTCATGCGCAATCAAATGAAGCCTAAAAGCTGGCGTATGTGGCGCGCTAGGGTTCAAGGGAGAGGAACAAAGCATATTGCAAAACGAGACTTTGAAGTAGGCCGCCACAAGTGTACTCGTCAACGCGCGATTTCGTTGAATAAGATTTCGAAGCGGTAAATATTTAACGATTGTTGTTGTTAATCAATGAGTTACATCGTTTACTCATTGTTGGTAAGCCAATGAATGAAAGGCTTTTTTCTCATGAAAAAATGACCTATTTTCGATGTTCAACCTAACAAATATGAATTTGAGACGTTTTCTAGCCATTGCAGTGCTTTCTATGCTGTCTTTCCAAGGACATGCCACCCACCTTTTGGGAGGTGAGATTGTATGGAAATGTAAACCAAACGGTAAGTATCAGTTCACGCTGGTTCTTTACCGCGAGTGCGCTGGTATTGGGCTTCCCACGACAGCACAATCATTAGCAACTAATGCTGGAGTTAGTATTTCGTGTGCTTTCATCAGCACTACGGATGTTGTCCCTTCTTGCTACACAGGAACTACGAATTGTGCTGGCGCAGCCTCTGGAACGGGTAAGATGCAGAAATATGTCTACCGCTCCGGCGACATTACTTTAACCGGTACACCTCCGGCTGGAGGTTGGTACTTTACCTGGACTAGTTGTTGTCGTCCCGGTAGTATTTCTAATGTTGTTAGTCCAGGTGGAGCAAGTTACCTTCTTCGAGCCGTCATGTATCCTTACACTCCGCCCGGTTCTACAGCCGCACTTTCGGCGGGTACTGCAGCAAATCCATCTTGTTATGATAGCTCACCAAACTTCCTAGAAGATCCGCAGGTAATTTCATGTACAGGGGTAGATGTTGTTTACAACAATCTTGGTTATGATCCAGATTTGGATTCCTTATACTACAACTGGTCGTACCCATGGGATGCCTCGACTTTTTCTTCCAACCCAGCAAGTAACTCAGTTAACTTTGTTTCTGGGTATAGTTGGAACAGTCCATTGCCTAGCGGATCCTCTTCAACACCAGCCTCGATTGATGGAGAAACTGGAGAAATCACTTTCAATTCAGGCGTAGCTGGATCCTGGGCAACATGTGTTGTCATTGAAGAATGGCGTTGTGGTCAGAAGGTGGGTGAGATTTACCGCGATATTCCTATTGTAACTCTGGCGTGTACGCCTCCTACAGGTTTGTGTTCTTCCGCCTTTGTAGACGAAGCGCCGGATATGTCATTAACTCCCGACAACTCATTGATGAATGCTACGGTGCTAACTCCGGTTACCAACACCGCAGGAGACACCATTTACTATTATACAGAAGCTTTCCCTGGAGATACCGTTCGTTTTAAAATTACAGCATCGGATGCTTACCCAAATCCGAACTGTTCTTCTCAAAATATTCAGTTTAGCGCCTCAGGAGGTAATTTGAGTTCTGCTGCGAATTACGGGAATGCGAATTCTTGTCTTTTCAATCCGCCTTGTGCGACGTTGACTTCATTAAATCCTGGAGGAGTATTCTCATATCCTGGTTTAAATGATGCCCAATTTAACTGGAACATAACCTGTAATCACCTATTCTACCAAGAATATCAATGTGGTCAGTTAAAATCGGAATATTCCTTTTACCTCCGTATGCAGGATGACCAGTGTCCAATTAATCGTTTTTCGTACAAGAAAGTAGTGGTGAAGGTCAAAAACTACATGCCTGGTATGCCAAATGTCGATAACACTTGTATTCAGCAGGATGATAATGGTGTGACTTTTGACTGGGTTAATAATCCTGATACAGGCTTTAATTGGGACTTTTATGTCATTAATCACATCGATACATTGGGAAATACCTCTGTGGTTGATACCATTTACGATTGGGCAACACAAACGTATACCCATGCTGGTGCAGATCCTAATGCAGTAAACGGCTACACTATTCAGGTAGCAGGGGGTTGTGGACTCTTATCAGACCCTACACCCGTATTGCAAAACATTCGTGTTGGTCTACAAGCATTTCCACCACCTCCAAATTCTTCTATTGCACAGATTGATTGGAATCCTTGGATGCGCGGTAATGATTCTACTGCCTATGATGTTTGGGTAGAAGCACCAATAAGTTCAGGAAACTGGACACAATTGGGGACTACAATGGATACCACTTGGACAGATACTGTTGCCTTTTGTGGGGAGTGGTTGAATTATGAAGTCCGCTATGGCGCGGCTTGTGTTAGTTCTTCGGATAGTGGATTTTTCTCTGATAAAACACCGCCGGCACCTATTGTTTTTGACAGTGTAACAGTGGCTGGAGGGAATCTAGCGGCTATGTCATGGGAAGCTTCCTCTGATAGCGATGTCGTCTATTACCGAATATACAGAAGAGATAATTCAGGGTTCTTGCAGCCTGTTGATTCCATATTAGCCTCGGATTACGCTACTTCAATGCCCTACATTTACCAGCTTTCAAATGCTGAAAATGAAAGTGAAGAATACGTTATAACGGCAATTGATAGCTGTGGAAACCAAAGTAGCGTGGGGAATACGATACCGTCAAGTACAATGTATTTATTTTTAGGTATAGATCCATGTGATGGTTACGCTCGAATTCGTTGGAATACCTATAAAACCTGGACACAGACACAGCCGAAGGAGTATAATTTATACTGTGACATTACGGATCCTCTAGGAGGTGTAATCTCAGGTGTACTCTTAAAAGGAGGTACGTTGGATACCACGTTTAACCACTACGGTATTATAAACGGTTATTCTTATTGTTACTATGTACGTGCGGTGGATACGACAGGTACTATTACGAGTACTTCAAATAAGATTTGTAACAGCTCAGCTGTAGTACAGGGCTCGAAAGTGTTGTATTTAGGTAGAGCATCTGTTACCTCTCAAAACGGTATTGATCTTTACGCGTACATCGATAAGGATGCAGATGTTATTGACTATCAAATCCAGCGTGCAGATGCTGAAATCGGACCGTATTTGACCATTGGGAACGTCGCAAAACCAGCATTGGGGCCATGGGAAGTGAAATTCATAGACTACACGGCGGATCCAATGAACAGAAAGTATTTCTATCGTATTGCTTCTCGTGATTCTTGTGGTGCTCTAGATACGTTATCCAATCTAGGAACGAATATGCTTCTTAATGTTGAGGCCATCGGTAATCTGTCGAATACACTGACGTGGACACATTACAGAAAATTTGATGCGGGCGTTGAGGAGTACAAGATTTATAGATCCATTGATGGAGGTTCTTCTTTTGCATTGGCAGCGACCACAACGGATTCGGTTTATAATGATGATATAAAGCCATACTCGAACTCAAAGGGCAAATTCTGCTACTACATTAAAGCCATCGCTAAAGATGGTGTGATTCCTTGGCGCGATGAATTTGGCGAGAAATTTAATGCCCGTTCGAACGTATCGTGTGCTGTGCACAAGGCGCGTTTATGGGTACCTAGTGCATTTAGTCCAAATTCAGACGTTATTGAAAATAGAAAGTGGAAGCCTCAAGGTGTTTTTGCAAGGCCAGATAGCTATACTTTATTCGTCACGAACCGTTGGGGACAAGAAGTCTTCAGGACTAACGATCTCAATGAAAGTTGGGACGGAAAAGTTAACGGCGACCCAGCGGCAATTGGGGTTTATACCTATTATATTAAGTATAGAAGTATAGAAGATGTGCCTGTTGAGGAGCGCGGGACCTTCACCTTACTTAACTAATTGTTAAAAGATTGAGAAACTAAAGCGGGCGACCATCGGTCGCCCGCTTTAGTTCGTAGAAATTGCTTAATTTTGGGCGCAATTCAAATCGGGATTGCGATGGCTTACAATAACGACAAAGTCCTAGGTCTAGGGCTCACTTACGACGACGTACTTTTAGTACCGAATTACTCTGAAGTTTTACCACGGGACGTGGATTTATCTTCGCGTTTCTCCAAGAACATTGGGATGAAGACTCCTATAGCTAGTGCTGCAATGGATACAGTTACCGAAAGTGCTATGGCAATCGCTATTGCTCAGGAAGGTGGTATAGGTGTAATACATAAGAATATGACCATTGAGCAGCAAGCTGTTGAGGTTCGCAAGGTTAAACGGGCAGAAAGTGGGATGATTTTAGATCCAGTTACACTTACCAAAGATGCCACGGTTCGTGATGCAAACGCAATGATGGCAGAATTTCGCATTGGCGGTATTCCTGTGGTGAACGCAAACCGAGAACTTATTGGTATAGTCACCAATCGTGATTTACGTTTTGAAAAGGACAGTGATCGCCTCATCAATGAAGTAATGACGAAAGAAAACCTCATTACGACCAAGCCAAATGGGAGCATGGATGAAGCAGAGTCTATGTTGCAAGAGCACAAAATTGAAAAACTACCTGTCGTTGACGAACAGAATAAATTGGTTGGTCTTATAACTTATCGAGACATTACTAAAATTAAGATCAAACCCAATGCAAATAAGGATCAATTCGGTCGTTTACGCGTTGCCGCAGCTGTAGGTGTTACACAGGATGTTGTTGACCGTGTGACGGCATTAAATGAGAGTGGTGTCGATGCTGTAATCATTGATACAGCGCACGGCCATACCAAAGGCGTTGTAGAAGCGTTACAGCGCGTTAAAGCAAAGTTCCCTAACCTAGATGTTGTTGTTGGGAATATAGCAACTCCAGAGGCTGCCTTGTACTTAATGGAAGCAGGTGCCGATGCCGTGAAAGTTGGTATTGGCCCCGGTTCTATCTGTACAACTCGTATTGTAGCAGGTGTGGGTTTTCCTCAATTGAGCGCCGTAATGGAAATTGCTAAGGCAATCGATAATAGAATTCCAATAATAGCAGATGGCGGTATTCGTTTTACAGGTGATATTGTAAAGGCACTTGCAGCCGGCGCAGATTGTGTGATGTTAGGATCTATGTTCGCTGGTACGAAAGAAAGTCCAGGAGAAACGGTGATTTACGAAGGCAGAAAATACAAGACTTATCGAGGAATGGGCAGTGTCGAAGCGATGACAGATGGTTCTAAAGACCGTTATTTTCAAGATGTCGAAGATGATGTGAAGAAATTAGTTCCAGAAGGAATCGTAGGTCGTGTTCCTTACAAAGGCGAAGTCAGTGAGGTTATGTATCAATTTATTGGTGGATTACGCGCTGGTATGGGCTACTGCGGTTCCAAGGATATCCCTACCCTAAAAGAATCGGCTGGATTTATTCAAATTACGGCGGCCGGGATGCAAGAAAGTCACCCACATAACGTAAGTATTACTAGAGAAGCACCTAACTACAGTAGAAGATAAACACAATGAAAAAATTGATATGGATTGCCCTGATTTTTGTGGGCGCACAATTGAATGCACAGGAGGTATTATTTACTGTTGGAAACCAAAGTATAACTACTGAAGAATTCAAGGCAGTATATGAGAAAAATAAAGGCGTTGGGGCTGCATTAGACCCCAAAACACCTGAGGAATATTTAGACCTTTATATCAACTTTAAACTTAAAATAGCTGAAGCGTATGCACAGCAGCGTGACACGGCTACAGGTTTTAAAAATGAGTTCGGAGGGTATCGTGCCCAATTGGCGAAACCGTACTTAAGTGATCAAGGTGCAGAGAATGAGCTGGTTAGACAGGCGTTTGAGAGAATGCAAGAAGAGGTCCGTGCCGCACATATTATGATTGCTTTGGAAGCGAATGCGCTTCCTTCGGATACCTTAAAAGCGTACAAGCAATTGCTTGAATTACGCAAGTCAATTTTAACGGGTAAAACGAAATTTGAAAATGCAGCTCGAGAAACAAGCGCAGATACTTGGAGTGCAAAAAATGGAGGTGATTTAGGCTACTTCACCGCATTTAATATGGTATATCCTTTTGAATCGGCGGCATATGATTTGGAAGTAGGTGATTTATCCATGCCTGTAAGAAGTCAGTATGGATATCATTTATTGAAGTTACTCGACCGTCGCTCTGCTAGTGGTAATATACGTGTACGTCACATTTTCTTCGCATCGAATGGGAAATCATCCTTACAGGAGCAGCAGCGAGCTGAACGCAGTGCCAATGAAATTTACGGTCGACTTGAGGGGGGCGAAGACTTTATTTCCTTGCTCGAGTTTAGTGAAGACCGCAAGACAAAGGATGCCATGGGGGAATTACCAGAATTTGGTATCAATAAAATGATGCCTGGGTTTGAGGAAGCAGCTTTTGCTCTTGAAGCACCTGGTGATTATTCTGCGCCCGTGGAAACCAGTATCGGTTGGCACGTGATTCAACTCATTGAGAAAAAGCCATTACCGTCCTTTGATGAATTGAAGTCTGAGCTTAAAAAGAAGGTGAAGCGTGATACTAGAAGTAGAGTGGGAGCTACCCGTTTCATGAAGCGCTTAAAGACTGAATACAACTTTGATATTGATGAGCGTTGGTTAGGACGAACTATGAATTTAGTGGACAAGAATGCTTTTGGAACAGGGACATGGGCAATGCCTGCGTTGTCTCGTGATCGGATTGTTGCCACTTTTGCTAATGAAAAGATTTATCAAAGTGAGGTATTGGAGTTCTGGACGAAAAACCAGAATCAGAGTAGTGAGGCGGTTCGTGTAGAATTCCTGAGAGTGCTCTTCAATGCCTACTCTAATGATCGTATGATCGCATATGAAGACGGTCAGTTGGAATCAAAGCATGCAGATTTCAGAAATTTAGTGCGAGAGTATAAAGAAGGTATTCTCTTATTTGACTTAACGCAAGAAGCGGTTTGGAATAAAGCGGCACAGGATAGTGCTGGTATCGCAACCCATTATGAATTAATTAAGGAAGATTACCGATGGGAAGACCGTATACGGGCCACCTATTGGGTAAGTACAGACGAAAAACTGGCAAAAAAGATTTCTAAATGGACGGCAAAAAATAAGTCTGAAAAGGTTCAGGCGTTACTGGAAAATGAAGACGCATTAAGTGTTGCCGTTCAGAACGGGACTTACGAGCAAGATGATAATTCAGTAATAGAAGCGGTTTGGCAGCAAGAATCCGGTATATACGGACCTGTAGAACTTGATAACGGTAGCTTCGCTGTCGTTCAGATTGACGAATTTATACCTTCAGCACCGAAGGCCTTGAACGAAATCAAAGGTCTGGTAATAGCTAGTTATCAAGATGCTCTTGAGAAAGAGTGGGTAAGTGCCTTAAAATCAAAATTTGAGGTAAATGTCAACGAAATTGCCAAATCTGCACTATTTGAGGAATTGCGTTAATGGTGAAGCCAATCTTCATAGGACTAGTAGCTTTAGCATCTGTTGCCTGTGTCTCTAATGGAGATTTGGAACAAGATATATTAGCAGAATTGGGGAATAAAAAGCTTCTTGTAGAAGATATTGCTGACCATTTACCTAAATCTGGGCAGATGGATGCTGTCGATAGTATTTCCTTAGTTAACCGATTGGTTCGTCAATGGGCTGAAAACGAATTGCTTGTAGAGGCGGCTGAATTTAATTTGCAAACGGAATTGGCCGATTTTGAAGAGTTAGTAGCTCAGTACAGAAATGACTTACTAAAGCATGCATATATAGATGGTTATGTACGTCAGCATTTGGACACCACCATTACTGCGGAGCAGATAAAAGACTACTACGAGCAAAACTTGAATAATTTCGAACTCAAGGAAAGTATAATTCAAGCATTTTATGCTGCGTCACCTGTAGAAGCGCAGAAAACTCAGGAGGCTAAACGATGGTTTTTATCTGACCGCTACCAGGATAAATATTTGGATTGGGCTGAAGTATTTGTGAGTAAACAAAGCAATTATGGCGATTCTGTATGGATACCTATGATGGATTTTCTAGAAGAAATTCCGTTGGAATCGACCAACCCGTATAATTATTTAAATAGAAGAAAGAGATTTACCTGCGAAGACACTGCATTGGTGTATGTTGAAGAACGAATTAAGAAGGTACTGTTGAACAAGCGTCGACTGACGCTCATAGAGCAGATTGAAGAAAATATTATTGAACATGCAATTGAAGAAGGCACACTTATTATACACTAGCGTATTCACGCTGCTCGCAGTTTTCGCGATTGCTCAACCGCAAACCGTTGACGGTGTCACAGCCATTGTAGGAGGTGATGTCATTCTGAAAAGTGATGTTGAGGAGCAATACGATGTGTTTAACCGTCAAAACTTCGGTAAACCGGTGACCTATTGTGAGGTTTTTGAAGAGTTATTGTTTCAAAAGCTACTCATTCATCATGCTACCATTGATTCTATTTCTGTTGGCGAAGAAGAGGTTGAGGCTAATATGGACCGTAGAATTCAACAATTGATCATGCAAATGGGTGATCAAAAGAAACTGGAAGATTTCTATGAAAAATCGGTAGTGGAAATCAAAGAAGATATGCGCACCCTTATTAAAGAGCAACTGACTGCACAACGAATGCAAATGACGGTTGTTGAAGGTATCGAGGTTACACCTTCTGAGGTTCGCGAATACTATGAAAACTTACAAGAAGACAGCATTCCGCTCATTAGCGCAGAAGTAGAGTTGAGTCAAATCGTTAAATATCCAGAGTTATCTGAGGAAGCAGAGCAGGAAGTCATCACTAAACTTGAGGAGCTTAAAGACAGAATTGAAAATGGTACCTCTTTCTCATCAATGGCTATTCTTTACAGTGAAGATCCAGGTTCGAATAAGAAAGGTGGTGAATACCAGGGCATTCAGCGCGGTGTATTTGTAAAGGAATTTGAGGCCGTCGCATTTAATTTGCGCAAGGGAGAAATCAGCGATCCATTCAAGACTGAGTTCGGTTATCACATTGTACAGTTGCTTGAGAAGCGTGGGGAAGAATTGGATCTTCGTCATATTCTCATAAAGCCAAAGCTTATGCAAGTAAACTTGCAGGAAGCGAAAAATTTCCTAGACAGTGTTAGTGCAGCCATTGCAAATGGTGAAATGACATTCGAAGAAGCTTCTAGACGCTTTAGTGATGATGAACAAACCCGATTCAATGGTGGTCAGATGAGTAATTTCCAGAGTGGAAATAATAAATTTGAAGTATCGCAATTGGACAGAGGTCTGTTCGGCTTAATTAATTCCTTAACGGAAGGTGAGATTTCCGAAGCAACATTCTACAGAACAGAGGATCAGCGAGAAGCATTTCGTATTGTTCGTTTGGATGCGAAATATGAGCCGCATAGAGCAAATCTAGATCTCGATTTCACACGTATCAAAGGTTTTGCCCTCCAACAAAAACAGGCAAAGACGGTTGAAGAGTGGAAGGAAGAAAAATTGGCAGATACCTTTGTTAAGATCAACGAAGGGTATTACGATTGCGATGACGCCTTAAATTCATGGAACAGCAATAATGACTAACGAAGAAATCATCTCAACTCTCGAAAATGCCCCGGGTAAGCTTCAGTCCTTTAAATCTGAGGTAGGTAAGGTTATTATCGGGCAGGAAGAAGCAGTTGATTTAATCACATTGTCTATTCTTTGCCAAGGCCATAGTCTCTTAGTCGGAGTTCCTGGATTGGCAAAAACCTTATTAATCACCTCTGTGAGCCAAGCGCTCGGTCTCGATTTTTCCCGCATCCAATTCACTCCGGATTTAATGCCTTCTGACATTACGGGTACGGAGGTATTGAACGCTCAAAGAGAATTCACCTTTCACAAGGGACCAATATTCTCTAATGTGGTGCTGGCGGATGAAATCAACCGTACGCCGCCTAAAACGCAAGCTGCATTGTTAGAGGCTATGCAAGAGAAGAAGGTCAGTGCTGCAGGTAAAACGATGAATTTACCGAAGCCGTTTTTTGTTTTAGCTACTCAAAACCCAATAGAGCAGGAGGGAACTTATCCATTGCCTGAAGCGCAGTTGGACCGATTCTTATTTAATATTTACGTTGACTATCCAGCTCTCGATGAAGAACGTGCGGTAGTACGTGCCACTACCGTGGGCGGAAGTAAACAGGTCAACCCCGTACTTTCTTCGAAGGAGGTGCTCGACCTTCAGTTTGCACTGCGTGCTATGCCGGTAACCGATGCAGTAGTGGATTACGCTGTAACACTAGCACGTAAAACTCGACCGGGTAAAGAAGGCGGCAGTAGCATAGCAGAAAACTATTTCTCTTGGGGCGCAGGACCGCGTGCCTCACAGAATCTTGTTCTTGCAGCAAAGGCATTGGCAATGATGAAAGGTGAAGGAACGCCGAGCACTGCGCATGTGAAACAAATTGCTCCTGCTGTGCTGCGCCATCGTGTAGTTATAAATTACAAAGCGAAAGGCGAGGGATTGACGGTGGATGACCTCATTGGTCAGTTGCTCTGATCCGTTCTTGTGTTAAGACGCGTTAAACTTCTAATGCATCCCGTTAGATAGTTCTATTTTCGTGTTATGTTGAATCAATTCATAAGTAAACTTCGAAAACATGCATTGACGGCAGTTCTGACTGCAGCGGTGCTAGGTGCCTTGTTACTTCAATTGAATTTGCTTTCTGGAGAATTGGAATTGCAAAAGCAGCAGTTTGATTCAGATGTCAGTGCAACTGCCTCTACTATTAATGAACGGGTTCGCCTGTATGTGAAAAGAAAAAGTACTGGAGCGCTGAAACGCAGTACTTCTAATGATTCAACCGTAACCATCAATACGCCAATGGGAACGACCACATTGCGTTGGTCCGCTACTCAGGGTGCGGTTCCTTATGGTTCGGGATTCGGGATGGACACTACTATGATTTCAGGATTTCTTGACGATTTTCAAAGTTCTTTGCCATGGGAAACGCTTATTTCATTATCGGAGATGGACAGCTTATTGCAAAGCGAATTACGCGTTCATGGCATCCGTACCATACCGAAATGGGCCATCGTTGAGAATGGGTATTTAAACAGTTTACTCAGTGATGCTTTTACCACGGACAAAGTTGCTTACAACTTTGTTTTGGCCGAGAGCTTTTTTGGTCCTACGCGACAGTTGCTTATGTATTTTCCTTCAGGTAAGTTCTATTTGGCTTCTCGTGTTTATCTCAATCTTTTTGTGACATTACTTTTCTCCACGGTCATTTTGTTCGCTTTTTTCAGCGTGCAGCGTCAAGGGCGTAAACAAAAACGCTTAGCTGCAGTCAAGAGCGATTTCATTAGCAATATGTCGCACGAATTCAAAACTCCGCTAGCGACCATCAGTTTAGCTGTGGATACGTTGTTACGTAATGGCGAGCAAATGAATTCAGAGCAAATGCAGCAGTATCTGGGCATTATAAAGAGCGAGAATAAGCGAATGAATGCTCAGATGGAAAGCGTGTTGCAGATGTCCATGATGGATAAAGAGGAATTGACCTTAACCTTAGCTCCTATGAATTTAGAAGTCTGTTTACGCGAAGCTGTCGACCATTTTAAGCTCACGGCTGAACAGCGACAGGGGTGGGTCGATTTAAGCTGCGAGGCTGGCGATTACGAAATGGATGGAGATTTGATTCAATTTAAAAGCGCATTAACCAACCTTATTGATAATGCCATAAAATACAGTCTTGATGCGCCTGAGATCAGCATTAAATTGGACCAAGGTATCGATGAATATAAAATTATGGTCAAAGACCGAGGCATAGGAATGGATGAGGACACCAAGCGACAAGTATTTGATAGGTTTTATCGCGCAACGAAAGGAAACATTCATGATGTGAAAGGACACGGTTTAGGTCTTTCCTTCGTTAAAGATATCATAGAAAAACACGGTGGAACTATACAAGTAGATAGTGCTCCTAGCGCCGGAACAACCTTTACGTTAGTATTGCCAAAAACAGTATAATTATGGAAAAACAGCGAATCTTATTAGTGGAAGACGATGTGAACTTTGGCAACATGCTCAAGGACACACTAGATTTTAACGATTATGAGGTCACTCTTGAACGCGACGGTGTTCAGGGCTTGCGTGCCTACAAACAAGGCACATACGAACTGTGTATTTTCGACATTATGATGCCGAAGAAGGATGGCTTGACCTTAGCTACTGAGGTAAAAGAAATTGATAATGGTCAGCCGCTGATTTTTTTAACCGCAAAAGGACAAAAGGAAGACATTATCGCTGGCTATAGTGCAGGAGCCGATGATTATTTGGTGAAGCCCTTCGACACCGATGTTTTGCTCTATAAAATACAGGCCATCATCGGTCGAAAAGCGGCTGAAATGGACGAAGAGCCCGATACTTTCAGCATAGGAAGTTTCATTTTGGAGCCAAAAATTCGTCAGTTAAGTCGCAAAGGGGAATTGGTCCGATTGAGTCCTAAAGAAAGTGACCTCTTAAAAATGCTGATTCAACATAAAAACCAACTGATGCCGCGCAGTAAAGCACTATTAAAAATCTGGCGCGAGGATAACTACTTTACTGGACGTTCTATGGATGTTTATGTCGCCAAACTCCGTAAATATTTAAAAGTAGACGAGCGTCTTCGTATAGACAACGTTCACGGAGAAGGGTTTCGATTGGTCGAGGAAGCTTAAGATCTTCTTGTGTTTGGGTTGACCAGTTTCTCTAAGATAAGTTGAGACTCTTGTTTAGAAGCTTTAGTCTTTTTGATGCTGTAGAGTTGATCACTTGCGTATTTTCTCGTTCGGGTAAGATCAACAATAGGTGTCTTGGGATAGTCTCCTGTATCCCATTGCTCCATTTCCCACATCATTGGCGGAATGGCCCATGGCTCATGCAAATGTGGTAAGGGCAGGTCCTTTAGCTCGGGGAGCCATTGCTTAATGAATTCACCCTTTGCGTCTTGGTCATAGCTTTGCTTAATAGGGTTGTAAATACGGATGGTATTTACCCCAGTGTAGCCGCTTTGCATTTGAAACTGAGTATAGTGGATGCCCGGCTCAAAATCTGTAAAAGTGCTGGCCAGGTAACGGGCTCCAGCTTCCCAAGGCAACCACAGGTATTGACTATAAAAGCTCACAACCATGGCGCGCATCCTAAAATTTAGATAGCCTGTCGCAGCTACACAACGCATACACGCATCGACTAACGGCACACCAGTGGTGCCGTTTTTCCATGCCTCAAATTTCTTCTCGTCCCAGACTTTTGAGGCATCTACAGCGGCGTATGCTCTATTGATAGGGTGGAATTCGTAGCTACATGCGCTTTCAAATTTCTGTATGAAGTGTGCCTGCCAACGCAAACGATCAACAAATGCACGTTGGTTTCGCTTACTACCCGCAAGCTCTACAACCTCTGCCATATGCCATATTTGACGAATACTAAGGTTCCCCCAAGCTAAATGGGGTGAAATACGACTGCACCCTTTTCTACTGGCTAAAGGTTTAGAAATACTTTGGGCATAGCCTTTAATACGTTCTGTCAAAAACGAATACAAAACGCGTTCCGCCCGTCGAGCACCGCCTTTTTGAAAGTAGGGATGGGGTTCGTAGTTGTTAGTATGTTGCCATGAATCAAAAATATTGGGGTGCGCTTGCTTGCAAACTGCATTCAAATCAGTTTCAATTGGCGCTATATCCACATAATCGTACCAATCTTTAAGCCAGTTTTTACGATGCTTAAGTCCTCTTTTTACGCCTCCGTAATCCCATTCATTCCAAGAAATATCACTGTTTTTCAATAGACGTTTAACGGCCTTATCTCGCTCAAAAGTCTTGCCTATGCCTGTTTCTCGGTGACTATAGACGGCCTTTACATCAAAGGTTGAAAGGCAGAATTTGAAGAAATCTATGGCCTCAACTTTTAGAAAATAGGCTACTTCTTTACCCACAACTTCATTAAGGTCTTTAATAGAGTCCCAGATAAACCGTTCGTGCCGCGGATCGTATGGTTTTTCGCTCCATAGCGAAGGTTCGTAAAGCGCTATAAAAAGTACGCGTTCCCCTGCGGCTAATGCGCTTCGAATGGGAGCGTGATCGTGCCATCTAAAATCGCGTTTAAACCAAACAATATGAACGGATTGTTTAGTCGCCATTTTTTGTTGGTTTTACTTCAGGAAAGGGAAGGTGTGCAACCGATTCGGGTATAAAATAATGCTGAAGACCGAGTGCTAGTAGGGGATAGGCTTCGAAATGTAATGTGCGGTCCTTGCGATATAGGGCCTTACCTAATCCTACGTGTTGAACATGTCCTACGGTATAGATACAATCGTTCTTCAGTTTAAAACTCTCATCAAATTCCAATTCTACCGCCCACAATGCAGCAGTAGGTATG